>JACCDH010120702.1_pt1 | contig 19994 bp, 25 predicted proteins | sample 7442481 | NCBI WGS metagenome assembly JACCDH01 (sample SAMN15323433, study PRJNA562643) | freshwater metagenome | isolation source: river surface water | place: USA:Blue River Watershed | collected 2017-08-15 | reverse complement strand
TTTGAGAATATGCTCGGGGCTGAATCTGACAACCTCTTCAAGGATGCATCATGAACCAGATTTTCAACGTGGAAGGCATGACTTGTGGGCATTGCGAAAAAGCCGTCACCAAAGCTTTGCTGGCCCTCGATCCACAAGCCAAAATTGTGATCGATCGCACGGTCAACAAAGTTGAAGCGCGCCGCGAAAACTGAAGCGGAAAACTCATGATAAATCTCCGCTTCTGGTCTTTTCGCCGGTTCAAACAAATTTTCATTCTACAGACACAAAGGGGCCTCGATTGGCCCCTTTGCTTTTGAAGCTCCAGCCGCCTACCAGTTGCGGATCAGAAGCTCTCCGGCCGTACCCTTACTCCGGCCAGCGCCACCCACTGTGTAGTTGATCTCCAGGCGCTCCATCTCAAGGCCGGCGAACGCCTGGCGCATTGCCGGGATGTCATTGACCGACACGATCATCCGCCCTTTGATGGACTTGGCCAGGTCTGCCATGAGCGCGTACTGCTCCAGGCCGAAATCCACCCCATACCCCTCGGTACCCCAATACGGTGGGTCGAGGTAGAACAGCGTGTGCGGCCGGTCGTAGCGCCGGATGCACTCATCCCAGGCCAGGTGCTCGATGTAGGTCCGCGACAGCCGGAGGTGGGCCGCCGACAGTTCCTCCTCGATCCGCAGCAGGTTGAGGCGCGGTGCCGCCGTCGTGGCCGTCCCAAAGGTCTGGTTGGCCACCTTGCCGCCGAAGGACATCTTCTGGATGTAGTAGAACCTGGCCGCCCGCTGGATGTCCGTCAGGGTCTCCTCGGGCGTCTTCTTGAGCCAGCCGTAGAGCTGCCGGCTGATCAATGCCCACTTGAACTGACGAACGAACTCCTCCAGGTGGTGCTTCACGACCCGGTACAGGTTGATCAACTCGCCGTTGATGTCATTCAACACCTCGACATCGGACGGCTCTTTCAGGAAGAACAAGGCTGCGCCGCCCGCGAACGGCTCGACGTAGCACTCGTGGGCCGGGAAAACCGGCAGGATGCGCTTGGCCAGGCGGCGCTTGCCCCCGACCCAAGGAACGATAGGTGTCGCCATGTCAGCCCTCCTGCGGGGAAATTGCGCTGTCCGAGTTGCTCGGCAGCCAGGTGGGTGCATGTTCGATAGGGTTGTTCATCGTCGTCTCCGGGGATTCAGACGCTCGATGGCGTTCAGGTAAGAGGCTCTCGGCCTTCAGGTGATTCAAGGCGCCACAGCGTGGGCACTTGATTTGAAGCTCGATGTAGCGGCCAGTGGCGAGCTTTCTATGGCACTGGCCGCAACGGATGTCGTTCTTTTGCAGCATTTGCAAACCCTTTTCGTATTATCAAAATCGCCGTAGACTTCCCCTTGCCTGTGCACGGGCGGGGAAGCCCTGGCCAACGATTTGCAGGTTCTGCTGCAAGTCTGCGGGTCCGCCAGGTGCTCCAACACCTAGCGGTCGCTTCCTCTTTCTTTCAGGCTGGCGCGAGGCCACCCCATTCTTGCGGCCCGAGGCGATGCACGGCCGCCGGATAGAGCTTGCTCATCCAGCCTGGTGCGCCGTCCTCGCGCAGCATCTTGGCGAACAGGCGCACCGTGGTTTCCTTGGTCAGCCCATTGATGTCGGCGCGGAACTGGCACAGGGCGTCATGGACAAGCGTTGCCCGCCACGACACCGGCCGCCCGTCAGGCCCCAAGGGGCCGTCCCAAGGGCCGATCCAGAGACCGCCGGGGAGCAGCGGGCCGCCCGATAACCGAACGGACGGGCTGCACCCATCCCAGGCATAGCCGGACGGGATCGCCAGTCGGCAATCCCGAATTTCAAGCCAGGGGCCAGCGTAGGAGACCGACACCAGCTCCGGGGAAAAGACCTCGAAGCCCTCCTTGAGCACGTAGCGCCAGCTCATGGCTATTGCACCTGACCGGCCAGAATTTGCTGCCGCCGGACGGCCGTAATCAGCCCCTTGGATTCGAGGTAAGCCAGGGCGTCCTGGGTAGATTGCAAGCCGAGATTTACATGGGTCAGGCGGGGGTCTTCGATGATCGAGAAGAAGTCGTCGATCACCGGATCATTGCCGCGAGCCGCCTTGATGGCCACGCGCTCCAGGGCGGTGAAGAGCAGCTTGAACTCGACCGGCGACACCTGGGGCGGCGCCGGGATGGGCTCGGCGGGCTTCTTCGGCTGGAAGAAGAAAGGCCGCCCTTCGATGCTGCGGGCGTATGCCTCGACCTCTTCATAGGATGCAAACGGCGCCAGCGTTTCCGGGTTGTAGCTGGGCAGGCGGCACTCCAGTGCATCGTCGTCGGTGGTCAGAATCGACGACAGGTCATCATTGATGGTGATTTTCATTGTTCGACTCCAACGAGGTTCACATTGGCATTTGCGCCACAAGCGACGACGGTGCCGGCCACAAGCGTGAGCGGCTTGGCATCGTAGCCACCGAAATACATGGTGACGCCATTGATGGAAATGGCTGGCGAGGTCGTGTTGGTGAAAAAGGAACCAGTGAAGGTTTTCCCGGCCGGGACCGTGTACATGACTTGGCCACCCGTACTCGACATGACGGCGATCTGCTTGGCCGTCCCGGCTCCTTGAGAGATAGTTGTCAGCATGCTGGATACTCCTTATGGGGTGACTTTGATGCCGGTGGCTCGCACGCTGACAGTCCCGAAATCCGTGGCCGCCCTGGCAGCGTCCGTCCCGTAGAACGTTCCGTAGTTGCCGCCCTGGTAGCCGGAGAGGGTCAGGGAAACTGCGATGGACAACGTGGTCAGGTCGAGAACCTGGACCTTGCTGCTTCCGATGTAGAAAAGCAGGTTATCCACGCCAGGAATGCGGTGCAGGAAATTCGCATTGCCCGAATAAGGCGAAAAACTCACGGTCGAGAGTGACCCGCTGAATGCCATGCTCGGGTTCGCGCCCAAGGTCTTACCAGGGCTCCAGTAGTACAGACCCGGCGAGCTGTAATCTACTTGGACGAACACGTAATTGCCGGCGCTGTCTTTGTTTACGCCGACAAAATACCGCTGGGCACTGGCGGAGGCATACCCGCCGAACGAGTAGCAGATGCCGTTGGCAGGATTCACCAGGAACGAAGTCTGGTTGTAGCCAGGATGGCACCACACCCACCCGTCGATGGTGCAGCAGTGCGCATAGCCGGAAGATGGCTGGTTCCAGCTTCCGGTCAGGTTCTGGGTATTGGTGACAGTCGCGCTTTGCGTGTCGAAAGTCTTGATCTGGCCGCTGGTGTTGAAGCCATAGATGTAGCGCGATCCGTCATAGCAAAGCGTATGTCCGAAAGAGCCAAACGAGGTCTCGGCCCCGGTCGGGCCGCCGGTACGCCGGTAAAGGGTGCCGTTCGAGCCATCCGCATAGTAGAAATCACCATTCGCCGCGATGCAGATGAAATAGGGCGTAACGACAATCCCGGTAAGGGAAGTCACCGCTGCAACGGACGCCACCGTGCTGCTACCGCCATCACCACTGAACAGGGTTTCAAATTGGTTCTTGTAGAAGGTGCCAGAGCCGTCCGTGGAGTAGCAGAAGTTCAGCAGCACCTTCAATGCGGTTTTCAGGTTCAGTTGATTGCCGGCGGCGAGCAGCTCGGAACCCGTCAGCCTTGCCGAGCCGCTTACCGAGGCGATGGCGCTGCCCCCCACGTCCAAAGTCAGCGCACGATTCTTCGTGCACGCGATCACAACGTCTTTGACTACGGCCTGCTCGTTCGCGGCATTCACCACGATGGGCACACCGGCCTGCAATTCCGCCAGGGTTTTCCCGCTGGCATTGATGAATTCGACAATGGTGTCAGCCATTTCTGCTCCTTATTGGTATTTCAGGGCGCTGGCGTAGCCAGGCAGCCCGGTGACTTTGCTGGCCGGGAACGTCTGCCCACTGTGAAACGTGATCACCCCGGACATGACGCCACCAGCCTTGTCCAGCTTGTCGGCCAAGGCCGTATTCACGTCGCTGGTGTTTGCCTTTGCTGTCAGCGCCTGGTCGACGGCCTCCTGCATCGCAGCAAGCTGGCCGTTCAGGGTTGTCTGGAGCTGGGCGAGTTGGTCGGTGCCGGCCTTGGTGGCCAGCAGCTCCGTGACGTTGCCGATGTCGCCCTGGGCGGCTTTCAGGACATTCACGACCTCCTGCACGGTGTCCATGTTGAGATCGTCGCTGGAGACAAGGGCGCGAAGGGTGCCGACTGCCGTGTCCAGGGACGACAGCGCATCGCGCAGCCGCAGCACGTCGTCTTCCAGCTCGTTGCCCGGATGCGGCAGCGGCAGGCCGAGGTTGGGCGTCAGGTCGTTTTGCATGGCGAGCCCCTATCAGGTCACGATGATGCGCAGGTTGCGCACGCGGGGCCGGGCCGCCGAAGTGCCGGACAGGGCCAGCTTCACCCGGATCATGGCCTCGCTGATGCTGGCCAGCTCGTGGGCGATTTCCTGCCAGCCGTCGCCCAGGGCCTTGGCGGACTGGTAGGTCACGGCCTGCCAGGTGTCGCCGGCATCGACGCCGGAGGCCGACACCGCCACCGCCGCGCCGCCGGGGATCACGGCGTCGAAGATCACCCGCACACGGGCATTGGTACCGGCCTGGATGGCGCGGCTGATGTAGTCGGCGGTCTCCGATACCTGCCCGGCCACCAACTGACTGCCGGGGTGCAGCACCGGGGCGGCTTGGGCGTTGCCGGCGAGCTTGGCCGTCACGCCCACGTTGCCGGTGATGGCGGACGCCAGGCGCACAGGCTGGCCATCGGCCACGCGCACCGTCTCGCCGCTGGGCAAGGCCAGCTCGTATTCCACCGCCGCGCCGGCCGCCGGGCGCTCGGCGAGCGCGAGCAGCATCAGGTCGGTGGCGTTGTTGACGGGAACGTTGCCGAGCGCGACGGACTTCTGCGCCTCGGTGAAGCCGGCCTTGAGGATGCGGAAAGCGAGGTCACGGTCTTGATGCGCCGACCAGGTGCTGGCATTGCTGGAGGACAGCAGGACGCCCACCTGGTAGGGCTGGCTGGTCACCCAGCGGCCGACGGTGTTGTCCCACTTGCCCAACTCGGCGATGGCCAGGCTGGTCACGGCGTCGTCGCACATCACCACAAGGGCGTATTCCTGCCCGGCATTCACCGCCACCGGGGCCGGAAACTGGATGCGGGTATGGGCGCCGGTCGTGATGATGTCGGCCGCCGGCACGCGGGTCTCGCCGAGGATCGTGCGGTTCGGCATGCCCAGCGCGGTCTCGCGGATTTGCAGCACCACCGGGCCGGTGCCCTTGGCGCGGAACCACAGATCGATGCCGCCGATCTGGCAGGACTCCGGCAGGGTGAAGGTTTGCGCCAGGGGGTCGGTGTTCTGCCACCAGCGGGTTTCGGTCACGCGGGTCACCAGTTGGCGGGACTCCGACACCAGGCTGCCTTCACCGATGAAGGTGGCCTCGCCGTGGCTGCCGCCGGAGCCGTTGAACTCGAGGCGCTTGGCACCGGCCGGGATGCTGGGGGGAATCTGGAACTTGCCGGTCAGCGTCCCTTGGGCGTTGGCTTGAAGGGTCATGTTTTCTCCTCGTTACAGGGCGGTCGGCGTGACCGCGATACCGTCGAACGTGAGGCTCGACAGTTGCTCGTTCGGGCCGAAGCCGGAGACGGTGAAGCGCACCTCGATCTGGCGCAGGGTCTCGGCCGGGCGGGTGCTGGAGGACAGCAGCGCGTTGGTGGTGCTCGTGCTGGTGCTGGAGGCGTTGCCGGCGCCCACCGTCAGGCGCTCGGTAACCGGGCTGGCCCAGGTGGTGGAAACGTCCGTCCAGCGATCCACCGCCGGGGTGAGCGTCACGGCCGCCGGGATGGGGTCGAATGCCTGGTAGGGATTGACCTTCATCTCGCCGGTCTTGAGCGGCTGCTCCAGCACCGTGGCCAGCGTGAAGGCCGGCGCCGCCGGCTGGGTAATGTCGGCGGTCATCTGCGACACCGTGGCGGCAATCGGCAGGGTCAGCTCGCCGCCAACCACCGCAGCGGTCTGCGCTATGCCGGCGTCTCGTTGCGAGTCGTCGCGGAAGGGATCGGTGAAGAGGCCCTTCTTGGCGCCTGCCTCGCGCAAGTGGATGTCGGACTCCAGGCGCTGCTGGGCGATCAGGCCCATGATGTGATCCATCCGGGTATTGATCGCGGCCAGCTCGCCCATGCTGACCGTGCGCACGCCGTCATTGACGACGCTGCGGTCGCCGACCCACGTCTGCGCCACGGTAGCCAGGGGCAGCAAGTTGGCCGGCACGGCAGGCGCGGCCGGGTTCCAGTCGGCCGCCACGCCCTTGATCCAGGTGAGAGCGCCTTCCTGGTCGATGCACAGGCGGTCAATGCGTGGCAGCTTCTGGTTGTAGCTGACCAGCACGAGCGAGCCGACGATGGCGCCTTCGACCGTGAAGCCGGTGTCGTCGACGGCCGTGGGCGTCACGGTGGCGATGTACTGGTACTTGACCGTGTAGGTGCTGCCGGGCGCGACCTCGGCGCCGGTCAGGCTCCAATCCACCTTGCCGGCGGTGAGCTTGTAGTCGGTGCCCTGCACGTAGGTGGTGGCGCCTTGCTTCACCTCGACGAGTGACAGCACAGAGGTGTCCGGGAGCGGGTCTTGGGCGCCGGTATAGCCGCCGTGGGTCAGCGTGACTGTTTTCTCGGCCGTGATGCGTACCTGGGTGATCTCGCCGACCGGGGTGCGGTCGAGGTTGATCCGCTGGGCGGCCACCGTGGTGCTGCTGTGCGGCTCGCTATCGATGAAGCGCAGGTCAGGGGTGGCGGCATAGACCAGGCGGCGGGAGGTGGCCAGCTCGACCCCGTAGCCATTCACGCGGGCGCGGCCCTCGGACACGGTATAGACCTGGGAGCCGCCGGGCAGATCGGCGGCGGCAGCCACCGCCAGACCGGAGACGACGTAGGAGCCGCCAGAGTTGTCGCGGTCGTAGCGAGCCAGGGCCTGCGTCACGGAATCTAGCTGCGGGGGCGGTTCCTTGGCCCGGACGGTGCCGTCCTCGACGGTGTAGACGGGGTAGAACTCGCCGTCCTGGCCGTCGCCGGAGAAGCCCCACACCGGCTCCAGCTTGAGGCGGGCGGCGCCCGGTTCCTCGTAGTTGCGGGTGCCGGTGGCCGGATCGCGCAGGCTCGGGTCTTCCAGCTCGGTGACCACGGATTGCTTGAGGTAGATGCCCACCGTGACGATGCCGGTGGTCGGGATGGTCAGCGCGGCCGGCGAAATGCCGCGCACCGCGCCCTTGATGTAGAGCGCCCCGGATTCGCACGTCGTGGCGCCGGTATTGGCATCCACCACGATGCGGGCGTCGCGGATTACGTCGCCATCCTTGAAGAGCGCGTCGGCAATGCCCTGCACCCGATGCTGGAAGGCGCTTTGCACCTCGTTGAGTTCCGCCGACTGGAGCACCTTGCCGGCGCGGAACAGATGGGCGTCGTGGTGCTTGGTGGCGTCGAAGCGGTTGTAGTAACCCTCGATCATGTCGGCTCCTTAAACGGTAATGACGGTCTCGAAGTTCTGGCGCACTGCCGGGCTTCGGTCGAATTTGGGGATGCGCTCCAGGGCGAGCAGGATGCCGGGCTGCACGATGTCGGCCGGCGCGAAGTAGCGCTGGCCGGGCGGCAGGGCCGGATCGAACTCGGTGCCCACGAACACGCCGACCTCGCGGATGGTCGCCGCCGGGGCGTCCTCGAAATCGAAGTTGAAGCGCAGATAGAGGTGGTTGGTCGGTGCGTTGCCGGGGCTGGGGTTGAAGCGCCCGGTCGGCACGACGATGGTGCCGTCCGGATCGGGAACGACGAACTGCACCTGGGTCACGGTGCGCCGGCCAATCTCATTCACCAGCGCGGTGGCCGAGGTCGGTTCGGGTTGGGGCGTGGTGTCCCACGCCGGATCGCCGCTGCCCCAGGCCAGGTGCAGCGGTTGGTCGGCAATCGCGGCGGCCATCGCCGCCCGGCCGGATTGAGTCAAAATCGCCATGCGTCAAGCTCCTTCATGGGTAATCGAAAAGCCGAGAACGTCGGCACGCCAGCGGCGGGTATCCCAACTGCCGCGCCAGCCGGTTTCCTGCTGGATGCGCCGGGCCGCTAAGCCACGCGCTTCCTCGCGGCCGGTCGGGTAGCTGTCCTGCAACTCCAGCGGGGACGGGGAAAACACGACCAGCGTGTGGAACATCTGGTCGAGGGGGATGCGCTTGACCTGGTTGTCGTGGTCGGACAGAGCCGAACCGGACAACTCGAACGGGGCGAACTCGATCTCCGAATACCCGGCAAAGCGGGCGTTCTCGTTGCCCATCGGCTCGTGGTCGTCGGAAAGCACCAGGGAGGCGCGGGCGATGGTCTGCCGGCAGGCCAGCCCCTCGGGATCGGCCAGGCCGTCCTCGTTGCCGAGGGTGATGAGCTGCCCGGCGATGATCCGGTGGTTGAGCACCAGTTCGGAATCGAGCTGCCACACCGAGAGCCGCGCCCGGTCTTCGTAGTACGCCCGCTCGGAGTAGGTCTCCTCGCGCACAAAGCCCACGGCGTGCTCGGCCGCAATATCGCAGGCGAACGCATGCCCGGCGCCGAAGGACAGCTTCACGCCGTCGATCCACACGCCGGAATCGTCAGAAAGCAGACCGACATCGAGCGGCTGCGGGGCAGAAAGGCCGAGCAGCCTGAAGTCATGCCCGCCGTACAGGCGCACCAGGTGCGAGCGGGCCGGCGCAGCGAAGCGGGCCAGCTCCAGGACAGCCTGCAGGGCCTCGCCGGTAACGGGAGCGCCCAGCTCCAGTTGGTACTCGGCCCAGCGGTTAGCCGAGCCGGTTGTGTCTTCGACCTTGGCCACATGGCCAGCCCAGGACAAGGCGGTCTCGACCGACCAGGGCGTGCCCTTCGCCCGGTGCCAGGCCACGGATTCCTTGATCGCCCGGCGCTTGGCTGCCTCATCGGGCAAATAGGCCCACAGGGGGCCTACCACGTTGAATTGTTCGGCGAGGATCGGCAGCGCGTCGGCGGGCACCAGGTCGATCAGATACACCAGGATCGGCGTCAGATCGAGGCCGGTCATCCGTGCAGCCAGGGCGTCAATCGCCTGGCTGCGATCATCCAGGGCCAGCGGCGGGACGAGCAGATCAGACATCGTCCACCATCCTTCCAAGAGCCACGGTCACCCCGGTGCAGCGCGGCCACTCGGACAGGGACAGCACCCGCTTGGCGGCCGGCTCCAGGACGCGCACGTCGTACAGGCCGTCGATGTCATGCAGCGCCGTCTTGATCTGTGTCGGGACGATGTCACCACCCAGGCGGCGGGAAAGGTTCGCGGCGAAGGAGAGGCAGCGATCACGGGCAATCTGGCGCACTAGGTCAGGGACTCGGGACGCCAGCACGTCGACCTCCAGGCTGATGGCGTAATCCACCGCCTGCGCGGGAATGGCCTCGATCCGGTCATTCATCATGCGGGCCTTGCTGTCGGTCAGGGCGGCCTGGACGCGCTCGATGGTCTCGACCGGGGGAGCGCCGTCGCGCCCCAGCACCACTACCTGCACGGTGCCGTCCGGGCGCGGGGAAATCACCTGCACATCGACCGCGTCGGCGGCGGCCGTCATGGCGGCCAGGCGGTAGCGGTTGATGGAGCCCCAGGAGAAGGCTTCCGGCGCCAGCTTGATGCGGGCACGCAGGCGCTCATCGTCCTCGGCGTCCATGCCGCCACGGGTGACCGTCAGGTTTTCCACCTGGTCGATCACCACCGGCAGCTCATCGACCAGGACAGACACCTGGCCAGGCAGGTAGCCGTTGGCGGCGCTGCCGGATTCGACCGCAGCCACCACGAACTCGGCCGACGTGGCACCGATGGCCACGTCCACGGCCTTCTCGCTTTGGAACTGGATGCCGCCGGTCGTCTCGACCCGCACCCCAACCGGAAGCTGGAAAGCGACGGCGGCCGGCTCCATGAAGGTCAGGCGCACCGTGGTTCGGGCCGGCTGGGCAGGCAGGCGGAAGACGCCCAGCAGCTCGCCGAGGTAGTCGAGCATGGGGGCACGGGCGAATGCCACCAGGTTCTGCTCTGCCGCCTCCTGGATGCCGATCCGCACCAGGCTCTCCCGGTAGGAGACGAGATCGACCAGCAGCCGGTCCACTTGCGCCGGATACAGCGTCTTGCCGGTCATGGCCTCGTATTGCGCGACCATCTCGGCGATCACCGCCTGCGGGTCGCGGTCGATGAAGCTGGGTTTCGGCAGGTCGCTCATTTGTCGAACCTCACCGTGGTGGCCCTGCGGGCGCCGCCGCCAACCGGCGTCCATTCAACGATCATCTCGACGGCCGCCAGGGCGTGCGAAACCTTCACCTGGACGTCGTCGATCCGTGGCTCCCAATCCCGGATGGCCAGGACAGCTTCACGCACCAGGTGGGGCGTGACGCGGTTCTGCGGCCAGTCGATATACAGGTGGATGTTGGAGCCGAAGGGCGGGTTGTGCGGGTCGCTCCCCTTCGGCGTCAGCAGGATCGTGCGGATGCACTGGTCGATGTCGTCCAGGCCACCGACGATGTCGTCGGTGCCCAGCTCAGGCTGCCAGTCGAGATGCGGGATGCGGTCGGTGCTCATGCCGGCTAGGATGCCGGCTGCCGAACCGCGAGGATATTAAAGGGCTTTAAAGCTTGCGGCCGTACTCAGTGGGAGTGGTGATTCGAGTTGCCGCTGCCATCCATCACGCTGCCGGTTGCATTGACGTCGCCATTCACCTGGACGTTGCCGTCGATGACAGCCGCAGTACCACCGCCACCGGAACCGGCCATACCGCCCTTGTAGGTGAGCTTACCCTTGACCAGCAGGTTGCCGGTGCAGATGGTCTCCGGCGCGTCGATGGTTACCTTCGGGGCCTTGACCATGACCGGCCCTTCAGCCGTGACGTTGACCGGCCCGGTAGTGACGATGGTCAGGGTGCCGCTGCTCCGGTCGTACTCGAACAGGCCGCCGTCAAAGAAGCTGAAATGCATCTTGTCCGGGCTTTCCACCGGGGCTTTGTCCGCATCCGAATAGATGGCGCCCAGGACGCAACCGGCCTCGAAATTCTCGTCCAGGATGCAGGCCACATGCTCGCCGACATCGAGCGTCAGGCATTCCCTGTCCTTGAGGGACTTTTTGACGACCAGCGGCAGCCAGTCGGAGAGCAGGCCGTCCAGGTCGGGGAACTGGACGCGGGCAAAGCCGGGCTTGGCAGCCTTGACGATGCCCTCCTTGTACGACACGCCGCCCGTGTTCTCAGCCATTGGATGCCCCCAGCTGCTTTTCGGTGACGCGCTTGGCCTCGATCTCGGTGCGGTAGCCGCCGCCGCGATCCATGTCATGGCGACTGCGCACCACATGGTAGGTGCCGCCGAACTTGCCCATGTCCTCCAGGTAGAAGTTGATCCCCGCCACCAACTTGGGGTTGCCGAACAGCGTCAGCTCCAGCTGGGTCGCGTCGATGTTGGCCTCTTCGAGAGCGGCCTTTGCCTTGGCCTTCGCCTGCTCCTCTGACTCGACCCGGACATTGAGCTTCAGGCGGTCCTCGCTGGCGCTGCCCTTGCCGGCGCGGTCGGTGTCCTGCACCTTGTAGTGCTTGAGCCGCTTGGTCTTGGCGTCGTGGTAGGCCACCTGCGCCTCACGCACCACGCCCATGATCTTGTCTTTGACGTGGTAGCGGGTCAGTTCGCTACGGGACAGCACCAGGATTGGCTTGCACTGGCGAAGCTCGCTGCGCTTGAAGAAGATCATCTTGCTGCCCTTGATGCTGAAGGCGTAGCCGTATTCCCCGGCCAGGCGGCGCATGAAGGTCAGATCGTTCTCGTGGATTTGCGTCACCCGCCGAATCTTGATCGGCTCGATCTTCCCCGCCAGTTGCAGCTTGAGGCGTCGGGCCACGCGCTGGGCGATGGCGGCCAACGTCGTGTTCTCGTAAGCCTTGCCCTGGTGGGTGCGGTAGGGATGCTTCACGCCGGCCGCAATGGCGCGGATCACGATAACGTCGGGCGGGCCATCCCCCCCAATCTCGTCGATCTCAAAGGCGCCGCAGTCACGCATCGGTTCGCCCTCATAGCCGAACTTGAGGCTGATGGTGTAACCCTTTGTGGGGTACCAGCTTCCGCGAAACTTCCCCTCGGCATCCTCCAGGCGGATGTCCAGCGTGTCGGCCTCGCCCTCGACGAAATCCGTGTAGCTGACCGAGAGCAGATAGGGCGTCAGATCGGCCGTGACATTCCGACCGTTCATGACTGCCTCCCAGGTGGGGTGTAGGACTTGATTCAGCGTTCCCACGGCGGCAGCTCCTCTGTGGCGATGACTTCGGATTTCTCGATTACGGGGATCAGCAGCTCGATTCCGCCGCGCAGCACCGGGGAGCGTGGCACGCCGGGGTTGGCGGTGATGATGCGCTCGTAGTCGGTCGCTGAACCGTAGTAGCGCCAGGCAAGCAAGTCCCAGCGCTCGCCGTCCTTGGTGATGTGTCGGATCACGTTCATACGACGATGCCCTCCGGTTCGCTGCGCACGGTCACCTTGGACGCCAGGCGCGTCACCGCCGGGCCGACCCGGTCCAGGTTGCGCCCGATGATGGTCATGTTGCCCTCCAGGGCGTAGAGCCGCGACGGCAGGCTTTCCGGCGACAAGCCGGTGAGAAGCGCCTGGGCATTCCTGGCTTCGCCAGCGATCTGGCTAGCGCTGGCCATCACAGGCGCCGCATCGGCCATCACGGTGCGCACCGGGGTCAGCAACTCGCCCAGGGTGCCGGCATTGGCCCCCAGAGTTGCAAGCTGCGGCCCGACCATCCCGAGGCGAGCGATGGCCCCGAGGGGGTCGCTGACCAGTTGCTTGACGGCCGCGATGGTCTCGGTCGCCGTCCGAAAGGCGGTCATGGCGGTCTTGGCCACACCCACGGCCTGGCCGAGTGCCTGGCGGGCCTCGGTGAGCGGCGCCTTAGTGCTCTCGACACCGGCCACGACCTTTTCCACCTGCGGCGCGGGCGGCTTGCCCGGTGCCTGCACGGCCGGCGTCTCGAAGCTGACACGCCCGACACCCGGCGGCGGGACGTGCTCCTTGAGGGAGACGCTCGCTTCGACCGACACCAGGGTGCCGATCAGGTCGGTCTGCTCCGACGTCACCGAGATCTCGGTGACGACGAACTCGCCCTTGTACTCCCCGGTCGCCAGCACGAACGGCAAGGGCTCGTGCATCTCCAGCGCGTCCTGCAGGCGGGCGACCTCCAGCTCAGGGTCGCAGTAGAGCTGGTGGAACTTCAGCTTGAGCGTCCATTCGTCCAGCTTGTCCCCGATCCACTGGATGCGGGGCTTGCCCTCGATGAGGGCGTGCTCGGCATAGTCGGAGCCGAAGCGCCCCTCCAGGCCGTCGAAGTAGGTGATCAGCTCGAACTGAATCTCGCCCAGAAGTGCGAATTGCATTAGAAGGCCCTCCGCTGTTGCTCGGCCATGAAGCGCCGCATGTTGGCCTCGAATTCGCGGTAGCCGTCAGCCAGGGCGGTCTTGACCTGGCCGCCGACATCACCGCCGCCCGACACCTGAATGACCGGGCTGAAATGAACCGTGACGGCCCCGGCCGCCGCTCCCTGGCCACCGGCCGCCGATGGCAGGCGCACCGGGCCAACCGACATCGGCCCGGTGCGGGCGGCGCCCAGCGCGGTGCCGGCCAGGCCGCCCACGGCCTTCTGTACCCTGGGCAGGCTGGACTCGATGCCGATGGCCGCGCCTTGGCCGATGTTGTCGCCGAAGCCCATGAAGACGCGGGACGGCGAGCGAATGCCAAGCAGCCCCTTGAAGGCCCCGGCGACGTCGGCACCGATCTTCTTGATGGCCTCGACCGGCTTGCTAGCCAGCGATTCGATACCGCGCCACAGGCCCTGCACGATAGCCACGCCCGCGTCGAAGAATTTTCCCGGCAGCTCGAAGATCGTCTTCACCAGACGCCCCACCCACAGGATGGCACGGGCAATCCCCTGACCGACCGCGACACCCATGTTGCGGGCGGCGCCGCCGGTGTCCTCGACTTGGCCGAATACCCGCGACAGCCAGTTCCAAACGGCCCGCAACGGCGTGAGGATCGGCGCGAACGCGGCCGAAGCCAGCGTGGCGAATTGGCGGAAGGCCGGGGACAGCGGCCCCAGCCCGGCCTTGATCCCGGACCACATGCCGGAGAAGAAGGCTGCAATCGGTTTCCAGTATTTGAAAATCAGGAAGGCCGCGCCCGCCACCAGGGCGATGATCCAGCCGATGGGGTTGGTCAGCAGCGCCAGGGAGAAGGCCCGCATGGCGACGATGGCGCCCTTGATCCCGGTGACCAGGGAGCCGGCGAAGGACGCAGCCAGGCCGCGCAGCCCGGCGACGGTGAGCAGGTTGGTGCGCACCCAGGCCATCGACGCCACGGTCCATGCCCGCATGGCCGCCACCGAGCTGCCGATGCTGGCGACGAGCTGGCCGGACATCGTCACGAGCCAGGCCCGCGTCGCGCCCGCCAGCTCCAGCATGCGGTAGCGGGTGGTCATGAGGGCGTACTGGAGCGCCTGCCACAGGCCACCTCGGTAGGCGATGGCGTTCTGCAGGCTGGACAGAGCGATCTGCGCCCGCTGCACCCCCATGAGGCGCAGAATCTCCAGGCGATGGGCTGCGAGCCAGGCAATTGCCAATCGGGACGCGGATGCCATGCCCTGGATCGCGCTCATGCCGCCCAGGATGAATTTCCCGGTGGTGCCCGCCACCAGCCCCAGGGCACCCAAGGCGACGGCCAGTAGCCCGACCGCGAGCATGGAGGTGCCGAGCACGCCGACCAGGAGCTGGTGCTTGCCAATCCAAGTCATCAGCGGGCCGCCGACGAAATCGTTGAGGCCGACGATGACAGGGCCGAGGAAGGTGGCAATGGGCTCGCCGACCGCCGCCAGGGCATTGGTCATGGTGCCCGTGAGGGCCTCCCACTTGTTCTTTATGGTCGAGAGGGACAGCTCGATCCGCTTCTGCAGGTCGGCCTGCTGTTCCATCTTCTGGATCGCTTCCTGGTAGCCGGCAAGGCCCTTCTCGGCAATGATGGCCGCCGGCCGCCCGGCCTCGACGCCGAACAGGCGCTTGAACAGGTTGAGCTGATCCTGGGTGCTCATCACCTTGGTCTTCTCCAGCTGCTTGACCAGGTTGTCGATGCCCATGAAGCTCCCCTTGTCGTCGAAGAACTCCAGGTTGATGCCGTACTGCTTGAGGTCCGCATTGACCGCCTTCATTTCCTTGGAGGTCTTGGCCAGCTTGTCCTTCAGCTCGGCGGTGCGGTTGAGCAGCATGGCGAAGTTGGTGCCCCAGGAGCTGCCCTCCAGCGACACACCGGCCCCGAGGCCCTGGAGGGCCATCAGCTTCTTGGCGTTCTCCAGCCCCTTCAGGCCGAGGATGTTCTGGGTGGCGCCAGAATAGCTGGAGGCGATCTTGATGTCCTGGGGCGTCATGCCGAAGGCGAACCGCGCCCGCTGGGTGAGGTCGGCCATCTTCTCCAACTCGTTGTCGGCCAGGCCATACGCCTCCCGCAGCTTGGCCACCATTTCGGCAGCCTCGTGGGCCGGCATCTTGAGCAGCACGGAAAGGTAGGACGCCGACTTGAGGCCGCCGTTGAGGATTGTGTCGAAGCCGGTGCCCTGTTCGATCAGGGCGCGGGCGGCGCCGATGAAATCGGCCGTGGTGCCGGGCAGGATGTTGCCCAGCTCGATGGCCTGCTTGTTGATCGCCTCGAATTGCGAGGGCACCCGCCCCAGGCTGTCCATCATGGCCACCTTGAGGCTGACAGTCGCATCCTCCAGTTGAGCGAACGCCTGCAGAGGCTTGGCCACTGAGCCGGCGGCGATCATGCCGCTGGCCAGCGTTGCCCGGCCGAACTGCTCGGCCTGGTCGGAGAGCTTCTTCATCTTTTCCTGCACCTGCCCGAGGCTGGCGAGGCTCTTGCTGGACGCGGAAGCCACGACGGCAGACATCTGGTCGTAGGCTTTCAGCATCAACCCGATGGTCATCATGCTGCCGAGCATTGGCTATACTCCTTCTATGGGCACCTTGTTCAAACTTGGTATCGCGTATCTCCTGGCACCGACCTTCGTCGCCGGGGTTGCTTGGCTTGTCGCCGCAGCCCTGGGGATCACGATGGTGGGAGGGGCCGTGGTGTTGGCCGTCGCACTCGGCCTGGTGCTCGCCATCGCAATCTGGAAGGCTGCCAGTCACCGGATGAAGAACCGCTTATCGCCAGTTCGCCGCCGCCATCCACGTCCCGCCGCGTGGTATCAGTGGCGTTGATTGTTCCCGCTCACACAGGCGCCGGCTATTAAACCGCTTTAAAAGAAAACGCCCGCATTGCGCGGGCGTCGTCATTGATGCATTTGGGCCTGCATGGCCTCAGCTTTCGCTTCCAGGTATCGCCTGGTTTCCTGGCACCAGTAGCCCAGGTCAGCCAATTCCATGTCGGCCAGGCGGTCGAGACCCGTATGTACAGTCTCGGCCATCTGGATCAGGGCTTGGGCGTCGGGCCAGACTTTCCCATTTCACCCAGCTCCTCGGAGAGGCGCATCACGTCGAAGAGGTCCATCTCCTCGAAGTCCTCCATCAGGCACGGCTTGCCGTCCACCTCGACGATTTCGGACAGCAGGGCGAAGCTGATCTTGGAAGAGTCGCCATCGGCCTTGCGCTGGGCGTTCATCAGGGCCTTGCCCTTGCGCCGGAGGAAGACGGCCTTGGTGCCGCTGGGGAGCGTGATCTCCTTGAGCACGCCCGGTTTCTGATTAGTGTTTTCAGCCATTACTCGGTCCTTTCATTACTCGACGTTGGCGCGGTAGTTGGCGAGCTGATCCTCGCCGGCCACCTTGTAGATGTTCGACATGGGGTCGAACTCCAGGATGTCCTGGCCGTCCAGCACCTGCTTGATGTAGTAGCAGGCGAAGCCGGTCGGGAACTCGGCGTTGTCATGCTGCTTGAACGTACCGCCGGGGTTCTTCTTGAAGGCGACAGTCAGGAAGGTGACCAGCGACTTCTGCTCGGTGCGGCCCTGGCTCGTGTAGGTCTCGACGCTGCAGCGCACCTGAAGCGAGACGAACTTGAACGGGTTGGCCACCTTGGTCATGACATCCTTGTAGAAGGACGACCACTTAACCTCGCCCTCCATCTTGTCGAAGCCGGAAGGCAGCTCGATGGTGCCGACCATGCCCAGGGCCTTGTGCTCGTTCATCTTGGCCGTGACATCGGGGAGCTTGATCTCCTCGGCCTTGCCCAGCAGAGTGCCGCCGTCCAGATAGACGTTGGCGTTGGTGATGCGATTGATGCTGACGCTCATGGGGCCTCCTTATTTCTTGCCGAGGTTTTTGAGGTAGTCGATGTTCACCCGCGTCTTGTGGGTGATCCGCTCGGCCGGGGTCGGCGGCATGTAGTCGCGCCGGAAGGTGACATGGCCCGCCGCCAGTTCGGTCGGCTCGTTGTCCGCCGGGTCGTACCAGCAGCGCCCGTCCAGGATGGCGCCATCGGCCACCAGCTTGCGCAGGAAGCCATTGACGCTTTCCGCCACCGAGTCGATCCAGGCATTGGTGATCGGCTGGTCGATGAACTGCAGGCAGAAATACTCGATGGACTCGTCGATGATGTCGCCAGTGGCCAGCACGTTCTCGAAGTTCGACGGGTGCGTGTCGGTCGGCCAGGCCGCAGAGCGATTGCCCCACAGGCGCAGGCCGGTGCCGAAGGAGTTGAACACCGTGGTGATGCCAACCTCGTTGAGCAGGTTCGCCTCGCAGTTCGGGTCGTTGATCATGGCGCTGATGGTGCGCTCGACCCCGGTGATGCCGGCGATCTCCTGGTTGGACATCGACCACCAGTAGCCCTTCTCGATGTCGATGGCGTTGCCCAGGCCGGCGGCACGCTGGGAGAGCGGCTCCAGGCGGTCGGCATTGGTCGTGACGTCATAGACCTTGACGTGCGGGTAGAAGAGCCGCGCCCGTGCGCTCGACGTGTTGAAGTTGATGGTGCCGGCCGGACCGCGACCGGTGATGGCCTGGGACGGGGTGATGCCGATGGGGGCATCGATGTAGGCCCGTGCCCGCAGGCGGTTGGCCATTGCGATCATCTCGGTGGTCACGCTGTTCAGGGTGCAGAACACCGGGGCGATCAGCCGCTTCGGGAAAAAGCCGAACAGAGTGAAGCTGTCCAGCAGCGCCTGCATGCCGGTGCGCTTGCCGGCCGCATCGATGGCGCCAATGATGTCGGCCGCCGTGACCTTGGTCGGGTCGGCGTAGTCATAGCTGACGGCCTTGACGGTGGCGCCCACGGCAATCGCGCCACCAGCCAGGCGCGTCAAAGTGCCGGTGACGGCGTCCAGGGTGAAGTCGGTACCAGCCGCATAGGACGTGGCGCCGTCGCTGCTCTTCAGCACCAGGTTGGCCACGGCGGGATGGGCGAGCTTGACGCGGTCATTGGCCGCGTCGAAGGTCACCGACTCGTTGGCCACGGCGGTCTTGTGGATGGCGGGATCGAGGACGTTGACCACGATGACCACGCCGGAGGTGGGGCGGCCCTGGTCGAAGTTGGCGTCGAGGGCCTGGGCGATGGTGAAGCCGGGCAGCTGGGAGCCGAACTGCGCCGCATCCTTATCGGCCAGCACCAGGGTCGGCACGTTGACCGGGCCGGTCGGCGCGGTCCCGATCAGGCCGGTGACCGCCGACTTGACGAGCTTGACGGGGCGCGGGCCGTCCTTGATGACAATCGTTTCGACGCCGTGCAGGAAGTTGGCGGCCATTACTTGGCTCCTTTCTTGGCGGTGGTGGAAGCTTCAGGCTGGGCCACGGCGGGCACATCGCCCTCCGGCACCAGGTAGTCCAGGGCGATCAACGTCTTGACGTACTCGTGGTCGTCCGGCAGCTCGACGGTCGAGCCACGGAACATCACCACGTCCACGTCCTGGCCGTCGACCTTGAGCGTGACGCTCGAATCAGTCGGGCCTTGGTACTTGAACTTGCGGTTCATTCGGGGTTTCTCCTAAGAAGGTGAGACGGGTGGAACGAGGCGACAGGTCGGGCTCTTCGTCCTCGATCACGGTGGTGGTGGTCACAAAGTCGATGGCATAGCGCCACTCGCCGCCGTGCTCGCCGAGGAACTCATCGCTCACCGGGACGAACTTGCCGAAGGCAGGCGGCGCATAGCCGGCAAGCGCCAGGCGCACTTGCTCCAGCGCCTCGGTGATGCCGTCCTTGCCGTGCAGAGAGCGCATGACCAGGGTGACTTCCAGCCCCAGGCGGCGCTCCTGGACGACGATGTTTGTGTCCATGATCGGGCCGTACTTGGAGCCGGCATACCGCACCAGGAGCGCACCGACCGGGTGATCCAGGCGATAGCTTTCCGGCTCGTCGGGGTACAGCTCGACCGACAGGCCGGGGAAGCGAGCCGTCAGCCGTTCGATGGTGGCCAGCTCCAGCGCCTCGCAGGTGTTTGGGATAACGGGCATGTCAGTACCTGTTGAGGAGGTCAGGGCCGAAGCGGCGGGCACCGCTACGCTTGACGCGCATCTTCGATGGCTCGGGCTGGGCCACCTGGGTGGATGCGACGCCGATGGTGAGCGAGCCCTTTTGGATCGCGGTCAGCATGTCCATCGCCGCCTTGTAGGCCCGCACGACGGCCGGGGGCAAATCGTCCTTGCCTTCCGGCCGGCGGGCATAGAGCCAATGGCGGGTGATGTTCACCGTCAGCTCGCGGACCACGGTGGGCACTTCCTGGAGCGGCAGCTCGTAGCGACCGCGCAGGTAACCGACAAGATCAACAAAGCGGAGACCTCGCTCGGCAAAATCGACGAACAGATCAAGCGTGCGCGTGAGGCCGACGAGAAGATCGATGCGCTGATTCAACTGGGGGTCGCCTCAGAAAACGGAAAATAAAGCACGCTAAGCCCTTACTTACCCAGATGTTTGACTGTTCGTGGCACTTTCACCATGGCAATTGCAATTGCCCAACCCTTGCAAAATGCCGCACGCCTC
>JACCDH010335993.1_pt1 | contig 20017 bp, 14 predicted proteins | sample 7442481 | NCBI WGS metagenome assembly JACCDH01 (sample SAMN15323433, study PRJNA562643) | freshwater metagenome | isolation source: river surface water | place: USA:Blue River Watershed | collected 2017-08-15 | reverse complement strand
ACACCGTGGTCATCGGCAACGAGAAGTACGCTCTACACCTTCTTCCGTCAGGCATTCTGACGCCAGGCGTCATCCCCGTTATTTCTAACGGTGTGGTCATCGACCTCGAGGTTCTGTTTCACGAAATCGACGCACTAAACGCCCGCGGCATCGACACTTCGCGACTGCGCGTTTCGGCTAACGCCCACGTCATCACGCCTTATCACGTGACCATCGACAAGACCACCGAGCGCTTCTTGGGTAAGCGCGCCATCGGAACAACCGGTCGCGGCATTGGCCCAACCTACGCCGACAAGATCAACCGCGTTGGCATTCGCATTCAAGACCTGTTCGACCCGAGCATTCTTCGCCAGAAGGTTGAAGGCGCTTTGGTTCAGAAGAACTCGCTGCTCACCAAGGTTTACAACCGCGCTGCTATTCGCGTTGACGAGGTTGTTGCCGAACTTCTTAGCTATGCCGAGCGCCTACGCCCGATGGTGGCAGACACCGCGCTAGAACTGCACGAAGCACTCGAAGCCGGCAAGACCGTTCTGTTCGAAGGCGGCCAGGCAACCATGCTCGACGTCGACCACGGAACCTACCCGTTCGTAACGTCTTCAAACGCAACCGCCGGTGGAGCATCCACGGGTTCTGGCATTGGCCCTCGCGAATTCAAGACCGTCATCGGCATCGTCAAGGCATACACAACCCGCGTTGGTGCAGGGCCGTTCCCTACCGAACTGTTCGACGCATGGGGCGAGCAACTTCGAGCAACCGGCCACGAATACGGCACCACCACCGGTCGCCCACGTCGCTGCGGTTGGTATGACGCCCCGATCGCCCGCTACTCGGCGCGCATCAACGGCCTCACCGACTTTGTGCTCACCAAGCTCGACGTGCTCACCGGCATCAAAGAGATTCCGGTTTGCGTCGCCTACGAGGTTGACGGCAAGCGCGTCGAAGAAGTGCCTGTTTCGCAGAGCGACTTTCACCACGCCAAACCGATTTATGAAATGTTCCCTGGCTGGGATGAAGACATTTCGACCTGCCGCACCTTCGACGAACTGCCGAAGAACGCGCAAGACTATGTCGTTGCTCTAGAAAAATTGAGCGGATGTCGCATCTCAGCGATCGGCGTTGGCCCGGCTCGCGACGCAATCATCGTGCGCCACGACATGCTCGAGGCTAAGTAAGTTTTTACTACCGAAGTCGCTCGGCTTGCGAGCGGCCAGCTCTAGTTTGTTGGCGCTGGGCTCTGACGCAACTTTTCGCGCTCAGCGGCAACCAAAATTGGGTAGCAAATGTCTTGAGTGCGAACAACTTCGCGATTGAAACTTTCGAAGCCGAGCACTAGATCACCAGATAAGGCCGAAATGCCGGCGTCGCTCAGGCGCAAGAACGACTCATATACTTTGCCAAAGTTTGGGTCTGCGTCGTTAAATTCTGGGTCGTATAGCTCGATGGCATCGTCGCTCGCATTGAGCACCTGGTTGAAGGCGTCGTCGACGTCTTTCTTTTCGGCGCGCAGAGCCTCGTAGAAACCTTCGCACGCGATGATGTCGTTCTTGGCAATTTGCGCTTTGCGAACGTCTGGGTAGATGACCTGACCATAGAACACCACGCCACCGATTAGAGCGGCGGCAACACCGACGGTTACGTAAATCCAGGCGCGAGAGCCCTTGCGCTCGGTAGCCTTTGGCTTGTCGGTCTTGGTTTTCTTTTCGGTCACGATTCCTCCAAGTACAAGACTAAAACGTTATTCGCCCTTGATGATTCCAAACGGTTTGGCTACGTCAATCTTTGACACCGTGCCTACGCAGCGAGCCATTCCACCTGCCGACATGACCGCCTGATAGAGCTCTTCAAGTTGCTCAGACTTTACCTTGCCAATGACCAATTGGCCCAGTGCAACGAGCACGGTATTGGTGCCGGCGTTGGCTGCTGATTGGCAGACCAAGGTCAGCTCGAGCGGCTCATCACCGTGTGGAACCTGCGTGTAACCATCGGTGTCGATTGTCCAGCCAGCGCCAGAACCCTCGGGCACCAACCTCGGTGCGCTCTTAGCTTGGTCGGCGAGGTCGAGGGGCAGAACATCCGCGAATTTTTGAGCCACACGCACCTGCTGCATCGCTAGTGCGGCGGCATCGGCCTTGCCCGCGGTGAGCACCTTGTAGACGATTGCCCCAACGAAACTCAGGGCAAAGAGACCGATCACCCAACCTGCCGCGTTGCCAAAGAAATAGACGGAGAGCGAGGCGAAGAAGACGATGACGATGAAGTACCAGCAACCTTTGAGGATCATTTTGTGAATCTATCGCAGGCGTCAGACAATGTATGTATGGCCACGCATGACGAACTCGACGCCCCCGATGAGGCGATCGAAAACTGGGGTGAAACCGTGGTCACGCACGCCCCGTTCTATCGCACGCTCTATTACCCAGACGTGCTCGATTTGCGCCGCTGCGGCTATGAAATCGCCGACTTCGCCGAGCTATTCGACCGCCTAGACCTGGCTGTCGTCTCGCAGGCCCGGGTGGTTCACGGCCTGCTTCACCAACCCGGCGGCAACGCCATTTGGAACCCGCACCGTGCACGCCAACTCGAGTTCAGCACCCGCGCCGCACTACACCGATTCGGGCTCAGTGACGCCCCGACAATGCTTAGGCGGATGCTCGGCCGAGCCTTTCCGGGCGACAGCGTTTCACACCTCGCCGTCGACCTGCTCAACGTCTTCTTCTGGGCCGCGCTGGCGCAAATCGCCCGCGACTACGCCTGGCGCATGCCGCAGCTCGCGATGTATGCCGACTACCTGGAATACCCGGTGGTTGCGGCATTCGGTATGCCAGCATCCGAGGCTAAAAGCGCCGCTTAGCGCACGTTCATATTCACGAACAAAACGCCCTTAAACGGGGCTATTCTTGGACTTACACAGGCAGATTAGGGGTTAATCGCGTGCGCAGAATTATTCGCTCGGCAATGCTGGTCGCTCTGGCGATCTCAGCAGGTTTGGTGGCGTCATCGAACGCTTCGGCGGCGATGGTGAAGACCGTTGTTGAGACGGTTTCGAACATTCAAAACACCTTCACCATCATGGCCGCAGCCCCTGCGCAGCCCGCTGCTCCAACCGCCGTCGCTGGCAACAAATCTGCCACCCTAAGCTGGACCGCCCCAACCAACAACGGCGCTGCGATCACCTCTTATACGGTCACGTCGATCCCCGGTGAATTCACTTGCACGGTCTCTTCGCTGAGTTGTGTGATCACCGGGCTGAGCAACGAGACCTCTTATACCTTCACCGTTACTGCAACTAACTCGCTTGGCACCTCGGTGCAGTCAAACCAATCGGCTGCCATCACGCCAACCCACACTCCGCGCCAGCTAAGCAGCGCCACCGCAGCAACCAACTACTCAACCTTCGTTGCCTACACTCCAGACGGTCGCTACGGACTGATCGCAACAGACAGCGCACCGCCATCGATTGTGAAGTTTGATTTCGCAACCGGCACGGTGACAGAGACGATTGATTTGGCTTCAAACACCCCAGTAGTCAATGAGGTGGCGTATGACGAAAACTACGCCTACTTCTTCTACTCAGGCGGGTTCGCCAAGCTCGACATGGCCGGCATGTTCGTTGTGACCACTCCAAGTTTTGGCACTGCCTCCTCAAAAGTTGCTGTCGACAACACGGGCGCTTACCTTCTCAGAACCCTCAATCCGAACGTCAATGACGCGAAATCGTATCTCAAGAAATACGACTCAACCACCGGCGCAGAAGTTGCTTCGGTAACCGTGGGCACATCGAGCTCAACTGAGATCGCAGACGTTTTTGTAGTCGATGACACCGCCTACCTTCTGGTGCAAACGAGCTCGAAGCTCACGCTTCGCAAGGTACAAATTTCGACGATGGCACTAAACGCTTCGGCGATTGACATTGATCCGGGCAAGAACGGAACTAACTTCTTCATTCGTGATGTGAAGGTGCTTGCTGATTCGAATACCGCAGTGGTCACCTACCGATCCGACGACCAATTCAGCAGCCTGAGCGGAAACAAAATCCATATTGCAAAGCTTGGTTTGAACCCAATGTCATTGCTGGGCTTGGTCACGACCGATAACGGCGCTGACACGGCAATCAGCTACAACGCGGTTGCCTACGATGAGCTTGGCTACGGCTACTGGTTCACCAACAGCACCTTGAGCGCCAACGGCAACATGAACAAGGTTTCAATCGACAACCTTTCGGTGGTTATCAAGAGCGCATTTGCGACTAAGCCAACTACCGAAGCGAATCGCGAATTCATTCGAGTAGCTCAGGTTTATGACGGCAAGCTAACGGTTATCGGCGAATCAAGCACAGTGGGCTGGATGCGCACCTTCGCTGTTGGCGATGTTGCAAACGAACCGACCAACCTAACCGCTCAGTATGGCGACCAGCAGGCCACCCTAACTTGGCGCTCACCGACCGACCTTGGCGTCGGCACCGACGTTAGCTACACGGTTGAGTCAACGGTTGGTGGTTTCAATTGCACGACCATCGAACTCCGCTGTGTCGTCACAGGTCTCACCAACGGAACCTCTTACATTTTCAAAGTCACCGCCACAAACACCGATGGCGTTGGTCTTGCTTCGGCGACCACATCGGTGACACCAAAGCGTGCACCGGATGCACCAACCGCAGCAACTGCCACATACGGTGCTGCGAGCGCAACGGTTTCGTGGTCGGCTCCGGCCAACAACGGTGGCGCGACAATCTCGAGCTACACCGTTACCTCGAACCCCGGCGGAAAGACTTGCACCACCGCGACCCGCACCTGTGCCGTCACCGGTCTTACCAACGGAACCAGCTACACCTTCTCGGTGACCGCCACCAACGTGGCCGGCACCTCACCGGCTTCACCTGAAACCACGGCCGTGATTCCGCGCACCGTGCCATCGGCCCCGAACTCAGTGACCACGGCTTTTGGCAACACCGAGGTGAGCCTCACCTGGAGTGCACCGACGATCGATGGCGGTGCATCCATTTCGGGTTATCGAGTTGTCTCGAACCCAGGTTCTAAGACCTGCACCACGGATGCTCTGACCACCGCCTGCACCATTACAGGTCTCACCAACGGAACGGCCTACACCTTCGCGGTGACAGCGCAAAACTCTGAAGGCTCTTCGAGCGCCGCCACCTCGGCGTCGGTCACCCCGGCCACCAAACCGGATGCTCCTGCGGCCCCTAAAGTCATATCAACATCAAACGGTGCTGTCGGATTGTCGGTTAGTGCCCCTGTAAATAACGGTGGGGCTGCAATCAGCTCCTATCGTGTGACCTCCAACCCAGGGGGCAAGTTCTGTACGGCAAGCACATTAACCAACAACGCGTGCACCGTAAGCGGACTCACCAACGGAACAACATACACGTTTACCGCCACAGCGAAGAACATCGCCGGCACATCCGAAGATTCGCCAGCATCAACTAACGCAATTCCGCGAACCAGCCCGAGTGCCCCAACAGGTTTAACCGCAACCTTTGGTAACGCATCGGTGTCCCTGTCATGGTCGGCACCGGTCGACAACGGCGGCTTCGCGATCAGCAGCTACAAGGTCACCACGGTTGGCAACGCCACCAAAACTTGCACCGTGAACGCGCCTACCACCACTTGTGTGATCACTGGCCTCACGAACGGAACGACCTATAGCTTCAGTGTTATCGCCACTAATGGTGCTTCTCTTATGAGCGCTGCATCGATTTCGGCGAGCGCAACTCCGAAGACCACTCCGTCGGCACCTCAGAACGTTTCTTTGACCGCGCAAGATGGCGCACTAAGGGTGACCTGGAGCGCCGGCAACAACGGTGGCTCGACCATCACTGGCTACACGGCCACGGCTACCCCGGGCGACCTGACCTGCACCACCGCGACTACTAGCTGCACAATTTCTGGTCTGACCAACGGCGCGACTTACAACATCAAGGTGGTCGCTACCAACGTGGTGGGTGCTGGTGCGGCAAGCGCTGCCGCAAATGCTGTACCTGACGTCGCACCTGCGGCCCCAACCTCGGTTCAGGCAACTGCCTCGCCAACCAAACTGGCGATCAGCTGGGGCGCTCCTGCCGACAACGGTGGAACATCCGTGCTCGGTTATCGAGCAACGGCAACACCAGGTGGCGCTTTCTGCGAAACCACGGCCCCAACAACCACTTGTGAAATCACTGGACTAACCAACGGCACCTCATACACAGTCAAGGTGGCCGCAAGAAATGCACTCGGCTCAGGCCTAGAGTCGGCCGCCTCGAATTCGGCGACACCTAAAGACGTGCCTTATGCACCCAGCGCGCCAACAGCAAACGCGGGCGACGGCAAGGTTACATTGACGTGGACGGCGCCAGGCGACGGCGGTTCACCGATTCTCAGCTACACCGTGGTTGATGTTGATGAGACAAGCATCACGTGCACAGTTCTTGCCCCGAACACTTGGTGCGAAATTCCAGAACTAACCAATGGTATGGAATACAGCTTTAAGGTGAGCGCAAAAAACTCCATTGGTGATTCGCAATTTTCTGCAGCCTCGGCCGTGGCAGTTCCACTCGGGCTGCCAGATGCACCTTCAATTTTTGAGGTGCAATCACTGGATAAATCTGTAAAGGTGTCTTACACCGAGCCACTACTCGATGGCGGTTCACCTGTAGTCACCTATGTAGTCACTGCTCAACCGGGTGGCAAAACTTGCGCGACAAACCTTCTTGAGTGCACGGTCACCGGACTTACCAACGGAACCGACTACACATTCACCGTGCAGGCTCGCAACAAGATTGGCCTCGGAGGAGCATCCGAGGCATCTGACCCGGTAGCGCCTTGGGGTGCACCAAGCGCACCGACGGGAATCAAGACAGAGGCAGGCGAATCTGAAGTCACCGTGCTTTGGACCGCTCCATCAAACACGAACTTCGACACCACGAGCTACGCCGTGACTAGCAACCCAGGTGGCTTCACTTGTGAAGTGACCGGAGACGTTTCATGCACCGTTACCGACCTCGACAATGGTGAGTCATACACTTTCACTGTTGTGGCTACAAACTCAGCCGGTTCATCGCCTGCAAGTGCAGCAAGTGCTGCAACCAGACCGAGAACCACACCGGATGCACCGCTCAACGCCATCACACGAGTAATCTCAACGGGAATCGAGGTTAGTTGGATTGCACCGGAGTTTGACGGTGGGTCAAAGGTCACTTTCTATACAGCATTTGCTTATGACTTTGAAGATCAGCCTCTCGATCTAACCTGCACCACGAGTGCGAATAGCTGTGTTGTAGGAGGGCTTGCACAAGGTGACGATTACTACTTCACCGTCACGGCCTCGAACGTTGCCGGTGAATCGGCTGAGTCGGAGCCGACCGAGTTGGTGACCTTTGGCGCAGTGCCTAGCAAGCCGAACTCGGTGTTTGCGATTTCTGGGCCTGGTGAAGTCACTGTGTCGTGGGCGGCGCCGCTAAACACAGGTGGCTCAGACATCTCGTACTACGTTGCCGAGTCAACCCCAGGTGGGTTCGTTTGCGTGGTCGAGGGGCAGAGCTGTGTGATCACCGGTCTTACCAACGGCACCAGTTATACATTTACGGTTCGTGCGGCTAATGAGTTTGGAGAAAGCGATAACTCGATTGCGACTGCAGCGGTAGCGCCCGTCGCCAAACCTGGTCAGCCTTCTGTTGTTGAGAGCATGTTTATCTCATACAGCGAGTTGCTGGTTCGCTGGACAGCTCCTAGCGCCTCAGTCAATGCCTATCGCGTGAGCCTGCTAGAGCCGAACTACCCTTACACCGAAATTGATGCTGTGACAGTGCCGGCAGCACAACTCACCTACACGTTTGAAGGGCTTCTCGCTAGCAACGCCTATCGAGTTCAGGTTGTTGCCTACGGTGCCGGCACCAGCTACGTGCGAGCAGCGGCCGCGCCAGCACGCGCAGTGGGCCCTGTGCTGTTTACCGAATTGCCAGCAGTTACCGGCAGCGCAATGGTTGGCAAAGTCTTGACGGCCGGTGACGGTTTGTTTATTGGTACTCCTGCCCCAACCTTGACGCGTTCTTGGTACCGCTGCAACCAGCCACAGATCGAGTTCAGCCCGCTGAGCGCTGACTGCGTTGTTATCAAGGGCGCTACGGCCACCTCATACAAGTTGACAACATCCGATCTCAACAAATATGTAATCTTCGGGCTAAAGGCAGCAAACGCCTATGGTGACACTTGGGCGTTTGGCCTTACCGAGGCCAAGGTTGTTTCAGCGCCAATTCTCTCGAAGACCGCCACCCTCAGTGGCACCTCAAAGAGCGGTCGCGTGCTGTCGGCGAAGGCAGGCACCTGGCTTGGTTCTAGCAAGATCACATACAAATACCAGTGGATGCGCTGCACAACAACCTACAAGGCGGCAACGTCAAAGGGCGTTAAGTGTGCAGCTATTTCTAAGGCGACGGCTGCAACATACAAGCTAGCGACTGCTGACGTTGGCAAGTACATCCGAGTTGTTGTTACAGCGACCAACGCATATGGAAAAGCCGAGTCTCACTCGGTAACCACTGGCAAGGTATCGAAATAGACTGAACTCATGACCCAATCACGCGTGCTACTTACCCAGTCACCAACTTCGAACTTCGAAAAGAGCACCATCGAGCGGGGTGAGCTCGGGGCTCACGACGTGCTGATCGATATCGACTTCTCTGGCATCTGCCACAGCGACCTTCACCAGGCGCGCAACGAGTGGTTCGAAGGCATTTTTCCAATGGTGCCAGGCCACGAAATCGCTGGCCACGTGTCGGCTGTCGGCTCGGCCGTTACCAAGTTCAAGGTGGGCGACCGCGCGGGAGTTGGCACCATGGTGGGCTCTTGTGGCGAGTGTGAATACTGCCAAGCAGGTCGCCAAAACGTGTGCCTTAAGGGCAACGTGCAAACCTATAACGGTCGCTACTACGACGGCCGCCCAACTTTCGGCGGCTACTCGTCGAGCATCGCGGTGAACGAAGACTTCGTGCTGAGCATCCCAGCAAATTTGAGCATGGATGCCGCTGCGCCATTGCTCTGCGCGGGTATCACCGTTTATGCACCGCTCAAGCGCTGGGCCGCCGGGCCTGGCAAGCGCGTTGCGATCATGGGTATGGGTGGTTTGGGTCACCTAGGGGTCAAGTTTGCAGCCGCCTTTGGTGCTGAAACCTATGTGCTCGGCACCTCGCCAGCTAAGGCAGAAGACGCCACGGCCTTCGGCGCGACCGGCTACATTTTGGTCAACGACGAGGCTACTTTTGAGAAGTACCACAACTTCTTTGACATTGTTTTGAACACCACATCGAGCAACATCGCGGTTGACAAGATTCTTGGTCTGCTCAGGGTGGGCGGAAGCCTAGTGAACGTAGGTCTACCGCCGGCCGACGAGCACTTCAACCCGTTCAGCTTGATTGCGTCGATGAAGTCGATTTCTGGCTCTAACACTGGCGGCATCGCTGAAACTCAGGCAATGCTCGATTTTTGCGCCGAGCACTCGATTGCTGCCGAGGTTGAGATTGTTGACGCCACCGAGGCTTCTGCCATCGACCGCGCCTACGACCGCATGCTGCACTCGGATGTTCGTTACCGCTTCGTCATCGACGCAAAAACGATTTAGCGTCACGTGGTCTAAAGACCAACGCAACTAGCAAGCTTTAGAGGCGCTCCGCCAAACGGTGATAAGCCGCACTCCACTGCAGTTCTTTTCGGAATTCGCGCATGCGGGTTTCTTCGTCAATGACCACGAGCTCAATCTTTGACATTCGGGCAAAGTCTTCGATGGTTTCGGCCGACACTGCGTTGGTTAGAACCGTGTGGTGAGAGCCGCCAGCGAGCATCCACGCTTCTGCCGATGTTTCGAGTGACGGTGCCGGCTGCCAAACGGCACGAGCCACAGGCAGGTTTGGTAGGTCTTCGTTCGGCTCAACGATCTCAATCTCGTTCTGCACGATTCTGAAACGGTCGCCGAGGTCAACGAGGCAAACCACGCGCCCTGCTGCCGGCGTAGCAGTGAACACCATGCGAACAGGGTCTTCTTTGCCGCCGATACCGAGTGGGTGAATCTCAATCTTGGGCTTCGCCTTGGTAATGGTCGGGCAAACCTCGAGCATGTGCGCGCCGAGAACCTTGGCTGGCCCTGGACCGAAGTGGTAGGTGTAGTCCTCCATAAATGAAGTTCCGCCACCAGCTGGTGTCATACTCTTCAAGATTGCGCCGAGAGCCGATGTCTTCCAGTCGCCTTCGCCACCAAAACCATAGCCGTCGGCCATCAGACGCTGCACGGCTAGGCCGGGCAATTGCTTTAGATCGCCAAGGTCTTCGAAGTTAGAGGTGAATGCGTTGAACCCGCCTGCCTCTAGAAAGCCTCGCAGGGCGATCTCTTGCTTGGCCGCATAAACCAGCGACTCGTGGCGTGCTCCTCCAGCTTTCAACTCGGATGCTACGTCATAAAGTCGTTCGTAATCTGCGGTTAGCGCCTCGGCGTCGGCATCGCTCACAGCTGCTACGGCGGCAACTAGGGCATTCACTCCGTAGTTCTCAACCGAGATGCCCAGAGCCATCTGAGCCGACACCTTGTCGCCGTCGGTGACCGAAACGAAACGCATGTTGTCGCCGAATCGAGCGAGCTTGAGGTTGCGCGAGGTGTTGTAGCCGACGGCTGCGGTGATCCATGCCGAAACGCGCGCTGCCACCGAAGCTGACCCTGGGTCACCGACCACAATCTTGCGAGCAATGCCCATGCGAGTGACCATGTGGGCATATTCACGGTCACCGTGAGCGGCCTGGTTCAAGTTCATGAAGTCCATGTCGATGGTCGACCATGGCAGCGACTGGTTCGCCTGAGTGTGTAGGTGAAGCAAAGGCTTCTGTAGGGCGTCGAGTCCGGCAATCCACATTTTTGCAGGTGAGAAGGTGTGCATCCAAGTGATTACACCAATGCAATCATCGCTTGCCGATGCGTCGAGCATGGTTCGGCGAATGGCTTCGGCGTTTTTCAGAGTTGGCTTGTAAACCAACTTGACGGTGGTTGACAGACCAGCCTCGAGGGTGGCCAAAACGGCCTTTGACTGCTCGGCGACCTGGGCCAACGTCTCTTCACCATAAAGGTCTTGACTGCCGGTTAGAAACCAAACTTCAAGGTTCTGTTTGTTACTCATTTTGGTTTCTCTCTTGTCGCCGCTACTTGCGGTTCTTGCTCCACACATCGAATGCCACGGCCAATAGCAACACCAGACCCTTAATGGTCATCTGTGCGTCGATACCCACCGAAAGCAAGTTCATGCCGTTACCCAATACACCTTGGATGAGGCCACCGATCATTGAGCCGGTAACAGTTCCAACACCACCCTGAACGGCGGCACCACCGATGAATACCGACGAAATCGCGTCGAGCTCGAATCCGTCACCGGCCTTTGGCACTGCCGAGTTCATGCGGGCTGCGATCAGAACACCCGAAAGAGCCGCAAGAGCACCCATGTTTACGAACAACCAGAAGTTCACACGACGAACGTTGATGCCCGAGAGCATTGCGGCGTGCAGGTTTCCTCCGATTGCATAGATGTGTCGACCGAAGGTGGTCTTGTTCATGATCATTGTGTAAACGACGATCAAGAAGACCAGCAGAATCAAGGTGTAAGGAATACCGTTGGCCTGGCTCAGCTGAAAACCTACGTAGGCAACCATCGCCGATAGAGCGATGTTCTTGCCGAAGAACCAGAAGCTTGGCTCGGTTGGCTGGCCATACTTGATTCGGCCGGCACGGGTGCGAACGGCTTGAAACCAAATCGCCAAGATGCCAAGAGCTGTGGCAATGAGCGCCCATGCGTTGTATTGCTCGGGCAGACCTATGGCCGTGCCAAGCGCATTCTCTTTATCGAGAAAGCCGTTGCCGATTGCGCGAAACTCGTCTGGAAAAGGGCCAATGTTCGAGTTTTGCAGGGTCATCAGAGCCATGCCGCGGAATAGCAACATGCCGGCTAGGGTCACGATGAACGCCGGAATACCCACGTAGGCCACCCAGTAGCCTTGCCAAACACCAACCAGTGCACCTACTGCGATTGCCCCGAGAATACCGGCCCACCATGGCAGTGCAGGCAGCCAATCCCAGCCGTCTTGTTCGAGCGGTCGAACCACCAGCACACCGGCTACGGCACCGATGAATGCCGCGAGCGAACCGACTGAAAGGTCGATGTGACCGGCAATGATGATCATGACCATACCGATGGCTAGAACGAGAATGTATCCGTTCTGCACAACCAGGTTTGACCAGTTTGTCGGAGTGATCGAAGCTGCGTTCGGTGTGGTGGCAGCAAAGAAGATAATCAGACCGAGCAGAGCCAAGAAGATTCCGTTTTGGCGCAGGTTGACGCCTTCGAGCTTCTCGCTCAAACCGCCTAGAAAGCCCTTTTTGGCGTTCGATGCATCAGACATTCGACTTTTCCTTTTCTTTGGTCATGTACTTCATAAGCAGTTCAGGAGTTGCCTCGGCGCGGGTAGCCTCGCCGGTGATCACACCTTCAGAAATCGCATAGATTCGATCGCATATACCCAAAAGCTCGGGCAGTTCGCTCGAAATCACAATCACGCCCTTGCCTTCGTCAACGAGCCGCTGGATGATCGTGTAAATCTCATACTTTGCACCAACGTCGATGCCTCGAGTTGGTTCATCCAATATCAAAATCTCAGGTGCGGTGTTGATCCACTGGCTCAAAACCACCTTTTGCTGGTTGCCTCCTGAGAGCTTGCCGACAATCGAAAGCACCGAAGGGGCTTTGATGTTCATGCTCTCGCGAAAGCCACTGGCGACGCGGAACTCTTCATTGTCATCGACCAGACCACGCTTGACGAACTTTTTCAGCGAGGCCATAGAGATGTTGCGTTTGATGTCGTCGATTAGGTTGAGGCCGAAACGCTTTCGGTCTTCGGTTGCATAGGCGATACCGCCGTCGATTGCGCCGCGAATGGTGCGCACGTCAACCTCTTTGCCGTTGACAAAGACCTTGCCCGTGATGTTTGAACCCCAGGAGTGCCCGAACACGCTGCGAGCCAACTCGGTGCGACCAGCGCCCATGATGCCGGCGAGGCCTACGATTTCTCCGCGGCGAACATGAATGTTGGCGTTGTCGACCACAACGCGGGTCTTGTCTTCTGGGTGGTGCACTGTCCAGTTCTCGACCCTGAATACTTCTTCACCGAGTGTCGGGGTGTGTGCTGGGTAGCGGTTTTCCATCTCGCGGCCAACCATTCCCTTGATGATGCGCTCTTGGTCGACCTTGCCGCCGGCCATGTCGAGGGTTTCGATGGTCTTGCCGTCGCGAATGATGGTGGTCTTGTCGGCAATCGAGGCAATCTCGTTTAGCTTGTGCGAAATGATGATGCATGAAATGCCCTGGCTGCGCAGCTGGCGCAGTAGGTCGAGAAGGTGTGCCGAGTCTTCGTCGTTGAGGGCGGCGGTTGGTTCATCCAAGATTAAGAGGCGAACCTGCTTGCTGAGCGCTTTGGCAATCTCAACCAACTGCTGCTTTCCAACACCAATTTCCATAACCTTGGTGTCTGGCTTCTCGCGAAGACCAACCTTGGCCATTAGCTTCTGAGCTTCTTGGTTGGTGCGGTTCCAGTCGATTAGTCCACGCTTGGTGATCTCGTTGTTGAGAAAAATGTTTTCAGCGATTGAGAGGTAGGGGCTCAGCGCCAATTCTTGGTGAATGATGACGATGCCTTTAGCTTCACTCTCGCGAATGTTCTTGAAGGCCTGAATCTCGTTCTCATAGAAGATGTCGCCCTCGTAGGTGCCGTGTGGATACACACCAGAAAGCACCTTCATGAGTGTTGATTTGCCTGCGCCGTTCTCGCCGCAGATGGCGTGAATTTCGCCGCGCTTAACTTCGAGGCTCACGTTGTCTAGCGCTCGAACACCCGGAAAAGTCTTTGTGATGTTTCGCATCTCGAGAATGTTGTTCATTTGACTTCGACTCTATCGTTTTGAGGCTGGCGTATCGGGTGGAGCTATCTCTAGTTCGGGGTTCGTTGCTTGAGTTTCTTGCTCAGATGCTGCGCTGTGGTTCTGTGTGGGGGATTGGTGGGGCGAATTGCTTCGCCCCACCAATCTCACAGTGTTGCTGGGTTTACTTAGCCTAGGTCTTCAGCCTTGATGTAACCCGAGTCGATTAGAAGTGACTCGTAGTTGTCAAGGGTGACGATGTAAGGGGTAAGTAGGTAAGAAGGAACAACCTTTACACCGTTGTCATAGGTGGTGGTGTCGTTCGTTTCTGGGGTCTCGCCCTTTAGCAGTGCAACAGCCATGTCTGAGGCAACCTTCGCGAGTTCGCGGGTGTCCTTGAAGATGGTTGAGTACTGCTCGTTGGCGATCATGGCCTTGACCGAAAGAACTTCGGCGTCCTGGCCAACGATGGTTGGCATGTCGGTGCCGGCGCTGTAACCAGCGTCAGTCAGAGCAGCGATGATTCCGCGGCTTAGACCGTCGTATGGCGATAGAACACCGTTAACCTTTGAGCCATCGTTGTAGCTACCTACAAGGATGTCTTCCATGCGCTTCTGAGCAACGGCGCCATCCCAGCGAAGGGTGGCAACGGTCTCAAACTCGGTCTGGCCAGACTTGACTACGAGCACGCCCGAGTCAATAAGTGGCTGTAGAACCGACATTGCGCCATTGAAGAAGAAGGTTGCGTTGTTGTCATCTGGTGAACCAGCGAACAACTCAACGTTCCATGGGCCAGCAGCGTTAGGGCCGTCAGCTGAGGTGCTCTCTTCAGAAGCGTAAACGCCCATGCCTACGAGCATCGAAGTTGCCTGCTGAACGCCGACCTTGAAGTTGTCGAAGGTTGCGTAGTAGTCAACGTTTGCTGAGTCACGGATCAGACGGTCGTACGAGATAACAGGTACGTTGGCGTCTTTAGCTGCCTGAAGAACGTCGGTCAACTGGGTGCCGTCGATGGCTGCGATGATAAGAGCCTTAGCGCCCTTAGTCAGCATGCCCTCGAGCTGGGTTACCTGGGTTGGAATGTCGTCTTCTGCATACTGAAGGTCAACTTCGTAGCCGGCTGCTTCTAGAGTCGACTTGATGTTTTCACCATCGCTAATCCAGCGAGTTGAAGACTGAGTTGGCATCGAAACACCAATTAGTCCACCCTCACTTGAAGTGGTTGCACAGCCTGCGAGGCCGCCGACCACAAGGGCGCTTGCGGCAACAACGCCGAGCACCTTCTTGATCAATTTGATCATTGGGTTTCCTTTCGGTTTGGACAGGATTTGATTGCTCGCTCCCAGTCGCGTCCAGCTCGACCAGTCACTTGGGAAAGGTTCTCGCTCTATTTCGGCCCTAGGAAAGGATTCAAAGTCTCAAAAATGTGAGCGGTAACATTTCTTAACACTTATTCAACCATAATGGCGCGCGTGAAAAAAGAGAGTTTGGTTACTTTCCGTAAACGTTTTGATAACGGTTATATAAAGCATCGATATTTGCCTGCGAAATCGGCTTCGGAGCGCCGAGCGCAACCGCCAAATGAGTCGTTTTCGCGACATCCTCGCACATCACCGCAGCTTTGACGGCAGCCTTTGGTGTAGCCCCGATAGTGAACACACCATGATTTTGCATGAGTACGGCCGGTGACCGGTGACCGGTGAGGGTTTCGACTATGCCACGACCGATAGAGTCATCGCCGATGATGGCGAATGGACCGACCGGAATCTCACCGCCGAATTCATCTGCCTGCGCGGTTAGCACGCATGGAATCGGCTCGGCGCGAGCGGCCCAGGCAGTTGCGTAGTTGCTGTGGGTGTGCACAACCCCGCCGACCGCTGACATATTGCGGTAAACATAAGCGTGAGCCGCGGTGTCGCTCGAAGGCGACCTGGTTCCTTCAATCAGGTTGCCATCGAGATCGCAAACAACCATGGCGGCGGCATCCAAGTCTTCATAGGCAACGCCCGAAGGCTTGATCACAAACACGTCTGGTGCGCCTTCAACGCGGATGCGCGCCGAAACATTACCGCCGGTCCACACCACGAGCCCGTTGGTCACCAAGGCCTGGTGCAGTTCGGCTAGCTCGGCACTTGCCATTTCGATTTTTGAGCGCTGTAGTTCGGTGAGCGTAACGGTTGCTTGGTCGCCCTGATTAGTCATGTGAACTTACCTCTCGCTTAATCTGCTTCAAGCGTTTCATAACATCGTTGGCTCCGCGACCGAAATAGTCGTGCAGCAGTTGGTATTCGGCGAACAGCGCGTCATAGCGCGCGGCGCGTTCAAGGTTCGGCTGATAGACACCTTGATTCGAGCGACCCATGGCCTCGGCGGCGTCGCGAATCGTTGGGTGAACACCGGCGGCAACCGCTGCGTGAATCGCGCTGCCGAGTGCTGGCCCCTGGTCGCTGGCAATCGTCGAAAGAGGCAGCCTCGTGACGTCACTGTAAAGCTGCATCAAGAATTGGTTTTTCAGCAGGCCACCAGCCACGATGAACTCAGTAACCGGAACACCCGACTTTTCGAACGCCTCAATGATGACGCGAGTGCCGAACGCGGTCGCTTCGAGCAGGGCCCGATAAACCTGCTCGGGGCGAGTTGTGAGGGTAAGCCCGAGCACCATGCCCGATAGCTCGTGGTCGACAAGAACCGAGCGATTACCGCTGTGCCAATCGAGCACCAACAGACCGTGTGCGCCGACTTCTTCTTTAGCAGCCAGGTCGGTCAGATATTGGTGGATGCTCTGCCCCGCGCTCGCGGCTGCATCGAAGTAACTCTGTGGCACTTGGTTGTTTACGTACCAAGCGAAAATATCGCCCACGCCCGACTGGCCAGCCTCGTAACCGTAAAGCCCGCTAACGATTCCTCCGTCGACAACGCCGCACATGCCAGGCACTTCGGTGAGTATCGAGCCGTTCATAACGTGACAGGTTGATGTGCCCATGATCGCGACCATTTGCCCCGGCTGAGTAGCCTTGGCGGCCGGTGCCGTCACGTGTGCATCCACGTTGCCAACTGCAACGGCGATGCCCTCGCGAAGGCCCGTCCATGAGGCCGCCTCGGCGGTTAGCCCGCCGGCACGCGCACCAAGCTGCCCGATTTCGTGAGCAAGTTTGGTTTCGGCAAAGTCTTCGAAACCGGCGCTAAGTGCTCCAAAGAATTCGCGCGACGGATACTCGCCATCTTGCAGATTGCCCTTGTAGCCAGCGGTGCATGCATTGCGCACATAGGTGCCGCAGAGCTGCCAGATGATCCAGTCGGCTGCTTCGACGAACTTGAACATGCGGTCATAAACTTCACGGTCTTCTTCGAATAGCTGAAGACCTTTGGCTAGCTCCCATTCCGACGAGATCTGGCCGCCATAGCGGGGCAACCAGCTTTCACCGCGCTCGCGGGCGAGGTTGTTGATGCGGTCTGCGTGGGGTTGAGCGGCGTGGTGCTTCCAGAGTTTCACATAGGCGTGTGGGCGGTTGGCAAACTCGGGCAGGTCGCTCAACGGGGTGCCATCTTCGAGCACGGGCAAAATGGTGCAGGCGGTGAAGTCGGTGCCGATGCCAACCACGTCGGCTGGGTCGATGCCGGCGGCGGCGATAGCCGCGGGAACCGCATGCTTCAGAACATCCACGTAGTCATTCGAGTTTTGTAGTGCCCAGTCTGGTGGCAGGGCGACGCCGCTGTGGTTGAGCTTTTGGTCCATCACAGCATTCGCATATTCGTGCACGGCCGATCCCAGCTCGGTTCCGTCTGAGGTGCGCACCACAACGGCGCGGCCAGACAGCGTTCCATAATCAACGCCGATGGTGTATTTCTCTGACATGTTTGCCCTAACTCTCTGCCTTTATGTTAGCGATAACAAGCGCGGAACAAGAAACTAGATTTTTCGTCGCCGGGGTGTGGGTCTTGCGGTTGGTCTAGTTTGCGTCGGAGGCGTGAAATGTGTCAGACGCGTCGAGTCGACTCGCGAACTACTAGGTGCGGCACCGTCGGCTCGAGCTTCGGCGACTTCTTACCCGTGAGACGGTTTATCAAATTCTCCATGGCCGCTTCACCGATTACGTTGAACTCCTGAATCACGGTAGTCAACGATGGCTCGAAGTATGGAGCTTCTGGCATGTCATCGAAACCGACAATGCTCACCTGACCCGGCATCTCGATATTGCGCAGCCGCAGTGCCTTCATTAGCCCGAGTGCCAGATGGTCGTTGGCGGTAAAAATGGCCGTGATCTTGTCGAGTTCGAGGTTTAGGTCAACGCCAAGCCTGAAGCCGGTGGCCGACGACCAGTCGCCGCGAATCACGTTTGGCTTGAGCCCCGCGGCAGTCATGCTGTCGCTGTAACCCTCTAGACGTGCCGTAGCTTCGATTGAATCGGCTGGACCGGCGATGTGCAGAATGCTCTTGTGCCCAAGTTCGATCAAATGGTCGGTTGCCAACTTAGCGCCCGCATAGTTGTCGATTCCGACGGTGTCAACGCCAGCGACATCTTCGGTGTCAACACCAACAATCGGAGTGTTTGGGTAGGCAGCGGCTACCATCTCAACGGCACCGCGCTTGATGGCGATGCACACCACGCCCTCGACCCCCAAGCGACGCAGGTGCTCGATTGGGTCTGCCCAACTGTCGGGGCTATCGTTTTTGAGTGCGATTGTTATGGCGTAGTAGCCTGACAGGCGGGCCTGACGCTCGAGCGCATTGAGCCAACCAGCCGGACCGAACAGGCTTGTGTCGCCAACCAAAAAGCCGAGCATCTTGGTGTTTTTGGTCACAAGTGCACGAGCCGCCATGCTCGGTTGGTAGTCGAGCTCTTTAGCAGCTGCCTCTACCCGGGCCTTGGTAGCAGGTCGAATGCTGGCGTGTCTGTTGAGCACGCGCGAAACTGTCTGGTGCGATACCCCGGCAAGCTTGGCTACGTCATAAATGTTGGCGCGCTTAGCGCGTTCTCTAGGTTCCCTCGCCATTCGACACCTCCAATGCGGCAGCAATTCTTTGGGCTAGCTTGGCGGCCGTGCTTTCAAACGCCTCACGTTGTTCGGGCAATACCCACCTAGAAAATCGTAAATGCAGCTCGGCACCGCTGCGGGTCTTGACGGTCAAAAGTTGTAGTTCGCCAAAATTCTCGCTGATCATGGTGACCTGCTTCGGCAAGCTCACCGAGGTAAAGGTGACTTCACTTTGAGTGGCTGGGTCAACCGGGGTCAGCTTGCCGCCGATCGATAGCTGATACTTGGTGAACGCTCCCAGCCATCGGGATACCTCGGTTTTGGCGAATAGTCTGGCCGCAGTCGCATCCTGGGTCAAATCGCTCTGCAGAGTTGCCGAAACCACAACCAACTCGGCCCCCTCGGGCGGTTTTGGAGACTCGGCGAACCCAACAAACTTAACCATTTATATGCAACCTACTTTTTGCGAGCCGGTGCGCGAAGGTAGGTGTAGGCCGCTCCTGCGAAAAGCAGAGCAAGTGCCGCATGTGCGAAGAAGAAAACTGGAACGTTGGTGAACAGGCTGCCGCCCAGCGCTGGATCAACGAAAACTAGAGAAGCCGGCAAGATAGCGAGGCCAAAAATCGACTTCGCGCCGATAGCGAGATAGCTAACGTATGCAGCACCGACGATCACCAGGGCGGCCATGAGCCAGGGGTAATTGTCGGCCGGGTCGGTGAACGCCTGGGCAGCTACCAGCACAGCGAAAAGTTGGGCCATGAAGTTTGGTTTATCGGTTGGCTTGTAGTGGCCGAGTAGCTTGAATTTCTGATTTGCCACTAGTTTGCTCCGATCGTGATGCCCCAGCTGCCAGTGAAATTTTGGCCGCCATCTAGCCAGATTAAGCCATCGCCTGTGTTCAATGCGTTTGCTGCGGCCGTTTGGGGCTCGAGCGCAACCAGGTTCGGCCGTTCGCTTCGACCGGTTTGCAGTGTGAATACCTGCAGGTGAGTGAATGCCTCGTCTTGCCAGAGCGTTACGGTGAGGTTTGCGCTCGGTCTCGAAAGATGCGCGGATGCTCTGCCGCTAGCATCGCGCACCAACCCCGTAAAGCACGCGTCTGTGT
>JACCDH010598917.1_pt1 | contig 20019 bp, 18 predicted proteins | sample 7442481 | NCBI WGS metagenome assembly JACCDH01 (sample SAMN15323433, study PRJNA562643) | freshwater metagenome | isolation source: river surface water | place: USA:Blue River Watershed | collected 2017-08-15 | reverse complement strand
TAAATATAAAACTGATATTGAAGATAAAAAATGGAAAGATATTATTATTAAAGAACTATAAAATTTTTTTCTAAATAAAAAATAAAGATGGAAAAATATATTATTTTAGGAATACTCTTTGTATTATTATCTCCTGGTATCTTATTCAATTTACCTCCTATTCAAAAACAATGGTGGATGACTGAAAAAACATCTTATTTATGTGTATTTGTACATATGATATTATTTGTTCTTATTTATAAATGGATAGATACTTTAAATATCCAAGAAGATTTTAAAAAAAAAGCTATTAAAAAAGTAACCTTTAAAAAAGCAGGTCAACCTTGTCCTAAATTCTGTCCTATTAGTTTTGGTTTAGGTGTTTATAATTCAGAAGGTAAATGTGTTTGTTAAGACAAATCAATAAATTTCTCACTAATATAATGTAATAATTGACCAAAATAATGAAGATGTGATGAAGTATGTAAAAATGTAGAAACAAATTTTTTTGTTTCTTTTATCTGATTACGAATTCTATTTTTATTCTTCTTAGTCATCTTATTTAATTTTTGTATCAAACTATTTAATTCCTCTGGAGAATTAAATTCATAATAATGTAAGTCTTTTTTTAATAATGGATAATACCAATTCATATTATCCGATCTCTTCTTTAAACATATACAATTACTCTTCATTATCCAAACCATTCTATCCCATGAACATGTGTTACCATCTATATCAATTATATAACTATATTTTTCTCTCTGTTCTTCAATTGTTTTATTCTTATTTAAAATAAATTTTGAATATAAAGGATATGTCTGTTGAATTTTTTCCAAGGGAATTTGACAAATATGATTTAATTCACATTTAAATAATGAAGGATTATTATGACTATAATTGGCATATATTAATCTATCATTCATTAATGGGTCTATATTTCCAGTAGATGTACCAATAAAATATCCTCTCTTATTTTTTTTAAAAAATGATTTTTCATCTTTTTTTTTTGGTATTTTTTGATAAAAATTCATTGCATAACCATCTGGCATAAGAGATTTTTGTGTATTTTTATTCTTTGAAAATACAATCTCATTATTATTATTGTTGTCTGACATATCTCCCAAGAAAAATATAAAATCACCATGAATTCTATATTTTTTATCTTTTAAAACTGATTTGATAAAAAATAATAATATTTCATATCTATTTAAAAAAGTTTTACCATCATTCTTTTTTTCAATATGAATTATTATATTATCTCTTATTTTAAAATAAACTTGCTCCATATTTAATTCAAAATTAGATTGATTGGGATTAAAATATACTGATTCTTCTTTTGCTATCTTTGATATTAAATCATATACATCTTTTTTACTTTTTAAATGACTCATCTTTTTTTTTAAAAATTTTCTATTTTTTTGATATTTTTTTATATTTTTTATTTTTTTTTGGTTTCTTTTCATCATTTCTATAAAAAGAAAATATATTAAGTTAAAATTTATAAATTAAATTATACATTTTTATTAATTTAATTTAAATCGATGATTGAAGTAAAATGGGATGATGAAAATAAAAAAATTGAAGATTTTTTAAATATAATACCAGAACCTTTACATAAAATAATACCTTATGGAATTCTATTAACTGCTGATTCTTCTCATTTTATCTCTTCTGTACTTCTTCTAAAACAACTCCAATTTTTAAATAATACTCTCCCAATTGAATATTATTATTATGGAGATGAGTTATTCCCTTTTCAAATTGAATTTATTCAATCTCATTTTCCAAATGTTCAATTATTTAATTGTATGGATCTTATTCCTTTATGGTTTCCATGGAAGATTGAAGAAAAACATATTAAAGGTTTTATGATAAAGTCTTTTTGTATGATGGTATCAAAAATAAAAAATATCCTCTTTATTGACCCTGATAATATACCTTTTATACCCATTGAAGAACTTTTTCAAAATAATTATTTTATTCAACACCAAAATATATTCTGGTATGATATTGAATTAAGTACGAATGAAGAACAAAATTTAATTTCAAAAGATAATAATAAAAATTACCAATACCTGAATGTAAATCTCACTTTAACTAAAAATATTTTACCCATTGAATCAGGACAAATATTAATGAATACCCATTTCTGTTGGAAAGCCATTTGTTTAACTTATTATTTTAAATATTTTTTCCATATATATGATTCATTCTTTCAATATGATAAAGAACTCTTTTTTGTTGCATTTCAAAAAACAAATACTTTTTACTATATAAATGAATTTAAACCTTTTATATGTTATCACAAAAATCATGAATTCGGTAAATTATCCAGTATTTTTCATCGAGACCCTTCTTCTGGTAAACCTATTTTTTTACATCATATCAAATCAAAAATATCTATAAATCAAGATAATTCTCTTCAATTTATTTATCCAACATATTATCCACTTTTAAATGAAAAAAATAATTTATCCGATTTTTACTATGATTTTAATCATCACCTGAATACTACTTTTGTTCTATCCATTTTTAAAAAATTAAATATGAATGAACTTCAAAATCTCATCAAAATTTTAAATTTAAAATTTAATCATATCATTATTTTTGTTCAAAATATTGAAATTAAAAATATTATTTATAAAATGATAAATACTGGTAAACTTTTATCAAAAATTGATATTATTTTGATTCCCTTTCATGAAATACAATCATTATTTTCAAAATCTCAGTATTATTTTTCTAATTTAAACCAACATATGTCCGATGATATTATGAATCAACACCTTTTCTTTGACTTATTTCAATATATTGAAAATAATCATATAAAAACAAATTCTTATCTTATTTTTTATTCATTATCAAAAAAAAATATAGATCTTTTACAAGAACCTTTTTTCCGATTATCTGAATCCTCTATAGATACCTTAAACTTTAAATGTGGTCTTTTTGAAGATCATTTAAATGAATTAATTATCTTACCTACTGAAAAAATAAGTTATTATTTTCATTTATATCATCAATATTTTATTCAATTAAAACCATCCCAACTTTTACAAGACCCTTCCTCCATCTTTAAAGATTTTATCTCTCAACATCTATCCGAATTTACTCTTTTTAAAAATGATTTAAAATCACCCTCCGAATTAAATATTTTACATGATTATTCTTTAAAATATCAGAATAATAGACCATCTTATGTATCTACTTTTTATCATGATGTTTATTATCCATTTATAAAAATAATGAAAGATTTATATCATGATCCCCAAAAATTAGATTCTTTTAAAAATCATGCAACACATCTTATAACTGAATCTAAAAAAAAATTATTTCAAAATAATATTATCATAAATGAAAAAAAATATCAACTTTCTATCGAATTTATGAATCAATTTATGAATCCTATCGATCCTTTTTTTATTTTATCTCAATTTGAATTTGAACTTTATCAAAATAATAAATCCTCCATCTACATTTTATTTGAAATTATCCTAAATAATAATTATCATAATACATATAAAGATATAAGAGAGATTATTTTAAAATATATTCATTGTATTTATGAAAAAAATACTTTTACTAAATTTATATCTTATTTTGATGATCTTTATTTTTTTAATCTTGTGATTCGATTACAATGTTTTAATACTATTTCATTAAATGAATGTATTGAATTTTTAAAAAATCGTATACATCATCCTTTTATATTTGATATGATTTCAATCTTTGAAAATATAAAAAATAAAGATATTTTACTTGAAAAAATCAATATCGTTATCAATTCTATTCAAACAAAAAAATATGGTGAATTAAATTTTATTCGTCCCTTTTATTTTAATCAATTCTATTTTTTAACCTATCAAAATCAAAATAATTGTATCATTCGAAAAAAAGTAAGTCAACTTCATCAACTATTATTTCCATCTATTCATTATTTAGCTGATTTTAGTAAATATAAAGAACCTAAACAATTACCATCTAATCAATTCGAGATTAATAAAAATAGAATTAAAGTTGGATTTATCTCTTTTTTCTTTAAATCTCATTCTGTAGGAAGAGACCGCATTGGTATTATACGTGGTTTAAATCCTGATCTCTTCGATATCCATATCTTCCATTTTGATAATATTGAAGGTGACTTTTATCGTTCTCTCTGTTTTCAAAGTAATATTCATAATCACTTTATGTTATATTCGTCTCTCGAAGAATATCGTAATCATATTGAAAAACAAAAATTAGATATTCTTGTATATGCTGATATTGGTATGATCGAAGAGACTTATCTTCTCGCTCATTCCCGTCTCGCACCTATTCAAATTAATACTATCGGTCATTCTGAAACTTCTGGTATTGATACTATCGACTATTATGTTTCTAGTATTTTATATGATGATCTTGAAGAATCTTTTACACATTATTCAGAAAAATTAGTACTTACTAATTCTTTAAATACATTTTATTATCGTGATTTTTATAATTTATATGAAAACTCAAATGTAAATAAAGATTATATACTCCCCTTATCTCCCGATAAAATTTACCTTTCTTATCTACAAAATTCTCTCAAAGCCGATATTGAAGATCTCCAACTACTCTATCAAATTCTTGATAAAATACCATCTATCAATATTGTACTTATTAACCTTATCGAAAATTCTCTTGAAGATGATAAGATGAAAAAACATCTTAAACCCTTTTTCGAACAAAATCGTGTCATTCTTCTACCTAAATTATCCACAAATCACTTTTATACTCTTATTCAAAAATCTTATCTACTTCTCGATGCATATCCTCATGGTGGTTGTAATACCTCTTTAGAATCTTTCCACTTCGGTAAAATTATGGTCTCCCGTCCTTCACCTTTCCTACGTGGACGATTTACGAAAGGTTTCTATCAAAAAATGGGTATTACTGATTGTATTGTACAAACTCCTGAAGAATATATTGAAAAAATACAATATTTTGTCAATCATCCCGAAAAAAAATTAGAAGTTGAAGAAAAAATTAAAAAACAATCTCATCTACTCTTTCATGATTATCAAAGTATTGTTGATTGGAATTATATGTTTTTACAACTCCATCAAAAATAATCTATTATTTTATACCATATCTCTTCTCTCATTCTTATAAATTTATATCTCTCTTTAATCCTCTCCATCATGATTCTTCGTAAATGATATTCCTCATTCTTTTTATAAAACTCCTCAAAATAAGAGATCCAGATCCAACCTTCATTCACAAAATCCTCCACTCTCCTCTCCTCTACTATCCTCCTCATTAATCCATACCATCCATATTTTGAATATTTGTACAATATATCCATACTCTCATCTCTCATTCTCCTATTCGAATGCTCCCATATTTTTATCATTAAATCCTCTATCTCCATATCCTCCCTACTCACCAAATCTTTCATCATATTATACTCATAATTCATACTCTCTTCCATCTCTAAAAATAATTCTATCACATCATATTGATAAGAGTATATTAAATGTTCTATCATCGTTCGCATATAATTCGATCTACCCCTTATTAACTTCTTCTGATAATCCTTTTCATTCTCCTTATCCAAATCCTTTATCAACCATCTTATCACTTTCCTCCTCTTCGTCTCTACTATTCGTTTTATATTTAATTGAATTGTAAATGGACTCGTCCATAGTTCATATTTCGAATGTTCTAAACAATTTATTATTCTATCATCATCTATACCATTTCCTTCTTGTATCATACATTGAGGTATTAAAAATATATTTACAATATATTCTGTGTTCATCATTTCTATCTCAAAATCTTTACTAAATATATTTGGATAACTCCATATAAATTGAATTCCAAAATCATTAAGACCTTCGTCGTTATTTATCCTCTTCCTACTCTTTGAATTCTTCATAATTATCCTACTTATCTCCATCCACCTTTCATCCTTTATTGTATTCTTCATTGCTAAGGTTAAACCCGAATACCAATCACCATTCTCATTACTCTCATATCGATAATAATCTATTTCCCTCTCCTTCTCATCTTCCTCCAATATTCTTTTTATATTATCTATATCTTCTTCATTCTCCTTTATTATTGTATATAAAGAGATACTCATCATTCTTTTATATCTTCTTCTTTTTTTTAAGTTCAAAATTTTAAAATAAATGAAAAATAAATTTAATCATACAATATAGAGGTAAGATATGTTTCGTTTATCTTATGGAGACTTATCCAAAAATGATATCAAAATTACTCATTTAAAAAAACCTTCCAAAATCAAATATAATAAAAAACCATTTGATGATTTTGAAAAGAGTCAAAAAGAATATCGTGAATCTATTCATCAATTATACAATAAAGAAAAAAATAATAAAATTTTAAGTTTTCGTGATAAAGAATTATTATTCCAAGAATCACTCAATTATTATTTAGATACACTTAATTATCATGTACATTTTCTTCATGAATATGAAAAATTTGAAAGACCCTATTATTTATTAAAAATAAATAGTGTAAATACAAAAGATCCTGGTTTAGGAATTGAATGTAAAAATAAAGAGATCGAAAAAAAAGTATGGAAAAATCCATCCATGTTAAAATTAATAAAAGATAATCAAAAAAAATATAGTTATGTATATTCAAATACTCATGGACCAACTTTGTATAAAAAAGTTACAGGTAAACCTGTTTGTAGTAAAGAAGAGATAGAATATAAATATTTTTTAAATACAATTCATACTCTTTTTGATATCCTCGAAGAAGGTGGTGACGCTACTCTAAAAGTCTTTTCCACTTGTCACTCTCAAACTATTGAAAATATATACTTATTATCTTCATTATTTAAATATGTTTTTACAATGAATGGTCGTACTTATTCTTGTTTTCATTTTTTACCAAATTATCGTATCTCTCAAAAAGATGTATATAAATGTATGAAATCACCTTTTTATAAGATTGAACCTAAACCCGATCTTCTAAATTATCTAAAAACGATTGAAAAGATCGCTACTTCTGCTTCTTTATATTATAGTCATTCTGCTTATTTTAAAATGGTTTATTGTTCCTATTTAAACCTTGATATCATCTTTGCGTATTCTCCCATTGAATTCTTCAAATTTAAAAATATTACACAATATCAAATCCTTTTCCTACAAGAGACACTAAAAAATGAACCTCTCTCATTCTTCTACAAGACAAAACAATTTACTTTCTTTCAAAATTATATGTTAACTCTCCATCAACTATTTCAAAAAAAGACTTTTAAACATATTCTCGAACTTGATATCGGTTGGGGTATACAATCTCTCTTCTTCCTTCAACAAAAATCCACTCAAAAACATTATATCATCGATTCTTTTGAAGAATTCTTCTATCACAATCAACATTATCAATTCCTTCTAAATCATCTTAATCCATCACAAAAGAAAAAATTAAAATTCTCCTCCGATAACTACCTCTTTATCCTCTCTAAACTCTTCGACTCTTATCAAGATTCCTTCTTCGATTTTATCCTTTTGAATAACTTTACCACCGAAGATGATTTCCTGATGAAGTTCTTCTATTGTGATAAACTTATTCAAAAAAATGGTATAATAATGATAAATAATATTTCAAATTATCGTTATGTTCATTTTATACCCCTCCTCTTACAACAATACAAAAATTATTACATCTACCAACAATACTCAAATTCTATCCTCCTTCAAAAATTATAATTTTTTATTTTTTTTATATTCATTTCATTTAGAAGAAGATTAAATGATCTCATATCGAAGCGTACAGATGGATAAGAAGAAGAGTATAGAGAGAATATTAACAGAAGATTCACCTGAGAGAGAATATACACCTGGTTTAGAGAAGTTTTTTAATTGTCATGATGGTCAACGAAAATTATTATGGAGTGAGATTGAATTCTATACTCTCATCTCTCAACAATATTATTTAAATGAGATTTTAGTTGTCTATGCAGGTAGTGGTGAAGGTCTTCATATGTCCATTATCTTTGACCTCTTCCCTCAACTTGATTTTATTCTCATCGACCCTACTCATTCTCTTTGTAAACACCCCTTCATGAAAAATAAAGAAAAAGTCATTCAACTTAATGAATATTATACCGATTTAACCTACAAAAAGATTCTATCTCTTAATACCAAAAATAAAAAAATCGTCTTTATGTCTGATATTCGTGAAGATACCGATGAAAAAGCCATTTGGGAAAATATGATTCAACAACAATTATGGTGTATTCAACTCGATTCTATCGCTTATCTTCTCAAATTCCGTTTACCTTATTATTTTCCTGGACACGACCCTTACAAATACCAATATCTTTTACCTCTTTCTAAAGATAAAGCAAATTACCAATTTAAAAAATTAAATGATAAAGAAGTCGTTTATTTAAAAGGTGACATCTATCTTCAAATCTATGCTCCCGCTAAATCTACCGAAAATCGTCTCCTCTATATCCGTAAACCCGATGAATCTTTTACTTTTCATTCATATGATATTAAAAAATATGAAGATCAATGTTTTTATTTTAATACCTATACTCGTCACGAAAATTTTGAATATAAAGAATCCCAAAAATGTAAATATAATCTTCTCGGTTTTGATGATGGTTATGAATCAGTATGTGAATATTTTATTTTATATCAATATATTGATATTTTTTATGATAAATTAAAGAATGAAGATTTTGTAAAAGAGACTAGATATCGTGATATTTTAAGAGATGATACAAAGAGTATATCCGATAGAACTATACAATTATTATATCAGATAGATCAATTATATAATTTATTAACATATAAAAATTTAATAGAATGTTCTTTCCGAACATCATTAAAGAGAGGAGCTGTACCGAATGAACCGAAAGATGAAAAAGAGAAGATTCGTATTAATGATTATGTCGAAATTGTCAAATCGAAATATTTAGAGATTATATTCTCCATGAAATATCAGATTGAATCCTTTCAAAAAAATAATCTTCTCAAACGTTCCGAATATGATACACAAATTCAATTAAGTGAAGATATTTTGTCCAGAATCAATCACTATATGCGTCAGATTCTTTCCCGAAAATATCTCAAAAAAGATGAAAAATATTTTATTACTGAAAAGATTATCGGATTTAATACCAATGTTTTATCATCCTATTTAAAATCAAATAAAAAAAGTATGATATTATCAAAAGAAGAGTTGATGATGATGAAAGATACGAAGGATGAATCTTTTCAAAAATTAATGGATGTTAATCATAAATATGAAAAATTAATTCAAGATTTAGAAGAGATTCAATCTTTCAAAAAAAAAAATGTCGATTCTTATTTCCTTTAAAGAGTCTATGCTGTGAACTACAACGTACTTTTAAGTTTTTTTTTTAAATTTATTTGAAAATAAAAAGATGAGTTATGATGAGATGATTTTTTTGTGAATAGATAAATAAATATGAATCCTATTTATTTTTGTAAATTATTTATCTCTTCATCAGGGTTATGTAATCAATTATATTCTTTAATCGCAGGTATTTTACAGGCGATTGAAGAGAAGAAGAATGTAGTAGTGATAGATTCATTTATGAATGAAATTCAAAAGAATAAATATTCACCCATCTCTTTTATTTTAGATTTACCCAAAATGAATGAATATCTTCAACAACGTTTTAACTTAGTTTTAGTTGATTCTTCTTTTTTAGAATTTGAAATACTCGATATTCAATATGGAGGTGATAAAGAAGAGAGTCGATTAAAGATAAAAGAACCTATTATGTCTCAATTTTCAAAAAATCCTCTTCTTCTTCGTATACCTAAAACATATGATTTGAATATGTGGAATTCATTAATCTCTCCACATATTGTTGAAAAAAAAATATATATACGTTTTCAAATAGGTGATTATGTGATTGAAGTTGATTATCCAGAGAAGAGAGATGAAGATATCATCTTTGACTTACAACAACCTCTTTATAAATTATTAGGAATTTGGAGAAATAAGGGTAATGAACCCGTCTTTAATGAACTTCTTCAAAATATTATATTTGCTCCCAATTTATATCCCTATGCCTTACAATGTGTAAATACTGTTAAAGAAAAATATTCTTCAGATATAATTCATGTCATTCATCTTCGTATTGAAGATGATGCGATTGAACATTGGTCAAAACAAAATAATCTTTCACCTCAAGAATTCAAAGAGAAAGTAGAGAATAAATATATTCATATGATTCAAAAATATATACCTAATAAAAATGTACCCATTATTTTATTAACTTATTCTTTCCAAAATCGTGTGATTCAATATTTACAGACAAATCAATATAATATTGTTATCAATAATAAAGATAAAGAGATTGGAAGAGAAGTAAATGCTATAGTAGATTTAATTATAGGTGAAGAATGTAATGGTATTTATATAGGTCCTTATACATCCACCTTTACTCAAACCCTCTATTATCGAATGAATAAAGTAAAAGAATCTCATTATTTTAATTTAGATAGAATCGATTTAGAAGACTTCTCTTTTCCCTATCCAAAAATGAATATGCTTTAGTTAGATTGACATTAGTCAATCTAACACCTCGCCATAAGGGCGAGTGTGCAAGTTGGACTGCGTCCAACACATGTCTGCAGGCATGCATGTTTTTATAATACGTTTTGGTCATTATCCATAATCAAGTATTGATGCGGTTTAAGTCGATTAAGACTTAAACCTATCAAACATATTTATTATATCTATTTACCAACACGGTGTGTGTTATTCGTCAAATTGTTTTGGTCAATTTTTTATAAACCTATTTTTTTAATGTATTGATAGTTTAGAAGACTATTAGGTCTTCTAAACCAAATAAAAAATAATTTTTTATCAAGTTCTACCAACAAGGACACGAATATGGCATCTTCAATGGGCGAATTTTGAAAAAGGAGTCCCTCCTATATTACTAGAGTTCTCTATATTTTATATAAGTTAATAAATAAACAAGACTGAAGTCTACCATAAAATTCACAAAAGGAAAAGATTCAATATAAAATAAAGGTATCTTCATTCGATAATCGTCTTTTAATTCTTCTATATCATATCTTCTCTCTTTTATCTCTTGTCTATCTCTCTCTAAATAATTTATCTTTACCCCTGACGAATTCCATATGTTTAATAGTCGACTCGACGCATAATTCACTCTCCTTATTAAATCCTCTATCTCTTTTACATTATAACATAAATGATATATCCTCTTTAAATCAAATCGGTCTTCTTTATTCGTATATTGAAGAATTAATTCATTCATTCGATTATAAACTCTCGGAAAACTATGTAAATAATAAGGTGAATGAATAATTCGATAAATCTTATCTATTTTATCCATCAATTTTTTATTGATCTTTTCACTATATCCATAAAAATAAAAATCATTCCAACATTTTATACCCACTAATCCGATTGCACCCCATAAATATATCTCCCTCCGATTCATATTCCTTTTTATCTCCCCTTTTTCATCCCATTTTTTTTATATTCAATTCATTAAGTTAAACTTCAAAAAAATTAAAATAATAAAAGAAGAGAAGAATGAGTTTATTCGCTTGTGTATCCAGTATCTATCTAAAGAATTTTTATCGTATCTATGAACAACAGGTTGAACAAAATCGTGAACCTTTGTATGTCATTGGTAATGGTTGGTCTTCTTATTTTTTTCTCAAAAATATTAATAAACGCCAATACAGACCCATTGTCATTAGTCCAAATGAATTTGGTTTAAATACCTCAAAATTAGTTGATTCTCTCGACTCATCTGATGATACATCTTTATATTTACCTAAAGTCCAAAAAACTCTTTATATTCGTGATTCCTTATCTAAAATAGATGAAAAGAATCAATGGATATATACAAAAAAAGGAAGGAGTTTTCCATATAAAAAACTAGTATTAGCCATCGGTTCTACTGTAAATGATTTTGGTGTACCAGGGGTACTTAAAGAATCCTTCTTTTATCGTTCTTTAGATGACCGTCTTCAACTTCAAAAGAAGATAGTAGAGAAGAATCACCAAAAAATCAATATTATTGGAAGTGGACCTGTTGGTATTGAACTCGCCTTTAAATTAAAGTCTTTAGGGCATGATATTCATATTTGGGAGGGTTTAAATGATATCTTACCCGGTTTTTCTCAAGAGACGAAAAGAGAAGTTCGTAGTAAAATGAATTTATTAGGTATAAACTATTCTTTAAATCGTCCCATTGTAAAAGTATCCAAAAATTTTGTTTATCCAAGTGGTTCTCCTCTTGAACCTCATGATTTTTCTATCTGGACTGGTGGTATAAAACGAATTAAAATACCTTTTACTTCTTCCCATAAAGTAAACGATAAATTTGAGATTTATCCGAATGTATATTGTATTGGTGATATGGTAGAAGGTAAAGGTCCTCCAACAGCTCAAAATGCCAAATATCAAGCAAAATGGCTAGCAAATCATCTCAATGGTAAAAAACAGAGTGAATATAAACCAAATGAAGTTGGAAAGATTATTCATATTGATAATAAAATTTATATAGAATCTAAATATTATCAAGGTTATCTTCCATCATTCTTTCAAAGATGGATTGATTGGTTTTATTTATTATAATTTTGATTATTCATTACAAAAAATGTAAATAATCTGATATTTTATTATATATTTTTTCATTCAACTGAAGGAAAAAATAACTAGATTGAAGATTGTAGGTAAAATAGGTTTTTAAATCTTCTTTCCATGATGGCTGATACATATCTATTAATTTATCATAATGTTTTAACATTTTAATATGATGTTTAATAGGTAGTCTCTGATAAATCATAAGAGCTATCTCCTTCATATCTTTTTTGAGGGCCATTTGAAGAGCAGAGCGTCCTGTACGAGTGGTATATTCGATATTTAGATATTTTCCACTAAACAACAAAAAATCAGCACACTCTTCATTTTTATAGAGAAGACAATTCATTAAGGGTGTATTACCATCATCATCAATATGATGACAATTAAGTTTTGAATATCTAAAAAGATATTCAACAACCTCTAAAAGACCAAATTGACAAGCCATACTGAGGGCACTCGAACCATCCTTGGCTATGATATAAGGATTCGCATATCCTGAATGAAGTATTCTCATGGCTACATCTACATATTCACCTTCTGGACTATGATTTAAGGCAGTTATCAAAGGAGTCATACCTGTCTCTCTATCTACATAATCAAATTCAAAGTCAGAATTTAATAAAAGTATACCTTGATCATACTCATCTTCATTAAAATAATCGATAAATTCTTCACCCGACCCTTTTTTGATTCGCACCCGTTTTAACATCTTTACTGGCGTTAGCCATACGTTAATATTTTATTCACCCCTTATCTTGTACTCTTCAAATCTTTTTTTTATTCATTTTTTTTATCCTTTATTTACGTTCAATTTTATTTGATTTACGTTTTACATTATTATCTAAATAAATAATAATAATACTATGAAGGACACAACTCTCTTCAAAAAGATATGCAAATTATTACCCGAACCTTTTAATTTTTATCTTGTCTATAAAGGTATTAAAAAAGGTTATATCTGTTGGGATTTAGATGGTAAAATATTGAAGAATAAATCAAAGATTATTCGTTTATGCAATGAACTTAAACTTTTTTATAAATTCCAAGAGACAAATGGTCCAATAGTACTCTTTGTATCCAAAAAAAAATTACCCGATGTTGATAATCTTTTTGATGTAAAAGATATCATTCGTAAGGTGACGGGATATCCTAAGAATACAGCTACTTATCCTTTTGATACTATATCCTCTTATACTCAACTTTATCCTTTTAGAAATGAGATTTTTATACAATATCAATTCAAAAATAATGATACAATTTATTCAAATACCATTTATGGATTTACTTCTCCTAAAAAACATATGAAACATTTAATTAAGATTCAAAAGAAGATAGAAAAAGTGATAAAGAATGAACTCGCTCCTCTCTTTACATCATTTTATATTGAATCCAGGATCATAGAATCAAATTCTAAACGAATTCTTTAAATTCGTTTCATTCAAAAAGAAAGAAAAAGAAGATAAAGATAGATATGGATATCTTCGAACATCTTCATCCTTCTATCCAACATGATTTATATTCAATGAATCATCATTCAAAACCAACCGCTTTCCTCAATACCATCGCCTATCCTCTCTTTGAAGTAAATTCACAATTCTTTACAGAACCTTCATATCGTCGTGTACTTCTTTATTTTGGTGAACTCTCTATTGGACATCGTCATTATATCTATTTTGATACTCATCTTAAAATCTATATTTATCATATGGAGATTGGTGACTTGAGTTTCGATTTAATCATGTATCATGATTTTACCTCATTTTTAAATTCGGTCTTTCAACAGATTCAAGAATCTTTATCAAAAAAAAAATATAAAGAGATAGTTTGAATCTGTTCTTTTTTATTCATACTATAGAATTAGAAGAAGAAGAATGAAGTGTCTTTTATGTGAAAAAAAACTATCTGTAAAAACCATTGTGAGACTATGTAAAGAATCAGATGAACATATCTATTGTAAAGAATGTTTCCAAAAACATGTGGATGAACAAAAAGAGACTGGAGAAGTAAATTGTCCTCAATGTCAATCGGTTGTTTGGAGAAAGAATGATGATACTTTTCAAAAAGAATCCTTTGAAAATCAATTTTTAAGAACTTTTTTAGTCGCTTCAACCATTCGTAAATTAATTTAAGTTTTTTTAAGTTCAATTCATTTTTATAAATAACATTTATAAAAAAATATAATAAAAAATAAATAATTATTCATCAATGTCAATATCAAATAAACCATACATTTTGAATATTAAATGTATTTTTATATTTTTATTATCATATCAATCTGTTTTTATAATATATGTTTAAGTCTACATATTTTTAATTGAATAATCCTTCAACAAGACTTCTAGGAAGTGAATCACTTCATGGATATGTATCGTATTCAGAGTTGTTCTGCTATCATATGACCAGAAGAATTCCTTCTGGTTATCCATATTTCGATTCTCTATATACTCCATTGCGATATATTTGTCTACTGGAGCGATAATCATATGAATATGTAGAATTTCGACGGTCCGCATCGTCTTCATATTTACACGATTTAAGGTAATCTCTACTCTATCGGTGATTCCCTGACATTCGCGTCTCTTCGAGATTCGACATATAGAATGTTCATCAACAACGAGTATAAGTTTATTACGAAGTAGTTTGTTCAGAAGATACTGACTATAGGAGAAAGTTGAAAATGGAAGAAGAAAGTGTAGTAGAATATCATCCTCTTCTATCTCATCTCCATCATCCATATCAGGAATCATCATATCTACTAGATAAAGTTGATCCTTATATACTGAATATTCCACAAGTAAATGTGTTGTAGGAATCAATTCAAAAAGAACTTGATTATATTCAATTTGAATAATATGATTATTCAAAATCTCATATCGAAAAAAATCTGTCTCATAATGTTGATTCTGAAAAAATCTCTTCAGATTCAGAAAATAAGAAAGAAGACCACTATTGGTCGCCTCTTTTATCTCCTTCGGTACACGGAAAGTCATCGCATTAGCAATTCTCTCCTCATATGCACAATCCTCAACAAAAAAAAAGCTCATGGTTACTTATTCTTATGGGGGTTTTATTGTTTAATATTTATACTAAGAAAATCCTCTTCTTAACCTTATTTTTTCATTTTTTCCTCTTCTTTACGTCTATATCAAAATCATGATTGTACATAATACAGATATGATAATATGTAAAAGTATATTCCATACTCCCATAAATTCTATATAAAAACAAGGTTTTTCCGAGTTATAATCATGTAAATATCGCTTATGAAATATAAAATGGTCATTTATCTTCTCCTTCATCTTTACCATATTCACATCTGATATCGGTGAATGTCGATTTATAAATTCTATTATCCTCAATAATATTACATATTCTTCAGTTAAAAATTTAATATTATAGGGATTATAAATATTTGTCTCTTGAAAGTTATCGTATTCAATCTTTTGGAAATAAAAGAAGATACGGCCCATTCTTTGAACATATGAAACTTTAAATGATTCTTCAAAATTAGGCGGTGATTGTAATCTCCTCAACTGTTCAATCACTAATAATGTATTTTTATATGTATTTTTTAAATATATTGATTTATTTTTACACATCTCCATATAATCATAACATTGTAGAGCCTCATAAAAAAAATATAAAGCCCCTATCGAATAGATAAAATTGATATAAAACATCTTTTTTTTGATATATCTCTATCCTTTTCATGGGATTTTCTTTAAGTCCAAATTCATTTAGAAAAAATTGACTAAAAAGGTATTTAAAGTGAAAATATAAGATAAATGATAAAAAAACCTCACACAAGTAACCATGTACGTGAAAACATTTTCATATAAAAACCGTTCTTTCCGAAGGATTTGGATGAATTTACCAGTTGAGAACCACAAACCTTTTCAATCACAGGAGAGGAAGATTGTTATTATTGAGAGTTATGATAACCCGTATTATCACCTTCTCCATCAAAAGAATAAACGTAAGGTCTATCCGAATCGTCGAATCACAATTGAAAAGAAGTATCTACTACAATCTGAAGATGAGAATCCAATGGAAATATCTATGAAAAGTCGGTCCATCTTCTTTTTTTTCTCATGTTTCTCATGTCTATGTTAAAATTGTGCTTACAACACAAACGCTTCTACTAGGCATGGCTTTCCTCCTTCGTCGGAAAGGCTCCCTCCGGTCGCTTTTATTATAATTTTCTTTATATTTAATTCTTCTAAAATTTGAACTTAAAAAAATATTAAAAAAAGCGACCGAAGGGAGCCTTTCCGACGAAGGAGGAAAGCTACGCGTCTTAGAAGCGTTTATGGCTACGCCATAATTTAAAGACATATCATTATAAAATCAATTTAAAGAAAAAAGTAGAATGAAAGGTATAAAAAGGAGAATGAAGATAGAGTTTGAATATAAAGTAGAAGAGATACGTAAACGATATCTACATGTAGAGAGTATCGAGGATGTGGATTATATTAATTTTATGCGAGATGAGATTAAAAATACGATATTAAAAGATGTAAATATACAATTATATGGTGTAGAAGATGGTGAGAAGATGGAGGGGAAGTTAGTGTATGAAGTAGAATCTAACTATTCCAATCCATTAAATGTGATAATGGATTTAAATAGAGTCTTCTCTTTTTGCCGTATACGTTTACAGATGAATACTTCCGGTCTTGAACCTTCTTTTAAACGTAAACGAATTGTCGCTTAGAATGAATTGATATTCATTATGAAGTTCAAAAAAAAAATGAAAGAGAATAAAAGTATGTATTCGTGATAAATAAAAGGGATAAAAAGATTTGTATATAGTTTATTTATTTATGTTTACCAGTAATGAAATAAATACTTTATATTTAAAGACCGTAGAAAAGAATTTAAAGAATCCATTATATAAATCAAACATATATCATATGATGTTATATGGAAGTGGTTTATATGATGAGATGATGAAAGAAGAAGAAAAAGATGATTTTTATCATTATGAAAGTAAAAAGAAGATTGTAAAAAAGACGATTCCAGAAGGTACGAAGAATCTATTGATAGATATGAAGTATAATCAACCTTTCGAATTAGGTGATTTACCGAAGAGTGTAAAGAGACTTGAGTTTGGTGATTGTTCATCTTTTAATCAATATTTTTTCGAAGAGAAAGAGGGGATTGAAGAGTTGATATTTAATTATGATTCAAAGTATGACAAGGAATTTTTAAAGAATGGTTTACCCAAGACATTAAAAAAACTTCAATTACCAGCTAATTATAGTAAAACGATTATCAAAGGAGCTCTACCTGAATCATTAAAGACTTTACTTTTTTTACAAAATATACCTAACATTGAAGAAGGCGCTTTACCAAATGGTATTGAAGTGATTCATTTTAGTACACATGTAGGAGTTGAATACAAAGAGTTTAAAAAACCATTAACAAGATTACCAAGTCAATTAAAAGAATTATATTTATCGCTATCTTATCCTTTTTCATTAAAAGGTTTATTACCAGAGGGATTAAAGATATTATCCATAAGAGGTAATCATACATTTGAAGAAGGTGAATTACCGGATTCACTTGAATATTTAAATATACCTTCAAAGACAAATACAATGATATCAAAAAAGATATTTCCAAAGAATTTAAAATATTTAAATATTGGTTGTGATCCAAAATATATAGAAGAGATTCCAGATACTGTTCAATATTTATCAATGAATCGAGAATGGAATGATATCAAAATTCCTGATTCTGTGGAATATTTAACTTTACCCATATTATTCAATGCTTCATTAAAAGATACTTTACCAAAGAATTTGAAAGGTTTAGTGATGAATGAAAGAATATCAAAGAAGTGGAAGAAGGGAGATTTACCTGAGACATTACGATTATTAGATATTTCGAGATGTTGTAAAGGTTGGGATGAAGAGGTGACAAATGATGATTTACCTGAGAATCTTGAATATTTATATACAGGAACTCGTTTTATGAAAGATATATCACATGAGATTATGTATTATCATCGGTTAGTTAATCAGTTTAATTTACATGTTGAATACAAAAATTGTACAATATTGATAAAAACATTTGAACAGAGAGAGTTAGAAGATTTTTTGGAGAAGATGATATCACGAAAAAAGGGATATCATCGAGATTTAAAAGATAAAGCGAGAGGTATCACAAGAATTCAAAGCTATTTAGATGGAGGATACTCTGTGGATGATATGTTATCATTTTTAGGTTATCCTTAATTTATATATATATATTTTATAATTTATTTAAGCTTACGACACTACTTTTCTCAATAATATCATGGATATATATTGATTATTCATATCAATAAGAGGATTTAAGGATTGAACTCTTTTATTAGTGGAAATATCATTAAAATAAAACCATTTTTCACGACCTGAATCTATTCTTAAATTATAAGATACATAATGACCACCACCAGAACCAGTTGCACATATAAAATCGGTTATCCGATAAATATTATCATATATATTAATATCATCTAAATTTCTTGGAACAAATTTTTGTAATTGACCTAATTCTTGAATTTTTAAGATAATAAAATTTGGAAATAGTCCATTGTATACATTAAAAAATAAATTTTGTTTAAAAAGAGGATTACCTAATTTTGAATTAAATTTTTCAAATTCACTTCTTATTATAGATAAATTTACTAATTCTTGAATATTATAATTTGATTCAGTTGGATTAATTTCTAATGTGGAATATTTTAAATTAATTTGTATAATATTTTCTTCCCTACAATAAGTATAATCACACTTGATAAAATTTGAAAAAGAATATTGAGTACAATATGCTAATTCCATAATATTATCTAACATTCTATTTAATGCATTTAACGGATCTTGATAAGCCCATACCCGTTGATTTCCTTCTATAATAGTTTGAAATTCATTTCTCGTATTTGAACTTACAATCCTTCTTGATTGACCAGTTCCTTCATATTTTTGATTTCTTTGTACAGTAGCTCTTTTTACTTCATAACTATCAGTAGATTTATTAAACTCAATTATATAATTTAAAAAATTTTCTCGAATATTTTCAACCATTTTATGACTTTGTATTATATTTTTTTCATTTAATGTTAAAATAATGTAATTTACGATATTTAAAAAATCCCCAGAAATAGGATTTAAATTTTTTGTTTGTAAAAAATCAAATCTTATTTCATTATCAGTATTTTGTTGAATATCTAAAAGTATAGGATATATAAAATGTAATACAGAATTAAAATAACATAAATAAGCTTGAGGATTATTTAAAGGTTCTTCTACCAATGGTAAAATATTATTAAATTGGTTTTCAATACAAAATTCTATTGGAAGATAATTCTTAATTTTTGATAATGGTTTATTTAAAAATGATAAAATTAATTCATTTATTTCATCAAAAGGTGTTATT
>JACCDH010217644.1_pt1 | contig 20033 bp, 5 predicted proteins | sample 7442481 | NCBI WGS metagenome assembly JACCDH01 (sample SAMN15323433, study PRJNA562643) | freshwater metagenome | isolation source: river surface water | place: USA:Blue River Watershed | collected 2017-08-15 | reverse complement strand
TTTTGCCTTAATTCATACACCATCCCGCCTAAATTATCCGCCAAATAAATTTTGTTATTCACCTTAAACAGGTTGTGAGACGCGGGGGTAAATTTTCTAGCAAAGGTCGTATCTGTAAACTTGAAAGGGATGGGAGCAGACGCCGTCATTTCGGGAATCTTGATCGTCCTATATTGTCCCTTTTCGATGATGTATATATAGGGTTTCTGGTAGCTTATCAGGGTTTCTCCCTCGTAGGCCAAACTGATTTCCTCGGATTTCCCCGGGAAATAAATGAATAGTATAAAAAGTATGAAAAGCGCTCTCATGTGGTTTAAAATTAAGCTAAATTTTTTAAAAATTGGCTAATTGTCTTCAAATGGCCCACAGGAGATAATTGAGTTAAGCGTAAATAATCTTAATTTGGCCCCATAATCTTCTGTTCTATAATGAAAAATACGTTATTAATCTGCTATTTGATAGCGCTTAGCTTAGTGCTATCGTGTTCAAAATCTCCTAAATCGATTCAAGAGGAGCTAAAATCAAGTCCTGAAATTGAAAAATTGTTAATTAGTCAGCAGGAGTATGCTAATAATAAGCAAATGGATTCAGTGCTTATTGTAGGTTTGAAAATCAGAGAATTGGCAGAGCAGGAAGGAGATTCATTAGCCATAGCCCGGTCTTTGTTACCGATCAAGGGTGAAGTGGATGTGGCAAATCAACGTAAATTAGAAGTCTATCTTCCGGGAGCTATTCAGTATTTTAAGTCCCGTGGTCGTTTGTATGATCAAGCAAAATTACAGGCCTCTTATGGCGGTATTTTAGCTACTAAAGGTTCTTATGAGCTGGCGCTGAAGGAGTTGCTTTCTTCATATGACATTCTAGTCAAGCTAGATAGTTTGGGGCCGCGCTTTAGTGTGGTATTGAATATAGGCAATACTTTTTCGGGTATTGGTAGTCACGAAAAGGCCTTGCTATATTATCAAAAGTCGAAAGATCTCGCGATTCAGCTAAATGATTCGCTTAAAATGAGTTCAGCCTTTTTAGACTTAGGGATTGAGTATAAGACGAGTCTTCCGGATAGTGCTATTTGGTATATTACGAAAGCGGCTGAATTTATCCCTGTGTCTTACCGTTCTTTTTTAGCTCTAAAAGTAGATTACAGTATGGCGCAAGCGCTTTCTGCCAAAGGTAAAAATGCAGAGGCTATTGCCATTTTTAATCGCATTTTAGCGGAGTCTGCAAAGCGGAATGAAACGGAGGGAATGGCTATGGCGCATAGAGGCTTGTCGTCGGTATATGCGACCATGAAAAATTACCCCCAGGCGAAATTTCATTTAGAACAGTCAAATAAAATATTTACCGAAATAGGAGGACAGGATTTTTTGATTTTAGAGGGTTTCCCAGAGGCAATAAAGCTTTTCGAAACATTTGGCGACTATAAAAATGCGTTTAACTACATGCGTGAATATAAGGCGAAGAATGATTCGCTATTTTCGCTTCGCAAGCAAACAACCATTCACGATTTAGAGATTAAATACCAAACGGAAAAGAAGGAAATCGAAAATAAGAGCTTGAAAGACCAGGTGTTTTTAGAACGAATTGCCTTGGCTATTTTAGGGGCTTTTTTAGGTGCTTTACTGTATTTCTACATCATACGCGTCCGATTATTGAATGAGCGAAATAAAGCCTATTTCAGCTTGATGAGAAATTACGAAGAATCGAGTGCCCAATTTAAGCGTTCACGAAAATTAGAGGCAGATGCAGAGGGGCAATTATTACAAAAATTGTACACTTATCTTGAATCTGAGAAGTCGTATGTGAATCCGAATTTAAAAGTAGATGAGGTGGCTTTGGCGATTCAATCAACCCAAAAGGAGATTGCCGCGGCGTTAAAGAAGAACAAGAATCAAAATTTTACAGCGTGCATTAATCAATTCCGAATCGAAGAGGTGATTCGACTTTTTACGGATTTAAAATACGATCATTATAAGTTAGAGGCTATTGCGTCGATGGCAGGCTTTGGCTCGAAACAATCTTTTTACACGGCTTTCGAAAGTGTGGTAGGAGTGAAGCCGGCCTTTTATCGCCAAAAAGTTGTAGATGACTTGAAAGCGAAGAATAATGCAATTGTAGCGAGTTAGGGTTGTTTTTTATAAGCTAAGTCCAAATTATAGCAATAGGGCATCAAATGTTAGACGACTAGTTTTTGTGGGTACAAACAAGGGGTTTTAAATTTCATTCGAATTAATGAAGCCACTCTGTTTGTCCCCTAATGATTTTTAGTCCTTTTGACCTCGTTTGTTTTGCCTTAGCCTTTGTTGCGGTCATTCTTTTGGTCACCGTTTCCTTATTCATCCATCGAGTAAAATTGTTGAAGGAGAAGGAATCTGCTTTTCGGGATCTCTCTGAAAAGTTGCAGCAGTTAGAAAAAAAGTATTCAAACGAAGATTCCTCGGAATTAGAGGTCTTGTTTCGACTGTGTTCTTACCTCGAAAGAGAGAAGGCCTACCTTAACACGAAATTGAAAGTGGATGAGGTTGCAGAGGCTATCCATTCATCCCAGCGCGAAATCTCGTTTCTCTTAAAGAAGCATAAAAACCAAAATTTTAATTCCTTCATTAATCAGTATAGAGTAGAGGAGGTTCTTCGCATTTTTAATGATGCGAACTACGAGCATTATAAGCTGGAATCGATTGCGATGATGTCCGGTTTTGGTTCAAAACAATCTTTTTACAACACCTTCGAGGCCGTAGTGGGAGAAAAGCCGGCATCTTTCCGTCAAAAAGTTCAATCGGAACAACTTTTCCAAAATTAGCCTTTCTGCGCCATTTAAACCCATATTTTTGCCAAAGTCCAATATATATCCAGTTGGCAATAAATCCTTGACTACTAGTTTTTGCGGGTGAAAAGTAGGTGGAGTAATTTTAGTTAGGATTCAAATAAATACTCTGTTCTTCCCTCTATGAATTATCTTCATAAACTCCGTGTTCTAAAATTCATTTTATTATTTGTAGGCTTGTTTGGTAGTCTGTCCAGTGTGGCTCAGACAGTAAAGTTATCCTCTCAAACCTATGCCTCTTCTCCGCTTATAGAGAATTACGATCCGGCTACCTCTAGTGCAGCGAATCGAAAGAGCTATACCACGAGTATGAAGCTATCGGGTCAAATTACTTTTGACCGAGTTTTGACTCCTAATATGGATCGTGTAGCTGTTAATGTTGCGTCTTATTCTCTTTTTGATGGCTTAAATACCTATAACGAGACAAATTCCTATGTTGTGGGCCCTTATGGACAGCCGGATGTTTCGACCAATGCGAATGGTGATATTACTTCCATAAATATAATTTTTAAACAATGGCAAAATCCAGCCAAGATCGGTGTTAGTGATTTTTTAAATGAAATTTGGATTACCCGTGATTATACATCGGTTATCAATGGAGGATATTGTGGTACACCCTATAATAACGGGATGTGTTCTCAAACTTACTATGATAGAACAAATAGTTCCATCGTAATTCCGCTTCCTTCGATTACTTATTTGTCCTCCAATGCGAATTTAAGTGGATTGCTTATTACGTCTAATGGAGAGTCTTCATCTCCTCCAGGTTTTTCTCCGTCTGTTACTAATTACGGAGTTAGTGTGCCTTATGCCATGGCTACCATGACGGTTACACCCACACTTCAAAGTGGAAGTGCTGCTATATTAGTGAATGGTAAATCCGTTGCAAATAATGCAGCTAGTAGCAGTATCGTTTTAAATCAAGGATCAAATACGGTTACCATTGTCGTGACTGCACAAGATGGGACGAAGAAAACGTATACGTTAACGGTTACCCGTTTAGCGCCATCTACTAATGCGAACCTTTCTGCTATTACGCTAAATAATAATGCTTCTGTTAGCCCAACCTTTGCTGCTGCGACTACAGCTTATACCGCGTCTGTGCCTTACCTAACTACCACCATTAAAGTAACACCGACTTCCGCTGAAACGACGGCTACTATTAGCGTGAATGGTAAAACAACGGTTAGTGGTGCTGCTAGTTCAGACGTAATCTTAAACGTAGGCGCTAACGTGATTAATGCGGTGGCTACTGCGGAAGATGGTATAACGAAAAAGACTTATTCTGTAACGGTTACACGCCAGGCTCCCTCTGCGAATGCGGATCTCAGCAATTTAACATTAAGTAATAATGCGTCATTAAATACCGGGTTTGTTTCTAATACAACCTCCTACACTACTATTGTTCCCTATTCTAGAAGTATGCTGAATGTAACTCCTACTTTAGCGGATGCAACAGCGACAATAACAGTCAATGGTAAATCAGTTTCAAATGGATCTGTTAGCCAAAACGTTTATTTAACGGTAGGGTCAAATACGATTAATGTGACGACTACAGCACAAAATGGAACCACTAAAAAATCGTATACCTTAGTTGTAACCAGAACTACGCCGGCAACTGATGCGAATTTGGCAGGTCTTGCCTTAAATAATGGAGCCCTTTTAAGTCCGACTTTTAATACGAATACAACATCCTACACTAGCACGGTTTTATATGCCGTATCTGCTATAAAGGCAACCCCTATATTATCAGATGCGAACGGATCTGTCTTTGTGAACGGAAAACTTGTTGCAAATGCAACACCAAGCTCTGATATCCTTTTAAATGTAGGAGCAAATACCATTAATGTGGTTGCCACAGCGGAAGATTTGATTACCCGCAGAGGATATTCTGCTGTTATTACGAGATTGCCGGCCTCTACAAATGCCGATTTAACGAGCATTTCTGTCAACAATGGAGCAACCATTAGTCCCACCTTTGCAACCAGTACGTATACCTACACCTCAACGGTGGCTTTTGCGGTCAAAGCATTAAAATTCACATCAAGTACAGCAGATGCTACGGCAACTATTTCAGTGAACGGGAAATCCGTTCCGAGTGGCTTGGCTAGTTCAGATGTTTTACTAAGTGTGGGGGTGAATACCATTAATGTGGTGAGCACTGCACAAGATGGGGTAACCAAGAAAACCTATACGTTTGTTGTTACTAGAAATCCAGCGTCCACTAATGCCGACTTAACGAGCATTTCACTAAATAACGGCGCTACATTAAATCCTAGTTTTGCTACGAATACAAACGCTTATACAAGTACGGTTTTATATGCGGTTTCTGCTGTAAAAGTGACCTCTATTGTTTCTGATCCGACAGCTATCATCACCGTAAATGGTAAGACGGTTGCGAACGGGGCGGCTAGTTCAGATGTGTTATTAAGTGTAGGGGCGAATACTCTTACTGTCGTGAGCACGGCACAGGATGGAATTACCAAAAAGGCCTATACCGTAGTTATCACCAGAAGTCCAGCCTCTACTGTTGCGGACTTAACGAATCTCACCTTGAATAATGGGGCTAGTCTCAGCCCAACTTTCGGCACAAATACCATCGCATATACTAGTGCCGTTGCTTATGCTGTTTCCTCACTAAAATTCACGCCTACCTTGTCTGATGCGACAGCTGCCATTACGGTGAATGGTAAAAATGTGGCGAATGGCACAGCAAGCTCTGATGTGTCATTAAACGTGGGGAACAACACGATTTCAGTAGTTGTTACGGCCCAAAACGGAACAACCAAGAAAACCTACACGGTCGTTGTTACTCGTGCGGCAGCCTCAACGAATGCTGCCATGAGTGGATTAAGTATTGATCAAGGGACATTAAGCCCAAGTTTTGGAGCAAACACCTTAGCCTATACGACTACAGTAGCTAATGCGGTAAATTCCATTACGTTAACGCCTACTATCTCTAGTTCTTTAGCGACACTTAAAGTCAATGGAATCACGGCAACCAGTGGCCAATCTAGTACGATTAATTTAGGTTTTGGATCTACCACCATAACTATGGTGGTTACGGCAGAAGATAAAACTACGCTGAAAACCTATGTTTTAACGGTCAACCGCGCCCTTTCTAATAACGCAGACTTAAGTAATCTTTCCATGACGGGAGGAGTTTTAAGCCCTACTTTCTCGAGTGCGACGACTACGTATACAGCGACAGTTCCTTATGCTTCTACTAGTACGACAGTAACTCCGGTTAAATCGCAGGCAAATGCTACGGTCAAAGTAAACACGACAGCCGTTACCGCAAGTAAATTAATCAACCTAAATGTAGGTTCGAATACGATCACAACAGACGTAACGGCACAAGACGGTACGACGACAAAAACCTATACATTAACGGTAACTAGAGCGGCAGCCTCTACGAATGCAAACTTGAGCACCGTGGCATTAAGTTCTGGAACGGTGTCTATCACATCAGCAACTTCTTATACGGGAATCATTTCTACTAAACCGACAATCACAGTTACCCCGACAGCCGCAGATGCCAATTCCATTATTAAGGTAAATGGACGAGTAGTGGCGAATGGTGCCACAAGTGGTTTAGTACCTTTAACTAATGGCGTGGAAGTTTCTATTCAAATTACCTTAACAGCTCAGGATGGAACGACTTCGAAGACCTATACTTTAGGGGTTACGTATACGCCACCATCTTGTGCGCCAGTTAACTTAGGAACAACAAATGCGAACGGTAAAACGTACCGGGTTTTGAAATTTTCAGCTGTAGGTGAGTGTGAGTGGACTGCTCCTACGGGTGTAACTAAAATAGATTATTTAGTCGTAGCTGGGGGTGGTGGTTCTGCGGGATCTACCAGTACGATTGGATATGGAGAATTCATCGGCGGTGGCGGCGGTGGCGGTGGCGGTGTGCTAACCGCTTCAAATTATTCCGTTACACCAGGCCAAACCTATAATGTTAAAGTAGGCGCAGGAGGTTTAGGAGGATTAAAATCAAGTTTGGCAGCATTTAGAACCGCTAAACCAGGAGAGAACTCTCAGTTTGGAAGTATAATGGCTTACGGTGGAGGCTATGGTGGTGGTAAAGGTGAGTTTGGTGGATTAGGTGGATCCGGTGGTGGCGGTGGTGGCTATGGCTGGTTAAGTCCTTATTATGGGGGTTCAGGAAGAACGGGTCAAGGGAATAGTGGTGGAAACTCTTCCTATACTTTAATTGATTTAGATGCTAATAGAGCTGGCGGTGGCGGCGGCGGTGGTGCTGGTGGTGCCGGAGCTAATTCATCAGGACCTCGAAATGGAGGAAATGGTGGATCAGGGCTATTATCAACGATTACGGGAACAAATACCTACTACGGTGGTGGTGGTGGTGGTGGAACCCGTGACTATTCATGGATTCTTTTTCTAGGTTGGACTGATAACAGTGTAAGTCCTGGATCAGGCGGAACAGGTGGTGGAGCCTCAGGGAATAATTATGGAAATGGAAATGATGGTTCAGATGGATTTGGTGGCGGTGCCGGTGGTGTAGGTGGTGATGGAAATGGGGGTGCAGGAGGCGACGGTGTTATTATTATTCGGTATGAAGAACTTCCAAATGTACCTGTTGAAACGACGATTGTGGGTACCGTTACAACGACAAATAACGTAAGTACATTCACATCTGATCCTAACGGGGCTGTTTTCAAAGTATTAACATTCTCTACTCTAGGAAACTACCCAGATTGGACTGCGCCAGCAGGTGTAACATCAGTAGATTACCTAGTTGTAGGTGGTGGTGGTAGTGGTGGAACACCTGGTGGAGCTATTGGTGAAAACTACTGGGGAACTGGTGGAGGCGGGGCCGGAGGTTTGTTGCAAGGCATTATGACGGTTACTCCTGGAGGAACCTATTCTATAACAGTAGGAGGAGGAGGTACAGCTCCCGCTTATTTGAATCCCAATACCTATGTAGGAGATAATGGAGATGACTCTCGTTTTGGAGGATTATTAGCTCTTGGTGGTGGTGGAGGTGGTGCCGGTGTTCAAGTGGCAAGCGGTAAAGGTAATGATGGAGGATCTGGTGGAGGATCTGGTGGTGATAATGGAACGGTTTATGCCTTAGGGACATCAGGTCAAGGATTTTCCGGCATGGTTTCAAGATCCCCAGCAGGAAATAGAACTGCTGGTGGTGGTGGTGGTGGTGCTTCAGGTACAGGTACGCGCGGAGGAAATCCAGATGGTCAAAATTCAATAGGAGGAAATGGTGGACCAGGAATTGCTTCAACTATTACAGGTTCTTCTTTATACTATGCTGGCGGCGGCGGCGGTGGTGCTCGAGACACCTTCGGCGGACAAGGTGGAGGAACAGGTGGTTCTGGCGTAGGAGGTAATGGAGGAACGCAATCTTCGGGTTCAAATGGTATGGATGGCCGTGGCGCAGGCGGTGGAGGAACCGGTGCTGATGCTGCCGGAGGAAACGGAGGATCCGGTGTGGTGATCTTACGCTATGCGGTTTCCACGGATGCAAATTTAACGGCCTTAGGAATTAGTTCTGGAACATTAAGTCCGGTGTTCGCAAGTTCTACTTCAGCCTATACAGTTGAAGTACCTAATGCTGTTTCTACTTTCTCTATCACACCAACTTTATCTTATGGTGAGGCCCTAGTGTCGATTAATGGGGAGGCCGCGCAAAGTGGACAACCTAGTCGCGCATTTGATTTAGAAGTAGGAGAAAACAGCTTCTCTATCATCGTGACAGCGGCTGATGGAAGAACTAAAAAAACATACACAATCGAAGTGCATCGGATTTCTGCGGAGGCAACTTTGGCAGACTTAAGCTTAACCGAGGGCTCACTCTCGCCTACGTTTGATGCAGCGACAGGCACATATTCCGCTTTAGTTTCGAGTAGTGTTAGCTCTGTAAAAGTAATTCCTACGCTCACAGATGCTACGGCGAGCGTGAAAGTCAATGGAGTGACGGTTGTGAATAAACAACAAAGTGGAAGTATCAATTTAGGTATTGGGCCAAATGTCATCACAGTTGCAACGACAGCAGAAGATGGCACGACGACTAGAACGTATACGGTTACAGTGACGCGTGTTTCAGTTGACCTAAGTGATTTAAGCCTTGGTTCAGGAACCTTAAGTCAAACGTTCTCGTCTAGCCTGACAACGTATACTTCCGTTCTTGCGAATGCAATTACGTCAACTACGATTTTACCTACGGCAGTGGATGCTAATTCAACGGTAAAAGTGAATAGTCTAGTGACGACGAGTGGACAGGCAAGTAGTCCTTTGGCCTTAAAAGTAGGGGATAATGCGATCGATGTAGATGTCATCGCACAGGATGGATCCTTGCAAAAACGCTATAGTGTAACGCTAACGCGTACGGGACCATCGACAATAGCTACTTTGTCAAACATTGCCTTAAGCAATGGAACACTGAGTCCAGCTTTCGCAAGTGGAACGACTAGTTATGCTGCCACTGTTCCGAATAGTGTTAGTTCGATGACCTTGACTTCTACTATAACCGAAGCCAATGCAACAATCACGGTGAATGGAGATCCAGTCATTAGTGGTCAGTCTTCAGGACTGATTAACTTAGGGGTAGGAGCAAATGTTATTACGGTAGAGGGAACGGCTCAAGATGGTGTTACGTTACAAACGTATACCATCACGGTTACTCGTGGTGCCCCATCTACGGTGGCGACATTAGCAAACCTTGCGTTAAGCAATGGAACGATTAGCCCGGTATTTGCTAGTGGAACGACAACGTACACGACCTCCGTTCCGAATAGTGTCAGTGCCATGACCTTAACTCCTACGGTGACGGATGCTACGGCAACGGTGACAGTGAATGGAGATTTAGTGGCGAGTGGTCAGTCGTCTGGTCAACTCAATTTAGGGGTTGGAGACAATGTCATTACCATCGTGGGAACGGCACAAGATGGCCTTGCTCAGCAGACTTATACGTTGACAGTTACGCGTGCTGCTCCATCTGCGGTGGCGACATTGGCTAATCTTGTTTTGAGTAACGGTACAATCAGCCCAGCATTCTCTAGCAGTACAACTAGTTATACCACTACAGTGGCAAACGCTGTGAGTTCAATTACATTAACTCCTACAGTGACCGATGCGACAGCTACGATTTCAGTCAATGGAGACGTGGTAGCTAGTGGCCAGTCGACGGCTTCTATTAATCTTGGTGTAGGCGCAAACGTCATTACGGTTGTCGGTCTAGCTCAAGATGGAAATACGCAGCAGGTTTATACCGTAACAGTAACCCGTACGGCACCAGCGACTGATGCGACCTTGTCAGGAATAGTTCTTAGCCACGGTACATTAAGTCCAGCATTCTCTAGTGGAACCACTAATTATACGTCTACGTTAGCTTCGAATGTGAGTTCAATTACTTTAACTCCGACGGTAACAAATACGTATGCGACGGTATTAGTGAATGGTGACCCTGTTATCAGTGGACAAAGCTCAGGTGTAATTAACCTAGGTTTTGGCACTAATACCCTATTAGTCGTAGGCACAGCGCAGGATGGAAGTACACAGCAAACCTATACGCTAACGATCACGCGTACCGCTCCATCGACCGATGCCACATTAGCTAGTTTGTCAATGAGCAATGGGTTGTTAAGTCCAACTTTTGCGAGTGGAACGTCAAGCTATACGGCAACGGTGGCGAACAATGTGAGCTCGATTACTTTGACACCTACCTTGGCGAATGCTTCAGGATCTATTACTGTGAATGGAGATGCGATCATCAATGGTCAATCCACTTCAGTTATCAATCTGGAAGCAGGGGCAAATGTCCTTACGATTGTGGGTACCGCACAAGATGGTAGCACGCAGCGAATTTATACGGTTACGGTAACGCGTACGGGTCCATCGACCGACGCGACCTTATCTGGATTAGCATTAAGTGCTGGCTTGCTTAGCCCAACATTCGCAAGCGGAACGCCAAGTTACACGGCAACGGTTGCCAATAGTGTTAGCTCGCTAACATTAACACCAACCACTACTGATGCAGGGGCTACGATTTCCGTCAATGGAGACGTGGTGGCTAGTGGTCAGTCATCTGGTATTGTGAATGTTTCGGTCGGTACGAATACGTTAACAATCGTTGTTACGGCACAAGATGGTACCACGCAACAAAGCTATACGCTTACAGTAACCCGTACGGCACCAGCTACGGATGCCACTTTATCCGGAGTAGTTTTAAGCGCTGGTTCATTAAGCCCAGCGTTCTCAAACGGTACCACTAGCTATACAGCGACAGTGGGCACGAACGTGAGTTCATTAACCTTGACTCCTACTGTGAACGAAGCCAATGCAACGGTTACAGCTAATGGCGATGCAGTGACCAGCGGTCAGTCTTCAGGTGCGATTAATTTAGGCATTGGATCAAACGTAATTACCTTAGTCGGACTTGCACAGGACGGTGTGACGCAACAAGCGTATACGGTAACCGTAACTAGAACTGCACCATCGACCGTGGCTACGTTAACAGGTTTATCAATAAGCACAGGAACATTAAGTCCGGTCTTCTCGAGCAACAGAACTAATTATGAGGCAACTGTTGCGAATAGCGTTAGCTCGATAACAGTGACACCTATTGTTACAGATGCGACGGCAACGATTTATGTTAATGGTATTCCGGTAGTCAGTGGCCAAACTTCAGGTGCGATTAACCTTAGTCCAGGCGAAAATGCGATTACGGTCTTAGTGCGTGCGGAAGATCAAACCACGTCTAAAACCTACGTATTGACAGTTACCAGAACAGCGACTCAATTAAGCATTTCTGCTCCAGCACTTACCTTATCAAAAGTATATGATGGTAATGATGTAGCGAACATCACCGCAGGTAGTTTAATAGGAGTTATTTCTGGCGATATTGTCACTGTGACAGCAACGGCTAAATACATAAATGCGAGTGTGGGTACAGGTAAAATTATTATGGTTACCTATGCACTTTCTGGCACAGATGCTTCTAAATATATTAGACCAAACAACGAAGTTTTTGACTCCGGGATTATTCGAAATGTCAACCCTACCATCTCCGGATTCACCGCCATTTCGAAAACTATAGGCGACGCAGCCTTTACGTTAACAGCTCCTACATCGAATAGTTCGGGGGCATTTACCTATGTTTCTTCGAACCCAGCAGTGGTATCGATTAGCGGAAATACGGTGACGGTTGTGGGTGCTGGAACGGCAACTATTACAGCTACTCAAGCGGCGGACACTAACTTCTCAAGTGGCACCATAACCACAACGATAACGGTGGTGGCTGCAACGAATACGAATACTACCACACCTCCTGTGGATACCGATGGCGACGGCGTTTCTGACGCTCAAGAGGCAATCGACGGTACGGATCCTACTTCTGCCACCAGCTTTAAGGATACCGATGGCGATGGAGTACCAGATGTAGTAGAAATAGCTGATGGTACTAACCCAGCGGCAGCTGGCGACGCCAAAGACACCGATGGCGACGGCATTCCAGATTACATTGAGGTGAAACAAGGAACTAACCCAGCGGTAGCCGGTGATGCGAAAGACACGGATGGTGATGGCATACCTGATTTCATCGAGGTGTTACAAGGAACAAATCCTGCACAAGCTGGCGATCAACTGAAAGATACCGATGGTGATGGAGTTCCCGATTACATTGAAGTTCAACAAGGCACTTCACCTACGACAGCTACGGATGCGAAGGATTCAGATGGCGATGGCGTACCTGATTACATTGAGGTGAAACAAGGAACTTCTCCTACGCTAGCCACGGATGCGAAGGATACCGATGGCGATGGTGTACCGGATTTCATTGAACTACAACAAGGAACGTCACCTACGACGGCAAACGATGCGAAGGATTCGGATGGTGATGGCGTACCAGATTACATCGAGGTAAAACAAGGAACGAATCCGACTGTTGCTTACGATGGTAAGGATACGGATGGCGATGGCATTCCTGACTATGTGGAAATCGCTGCGGGTCTAGATCCAAACGATGCGACTTCTGCGGTTGACTCAGACGGTGATGGTGTTCCAGATTATGTAGAGATCAAAGAAGGGACTAACCCGAATGATGCGACATCGGTGAAAGATGCTGACGGCGACGGGGTACCTGATTACATCGAGGTTTACCAAGGCACGAATCCGAATAGCGCGTCAAGCTTTGCTGATGCGGATGGCGATGGAATCTCCGATGTGGAAGAGGGTTATAGTCGAATCAATGGAGCGAACATTCCTGATCTAGATGGTGATGGTATTCCAGATTACCGCGACACGGATTGTGACGGTGATGGCATTCTAGATGTGAATGAGGACAACCTGAACTTAGGGGCATTACCGGATTGCGATAACGATGGTATTCCAAATCGTTTGGACAAAGATGTTTGCGTGACCTTTACTCCACAAGGTATTTCACCGAATGGCGATGGGGAAAATGATGTCTTGTTAGTGCCGGGTGTTATGTCAACTCAGCCCAATAAGTTAACGGTTTACAACCGAAGCGGCATGGTGGTTTATGAGCAATCGAATTATCAGAATGATTGGGCAGGAACTACTAACAGCGGAGACTTACTGCCGGATGGAGTGTACTATTATGTGGTGGACTTCTTTGGAGTAAAACCTACGGTTAACACATTTATTTACATTAGCCGTTTAGCACAATAATTATGAAAAGGATAGCTATATTTTTAATAAGTTTTTTATTTATTCAGCAAGCGCAAGCCCAGCTGGAGTCCATGTATTCACTGTATCGTTTTAATCCGCAAGTGATTAATCCGAGCCAGGCTGGTAGTACAAAGCACTCGGAATTCATCTTGATTAACCGCCAGCAATGGATGGGAATGGAGGGTTCACCGCAGACGGTATCTTTGACAGGAAACATTAAATACGGCGCAAATAAAGGGCTGGGTTTTGTGTTGATCAATGACCAAGCGGGCCCGGTGAAAACGGCTACCATTGCTGGGGACTTTGCTTACCACATTAAATTAAGCCAAGACTGGAATTTATCTGGCGGTGTACGTTTAGGGATGTCGAGTATGAGCGTGAATTTCTCAGCACTTCGATTGATTAGTACGGTAGATCCGATGTTCCAAGGAGATCGCTCTACGGGAATGAAGACGAACACAGGCTGGGGGATCAAGTTAAGCAAAGCAGAAGATGGATTGTTTTTTAGTATTGCGCAGCCGCGGGTGTTGAACTATGATTTTGGTTCACAAAATGGGGCCTATAAAGACGTGGCCTATTACTATGCGATGGCAGGGACTAAGGTGAAGTTGAATGAGGCGGTGAATTTGTATCCGAGTGCGATGGCTAGACTATCGCCGGACGCTCCTACGAGCTGGGATGTGAATCTAACGGCCAACATTTTAAACAAGTTCGATGTAGGGGCTAGTCTGCGCTCACAAGATAGCTATGGTGCTCGTTTAGGCGTTCAAGTTAGCCCAAAATTATACATGGGTTACGTGTACGAAGTTCCCACTTCTGCCATGAGCAAGATGGCCAGCAACACGCACGAATTAGCCTTGCGTTTTTATGTGTTTAATAAAGCAGAGAGTAAATAATAGCATTAAAAGAAAAAGTAAGATATGAAAAAAGTAGTTGTAGGAATTTTAGTGATGTGCGCCATGGTTTCAAGCCTGACAGCACAAACGTATAAAAATAGCATTAGCGTATTAGGCGGAAGCTCCGCATTGTGGTTAACCAATACCGCAACCGAAGCGGGACAACGCCCGACGTATTCACATGGCGGATTGCAAGTGACCCACCAACTCAAGTCAAACATTGAAGTTGTATTAACGGGCCTTGGAGGTTATACGACTGCGCCTAGTTACAATGCAGTAAAGAGCGGAGTGGACATGAAGTATTTAAGTGCGGGCCTTGGATTGCGTTATTCGCTTTCGAAGCCTTTGGCAAAAATCTTTACTCCCTTTGCTAGCCTAGAGGCGAGTGCATTAGCGAGAAAAAACACGACACAAACCAATCACAACGTGGACGTAATCGGTTCAGTAGGCTTAGGCTTAAAGGCAGCGATCACTAAGCAAGTGAGCTTGGTATATCAGGTGTCTACCGGATCCCCGTTTTACCAAACAAGCCACTTAGGTTCGAATGCCTTTGATGTACGAGGCTCCTACTTTTTGAACTCGTTTGGGGTATCGTTTGCTTTTGGAAAAGGATGCGAACAACCAATCGCAACAGCCGTATCAGCCCCGGTGGATGTAGATACGGATGGAGATGGCGTGGTGGATCGTTTGGATCAATGCCCGGGCGTGTTCGGAACAGCCTCAAACAATGGTTGCATAGATCCAGCCTTACAAGCAGCAGCGATGGCTAAATTAGAGAAAGAGGCGATGGCCAAAGCAGAGGCAGTAGTAGCTGCACGTTATGAGGCTGAAGCAAAAGCGAAAGCTGAGGCAGAAGCACAAGCCAAGCAAGCGGCAGAAACCAAAGCAGCCGAAGAACAGAAGGCGAAAGAGCAATTGCTTCAAGACCGCACCTTGATATTCAATGATGACTCAGCCGTGATCTTGCCAGCAGCAAAAGTGCAAGCAGATGAGGTGGTAGAAGCCCTAAAGCAAAACCCTACAGCTAAAGTAAGCGTAAAAGGTCACACGGATAACTATGGCACGAAGAAGAACAATATCAAGGTATCGAGAAACCGCGCAGCTAGAGTACGTAAATACTTACAAAAGAACGGTATCGAGGCGAGCAGAATCGAGTCATCGTACTACGGAGAGAGCCAGCCAGCACACAGCAACAGAACGCAAGCGGGCAAGAAATTAAATAGAAGAGTAGAGATTAAAATAGTAAAATAAACAAACGCAGAAATACAGAAAGGCTTGGAGGATTCTCTAGGCCTTTTTTGTTGAATGATTACTTTAAGGGGAAGATTTATTTAGGGGTCTAAATATTCGACCAGTCCAATTTTTTTTTGGACTGATTTCTATGTTTCTACTATATGTATAGTTTTTAAAATGTGGTAATTTAGTCTTGCAAATAGCAATTTGTTGAGACTTTCTAAGACAAATGAATAGTTTCAGCGTATTAATAACGGCGTTAACCCCGTGTTCTAAATTTTATAAAATGATCAAGAGAAGTAAGCTCTCAATGGGTCTCCGTGCACCCTTGGATTTTGTCATCCGCTTTTTAGCCGACTCTAAATTAACTTTACTGTTACTTTTTGTTTCATTGGCAAGTTTTGGTCAAGGGGTAAGTTTGACGTTTTCAAATGGGTATTTAGGGACCCAGAATTCAGCCGTTCAAAGTACTAGCAACATTAAGAATCTATCTACTATCGGTATTTCTAGAATTAGTTTTAGTCAAGCTTACTCTGGTAGTTTTGGTGGAACACAGGGGAATGACTTATCGGGAACTATAAAGTTATATTTAAGCTCAGGGTCTGTTATTACGTTGACTGGAGCTCTAAATTGGCGCGAAACCTCGGGAAATAATGTCGAAGTTTATGGGTTTATTTTCAATCCTGGTCAAAACGCAAGCATTGCTTACGGCAATAACCAAATTTATAATATCGTAGGAGGGTCTACGAGTGGCTCTAGCACCAGCCTTGGATTAAAAGCATATTCTTCTTCTATCGTCTTAACGGATGGCGAGAGTAGAAATGGCAATGCGGCCACTTCAGGCTTATTAGCGGATTTCAACGCGGAATTAACAAGTTCCCCTCAGCCCTCTTCTATTTCGTTAACAAATACAAGTGTTATTGAGGGCCAAAGCCTAATATACACCGTCACGTTAAGTTCTGCCACTACAGCCAATAGACCACAAGTTTATACTTTCAGTACATCAGGCGCTGCCACAAAAGGAGCTGATTATAGTGCGACCTATACCTTTAATAATGGCGTGGTGAATAACGGAGATGGTACCATTACGGTCCCAGGTGGTGTCAGTAGTTTTACCGTAACTGTATCTACGATAGACGATTCACTCGTCGAGTCTATTGAAAACCTTTTACTTTCTGTAGGAAGTAAAATAGGGGTAGGATCTATAGCAGATAATGATAATGTGACGGCAGCAAGTTGCGATCCGAATAGCTTATATGATAATATTGTCAGTGGTTACCACCAATCTATTGCGAAGAAGAGTGATGGAACTTTCTCTGTTTGGGGTAACCTGATGGGAAACAATGGAACAACTAATATATTAACTCCACAAAATATTACTGTCGCTAATTACCCTAATTTAGTCGGAACAATTTTAAAGACAGCAATAGGTGGAGCCGCGAGTAGTTCCCAGTCTCAAGCTATTGTTTTAACAACGGATGGATTGTATGCATGGGGATCCGAAGGAAGTGTTATTGCGGATCCTTTAACAACATCTGATGTCTTTGCCAAGATTTTAACACCAACAGGTGGAGATGCAAATACCAAATTACCTACTGGGGTTAATCCTGGTTCTGTAAAAATGATGGTAGCATTTTACCAGACCTTGGTTTTAGTAACAAACTCCGGTAGCGTTTGGGTATTAACTCAAACAAATGGAGAGTTAAGAGGGGTAGGGACAACAACCGCGGCAACCAGTACTTGGAACAAGGTAAAAGTGGATGCTAGCACAGATTTAAGTAATGTTATTTCTGTCAGGGGAATGGTGGATGACCTTAACTATAATGGATTAATGGCATTAACTGCGGATGGTAAAGCCTATGTTTGGGGTAAGACAGTCTACTTAGGTAACGGAACGGCTGCTACTTCGAAATCCTATGCCACTCAAATGACCTTGCCTGCGGAATTTAACGCGACAAATTTGCCTAAAATGATTGCCGTTACAGGTGGTAATAAAACCGCACCAAGTTCCTGTAACAATACCTTTTACATTTTATCTACTGATGGAAATCTATATGCAGTAGGAGATAATCAAAAGAGACAAATTGGAGATTTTACAACAACAGAAAGAACTTCTTGGGTTAGAGTAAAGTTGAATGCTTCGACAGATCTAACTAATGTAAACTATATTTCTGCCATGGAAAGTGATCCATCTGATCCCGCAGTAGTGGCTATTTCAAAAACAGGCGTATTGTATACTTGGGGTTTTAACCCGAAAAATATGATCGGCCGCCCTACAGCTAATATTGCTTATGATCCAGGTATCCCATCAGGATTTACCCAAGGAACAGATAAAGCGATTTTTGCAGAAATGGGAGGGCATACGTTAGTATATATAAAAGAGGGAAGTTCACAATTTTGTTATGTTGGCCATAGAATTAATGGTTCAATGGGAGACGGAACAACAACTGATACTGATGAAGTTCAATTTAACTGTTCTGGCACACCGTCGTTAGCAGTTTGTGGTTCTGTACCCGTATCTGGCTCTACAGTAACTTCAACAATTACCTCAAATCCTACCAGTATATTAGCTGATGGCACATCTACTTCTGTTATAACCATTCAGTTAAAACAAGCAAATGGAACGAATTTAACATCAACGGGAGGAACGGTCGTTATCAACACTAATAAGGGATCTATTAGTAATGTGACAGATAATAATGATGGTACGTATTCAGCCATTTTAACGAGCTCTAGTTTTAATGAAACAGCCACATTAAGTTATACCTTGAATGGAGCGAATGGTACTAATACGGCGACGGTTATTTTTATTCCGCTAACGCCATTGATTAATTCTACGGCGAGCTTCTCCACTTTTACAGCTTGCGTAGGAACGGCGTCTACAGCCCAAAGTTTTACCGTATCAGCCTCTAATTTGACGAGCAACCTAACGGTTACGGCTCCTACTGGGTTTGAATTAGCTACCACCTCGAGCGGAACTTATTCTTCGTCTATCGTATTAACGCAAAGTAGCGGAACCGTTTCGACGACTACGCTTTGGACTAGAATTAAATCATCGACTTCTACGTCTACTTCAGGCAACATTAGCTTAGCTTCTACGGGAGCTACTACGGGTACTATTTCAGTAACGGCACAGGTAAGTGCGTTGCCTACGATCTCTGTGAATGTTATTCCGGATGTGACTACTTCTGCCACGAGCTTTTCTATTCCCTACACAGGCTTAGCTGGGGCAGATGTTTATTCGATTTCAACGGGGACAGCTGCCATGCCTAGCTTTAGTCCTGTGGTAGATGCAGCTATTTCGAGTAGCCCATTAAGTATCACTATTCCGGCTAGTGCACAAAACAGCTACGATTTTATTTTGACAGTTAAGAATAGTACATCCGGTTGTAGCATTCAGCGCAACTTTAGTTTAGTCGTTTCAGATATTAATCCAGGAACTACGGGTGTTGATCAGTCGATTTGTTATGGAACGGCTCCTGCGACCTTTACTAATTTAACGGATGCTTCTGCTGGAGGAGTAGGGTCGCCTACTTATATTTGGCAAATTTCAACCAATGGTGTAGCCGGAACTTATACTGATATCGCAGGTGCAACATCAGCAGATTATACTCACCCATCCGCATTAACGGCGGATACGTATTTTAGAAGAAAAGCGACGATCGGTGTTTCATTTGCCGTTACACATCCAGTTGAGGTGTTAGTAAATGCGCTGCCTACAATCGCCGTATCTCCGTCTTCGGCCTCTATTACCACAGGATCTTCTGTGTCATTGACTGCTTCAGGAGCGAATACTTACAGCTGGACTCCATCGACAGGGTTGTCTGCCACGAATACCGCAGCAGTCACCGCGACACCAACTGTTACGACCTCCTACACTGTTACGGGAACGAATGGTACAACGTCTTGTTTTGCTACTGCTTCTGTGATTGTTACGGTAAATCCGGCATTAACTTCTGGAACGATTTCAGCAGACCAAACCATTTGTGCAGGCGCAACGCCTGCTAGTTTATCATCAGCTACCGCAGCAACAGGAGGAACAGGTTCAATTGTTTACGAATGGTTGTCAAGTACAAATGGAACAACATTTACTACCATTTCTGGAGCTAATTCTGCCACCTATTCTCCAGGAGCGATTTCGGTAAATACGTATTTCAAACGAGGTGCGAGTACACCGAACGATGCTTCCGTTTATACTTCAGCGATTCTAATTACGGTTCAATCAAGTGTAGGAGGAACGATAGCAGGATCTGCAGCCGTTTGTGCTGGAACAAATAGTACAGTGTTGACTTTATCAGGTTATACTGGATCGGTAACAAGATGGCAATCTGCTTTAGCGGCGGATTTCTCTGGAACAGTAACGAATATCAATAGTGTTTCAACCAGTATTACGGAAACTAACTTAACGG
>JACCDH011718879.1_pt1 | contig 20042 bp, 19 predicted proteins | sample 7442481 | NCBI WGS metagenome assembly JACCDH01 (sample SAMN15323433, study PRJNA562643) | freshwater metagenome | isolation source: river surface water | place: USA:Blue River Watershed | collected 2017-08-15 | reverse complement strand
AGTTCAGGGTATTGTTGGGTTAATGAATTTGACCTACAATATGTTCAGAAAAATTCAATTACAAGCTATTTAATAAGGGAACGTGTGTTTTATTACAATACATACAAAATACAAATACCTAATTATTAGCAATTTAAAAATAAAATAAATAATGTAAATTTGTAAAACTCAATATTCACGTTTTTAAAAAAAAATTAGAAAAATGATTTAAATTAGAATATTGAGTTTTTAGAGATTCCCTTAAATAGTAAATCAAAAAGAGGCTATTCCGCAATGAATAGCCTCTTTTTTATAACCGAATTCCTGGAGGCAGTAACTTTTTGTAAACAGGGTTCTTTTTGAAGAAAACAACAATTTTGGGCAGTATTGGAACTACATTTAGTTTTCTTTCGATGGCAATTGCCATATTTTTTTTTGAGCACATTCGAAATAAAAACTTCGTCGTCAAAAGAATCCGTTACATTTATATTTTTCAAAAATATTTTTTTCTCTTGAAATGAGTGTTCTACTGAAACCAATCCTTTTTTTGGTTATGGTTTCAAATTGTCTGGCAAAGGTATTGTCCTTTTTAATTAAATTGATTTTGATTTTAGAAAAGAAAGAAATAAGTTGTTTGAATTCTGAAATTTTTATGGGATTACAAAGATAATTATTTGATTGTCAATTTAAAACGATAATTGATGGAATAATGGGATGTGTTTAATATAAAACGATTATTTTTATAAAAAAAATTGTTGACTACAAATAATAGTACCTAAAAAATCAATGATGAATAAAATTCCAGTTTATTTTATGCCTGGTTTAGCTGCTAGTGCTGAAATCTTTGAGCGAATTGTACTTCCAGAGGCTATTTTTGAAATCTTTCTTTTAGAATGGGAAATTCCTTTGGATGATGAAACATTGGATGAATATGCAAAACGTATTGCTGAAAAAATTAGACATGCAAATCCTGTTTTGATAGGAGTTTCTTTCGGTGGAATTTTGGTTCAGGAGATGGCTCAATTTATTACTACCCGAAAAGTAATCATTATTTCGAGCGTTAAAACTAGTTTAGAGTTTCCAATTCGAATGAAAGTGGCCAAAACTACCAAGGCGTATAAATTAATCCCAACTAATTTACTTGCAAATGTTGAAAGTTTGACAAAATTTTCATTTGGTACAAAAATTACTAAACGACTCAAATTGTATGAAAAATTTCTTCGTGTTCGAGACAAACGCTATTTAGATTGGGCAGTGGAACAAGTAATTTTGTGGAAAAGAACCGTAGCTGATAAAAATGTAATCCACATTCACGGAGATTCCGATGACGTTTTTCCAATAAAAAACATTCAAAATTGTATCGTCGTAAAAGGAGGTACTCACATTATGATTTTGACAAAATACAAATGGTTGAATGAAAACTTACCCAAAATTATTTTGGAATAAAAAATTATCCAGGAATTACTCTAATATTTACAAATTGAATTAGTGGAAATTAGTCTAATTAAAGGCTTTTTTCTTTTTGCAGTGGGTTCAGGCTGAGGTTTATATTTTCTTCATCTGATCCTTCATCATTTTAATCTGATCAGTGAGCATATTTTGTTTGTCGAGTTTTTTAGCTTCATTGAGCAAGTTGGTGGCTTCTAGTTTTCTTCTTCTTGAGAGTGCAATCCCAGCAAGATTTAATTTTGCAACAGCCAAATCAATATCCATAGATAAACCTAACTCTACGGCTTTCTTGAAATATTTTTCAGATTGATTGAGGTTGGTTTGAGAAAGCATAATGCCGTGCAAATAATTAAAATATCCTTGTTGTTTTCTAACCAATGCACCTTGGGGATTTTTGATGTAAGCCAACCATTTTTTAGCTCCTTCGAAATCTTGTTTTCTTAATTTTAGAAAGGCTAATAGAATGAATTCATTTTTGAAATAAAGAAAAATGGGGAAAGCTGTCAATAATATAAGAAAAATTCCGTTACCAATATTCGATTCGGTGAATTGCCAGATTGCAGTAACTATAAGAAGTCCAGCGATAATAAGTTTAAAATTCTTATGAAACATAATGAGTATATTTATATCAGCAAAGATAGCAAAAGGAATTAAAAAAAAAATTATAAATCCACTTGTCAGAAATAAAAGTCTTTGTATATTTGCACTCGGTTTTAGAATAAGAGATTTCAAAGCCATTAAGAACACTTAAATACATTTTTTAAAGATACAAAGCAATGAGCAAAAGAACGTTTCAACCATCGAAAAGAAAAAGAAGAAATAAACACGGATTTATGGACAGAATGGCTTCTGCAAATGGTAGAAAAGTCTTAGCTCGTCGTAGAGCCAAAGGAAGACATAAATTGACTGTTTCTAGCGAACCTAGACACAAAAAATAATGGTTCTATAAACAACATCAAGGCGTTACTTTTTTTAGTATCGCCTTTTTTTATACCTAAGCCCCAACATAACCTCCCCAAGGTGGAGGAGCAAATAAAAAAATAACATACATAATAACTAAATAATGCCAAAAGACAACTCCATAAAATCGATTTTAATAATAGGTTCAGGCCCAATTGTTATTGGTCAAGCATGCGAATTTGATTATGCAGGTTCCCAATCGGCGCGTTCTATTCGTGAAGAGGGAATTGAAGTAATACTGATTAATTCGAATCCTGCAACCATCATGACCGACCCATCAATGGCCGATCATATTTATTTGAAACCATTAACCACCAAATCGATTATAGAAATCCTAAAAGCACATCCTCAAATTGATGCTGTATTGCCAACAATGGGAGGGCAAACCGCTTTGAATCTGTGTTTGGAAGCAGAGGAAAAAGGGATTTGGCAAGATTTTGGAGTAAAATTGATAGGAGTTGATGTCAATGCCATCAATATTACCGAAGACAGAGAGCAGTTCAAACAATTGTTGAAAAAAATCAACGTGCCATCTGCACCAGCAGAAATTTGTACTTCTTATCTAAGAGGAAAAGAAATTGCCCAGGAATATGGTTTTCCTTTGGTTATCCGTCCTTCGTTTACTTTAGGAGGTACTGGAGCGGCTATTGTGTATAAAAAAGAAGATTTTGATGAACTATTGACTAGAGGTTTAGAAGCTTCACCAATTCATGAAGTATTGATAGACAAAGCTTTAATGGGCTGGAAAGAGTACGAATTAGAACTTTTGAGAGATAAAAACGATAATGTTGTGATTATTTGTTCTATCGAAAATATGGATCCAATGGGAATTCATACCGGAGATTCCATTACGGTTGCACCTGCGATGACTTTGTCAGACACGACTTTTCAAAAAATGAGAGATTATGCTATCTTGATGATGCGTTCTATCGGAAATTTTGCAGGAGGTTGTAATGTGCAATTCGCCGTTTCTCCTGACGATAAAGAAGATATTGTGGCGATTGAAATCAATCCTCGTGTATCTCGTTCCTCAGCATTGGCATCAAAAGCAACAGGTTATCCAATTGCAAAAATTGCTTCAAAATTGGCTTTGGGTTACAATTTAGATGAATTGCAAAACCAAATTACTAAATCGACTTCGGCTCTTTTCGAACCGACTTTAGATTATGTGATTGTAAAAATTCCACGTTGGAATTTCGATAAATTTGAAGGAGCTGATAGAACTTTGGGACTTCAAATGAAATCTGTTGGTGAAGTAATGGGAATTGGACGTTCGTTTCAAGAGGCTATGCACAAAGCAACTCAATCCCTAGAAATCAAAAGGAATGGAATTGGAGCTGACGGAAAAGGATATACCAATTACGAACAAATTATCGATAAATTAACGCATCCAAGTTGGGATCGTGTTTTCGTGATTTATGATGCTATTGCAATGGGAATTCCATTGAGTCGCATTCACGAAATCACTAAAATTGATATGTGGTTCTTGAAACAATACGAAGAATTATATGTTTTAGAAAAAGAAATATCCAATTTCAAACTGGAAACTTTGCCAAGAGAATTGCTTCTCGAAGCCAAACAAAAAGGGTTCGCCGACAGACAAATTGCACACATGTTAGGCTGTATGGAAAGCCAAATTCATGCTTTGAGAATGACAATGAATATCAATCGTGTTTTCAAATTAGTGGATACTTGTGCAGCTGAATTTACTGCTAAGACACCTTATTATTACTCGACTTTTGAAGCTGAAATCGAAAAAGCAAATGGAGAACGATACGTTCATAATGAAAGTATTGTTACTGATAAGAAGAAAATAATTGTTTTGGGTTCTGGTCCAAACCGAATCGGACAAGGGATCGAATTTGATTATTCTTGTGTTCACGGTGTTTTGGCTGCCAAAGAATGTGGGTATGAAACCATAATGATCAACTGTAATCCTGAAACGGTTTCGACGGATTTTGATACGGCTAACAAATTGTATTTTGAGCCAGTATTTTGGGAACATATTTACGATATCATTCAACACGAAAAACCAGAAGGTGTTATTGTGCAATTGGGAGGTCAAACCGCTTTGAAAATTGCCGAAAAATTAGCCAAATATGGAATCAAAATCATTGGAACCAGCTTTGATGCCTTGGATTTAGCCGAAGACAGAGGACGTTTTTCTGATTTGTTAACCGAACTAAAAATACCTTTCCCACAATTTGGAATTGCCGAAACGGCTGACGAAGCTTCTGCTTTGGCCGACAAATTGGATTTTCCATTATTGATTCGTCCTTCTTATGTTTTGGGAGGTCAGGGAATGAAAATTGTAATCAATAAAAAAGAATTAGAAGAGCACGTCATCAGTTTGTTGAAACAAATTCCAGGAAACAAATTGCTTTTAGACCACTATTTGGATGGTGCCATCGAAGCCGAAGCCGATGCAATTTGCGACGGCGAAAATGTTTACATCATAGGAATAATGGAGCATATCGAACCTTGCGGAGTGCATTCGGGTGATAGTAATGCGACTTTGCCTCCGTTCAATTTGGGTGAATTTGTAATGACGCAAATAAAGGAGCATACAAAGAAAATTGCTTTGGCTTTGCAAACTGTTGGTTTAATTAACATTCAGTTTGCCATAAAAGACGATATCGTTTATATCATCGAAGCCAATCCTAGAGCGTCACGAACAGTGCCGTTTATAGCAAAAGCATACAACGAACCGTATGTAAATTATGCTACGAAAGTGATGTTGGGAGAAAATAAAGTAACCGATTTTGATTTCAATCCGCAACTAAAAGGATATGCGATTAAGCAACCGGTTTTCTCTTTCAGCAAGTTCCATAATGTGAACAAAGCTTTAGGACCAGAAATGAAATCGACTGGGGAAAGCATCTTGTTTATTGACGATTTGAAAGACGACCAATTCTATGAATTGTACTCTAGAAGAAAAATGTATTTGAGTAAATAAGCTTAGTTTTTAGCTATTGAAAAAGCCTCATTAGGTTTCTATTGGTAAAACAAGAGGCATTATTTTTCAGTAAACACCCGAAAGGATTCGGGTGGCAGCGTGGAGTCGTTAGCATTCGTAATTATTTGTTTTTCCAATAATTATTTAGTTTTCGAATCGGTTCTTTAAATGCTCGCTCCATTCTAACTGAAACGTCAATTAAAAATTCGTTCATTTTTTTCCAATCATTTTCTTCAAAATAACTAACTCCGTCAAGTTGTGCCTTTATTCTGCAAGTGACTTTTTCGTCCATTCTTTCCCAACTCAAATTTCCACCAAAATCGTTTTCTATTTTGTCTTTCATTTGATAAATAAAGTCGTAAAGTTCTTTATTTTCCTCTTGACTGCCACGATTAAATATTATTTCACTTCTGCAATAGTTGTTGCTCATAGCAAGGTTAATATTTACCCCACTCATTCCGATTCCTTTCCCTATCCAACTTTCTTTTGAAGGTGAGTTATTTGAAAAAAGTTGATTTACTTGATTGCTAGCGTTTATAAATTGTTCCCAAAATTTTAGTCTTACAAGATGTCGGTTTTTTAGAGATTCTTGCACTTCAATTTCTTCTTGTGCTTTGGTTGCGATACTGATTACAAAATCTTCGGTGTCTTTTGTAGGTAAAATTTGTTCAACATTCAAAAAGAGTTGGTCGCCAAATTCAAACGGCGTCACTTTAAAGCATTGGAGTCTTATTTTAAAATTCATTAACCACAAAACTGTTGAAGTAACTTCCTTTCTGAAATTGGCGGCAATTAATATAAGTCGTTGAGAATTTAGTCCTTGATTGAGAACTATTTCCGAAATGTCTCTATTATCGAAAAACTCAGAAATCATTTCTTGTGCAATTGCAGATGAGCCTAAATATTCTTGATAAATATTTAAAATGTCTTGTTTTGTCAAACTTGCACAATAAGAAGCGTATTTAATTACTTGCCACGTTACATCTTTTCCTGAATCATCAAGTTTATTTTCTATGATTACTAAATTTCCAAATTTGTCTAGGGCTAATAAGTCAAGTCTCTCGTTCGTTTCACTGAAACCATTAAATTCTTTTTGAATTATTAAAAGTTCTTCACCTAGTGTACTTGGGTTATTGGCAATCCATTCTTGCAAATGGTCTCTTTCTCTAAATTTTAGTTCAGAAAATGACTTCTTTTTAAGTTTCGTTACTCTATTTTTTTCTCGATCAATTAAATACATTTTTCTCGTCTTTTATTTTTAGTTTTAATTGTTTACAAGTCCAACAATATCAGACTTTATAGGTATTCAAATATAGCTAAATTCCTTAATTCCCTTATGTTTACAATGTATTTTCTTAAAAAATATTCCATCTTACCTAAAATAAGCCCCAATCGGGGGACTTTTTTGTATGCTATTTTTAGTTAATTTTACTTTTCAAAAAATTAGAACACATGGCGTTTTTAAATAGCATTAATATTAAAGCAAAAGGATTTCTTAATTCTGGATTTGGAACCAATTCTAATAGTTATGGTGGGCGTTTTCTAAATAAAGACGGTACAGCCAATGTTCAAAAACGTGGAATGGGTTTTTTTAATCGTATTAGTTGGTTTCACACCTTGTTGGACATGCCTTCTTGGAAGTTTATTACGGTTATTTTATTTTTTTATATTGTTATTAATTTGGCTTTTGCTCTTATTTATTTTGCCATAGGAATTGAGAATTTAAATGGGATTGATGCTTCTAGTTCGACCTGGGTTCAATTTGGGCAAGCCTATTTTTTTAGTGCCCAAACTTTTACAACAGTAGGTTATGGACACATAAGTCCTTCGGGATTTTTAACTAGTGCCATTTCAGCAATAGAAGCATTAACAGGGCTTTTGAGTTTTGCTATTGCTACGGGTTTGTTCTTTGGTAGATTTAGTAAACCCGTGGCGCATTTGAAATTTTCCCACAACGCTATTATTGCACCTTATCAGGATGTTGCTGCCTTAATGATTAGGCTAACGCCTTATAAAAACACTAATTTTACCGATGCCGAAGTCAAAATAACTTTAGGAATGAATGTTTCCGAAAATGGTATACTGAAGAATAAATTTTACACTTTGGACTTGGAGATGGATAAAATAAATTCCCTGAATTTAAGTTGGACCTTAGTTCATCCGATAACCGAAGACAGCCCCTTGTTTGGATTTGATGCAGCCAATTTTGCCAATACAAATGGGGAGATAATGGTTTTCGTAAAAATCTTTGATGATATGTATAGCACGGTGGTCACTACTCGAACTTCCTACACTTTTGATGAAGTAGTTTATGGTGCTAAATTCAAACCGATGTTTTCAAGAAGTACTGATAATTCTAAAACTATTTTGCATTTGAATAGGCTAAATGAATTTGAACACGTTAGTTTTTAAATATTTTTAACCCATAATGTGTAATTAATTTGAAACAAGTTTAATAAAAATTTTAACACATAGGTAACATAGAAAATAGAAAGGGATAGCACAATTGCTTTACCTGTTTTCGATAGCTTGGTACTTGGTATTATCATAGCTATGATTACTATTTTTAAATGAAATGTCTTCTAATAATCAACAAAATCTATGTTTCTATGTGTTTAAACAAAGAAAAAATGAATTGTAACCAACGCTAATAATAATGTTGTTATATTTTTGATAGACACCATGAGAATAGGTTAATTCATAACTGTGAGTATAAACTTCGAAAACTATTCTGAAAGAATCTTCAACATAAACCATTTTGAAAGTTTTTTGGTTAGTTAATATTCCCGAATTGGCATTCGTTTTTTTTTCATTATTGTGCGTGTAGTCATCCTACAAGTTTAATAATTCTTGACTAATGTCTTCATTGTTTTTTTTTAATAATTAATGCTTTGGAGTAACCAATTAAGGAAATAAATTATTTGCACAACTTAATACCAATCTAGCCTGTATATTTTTGGCTACAACTAGTGCAGTATTCTCCAATCTACCTGGAAAGGGTCTGTAAGCATAATAGTGTAGAACAGTTTCAATAGCCATTTTCAGAGTTTTGTTTTAATGCAATAAAGTGGTTCCCATTTGGTAATATTTGTGACATTTGCAAAGAATAATCAGTAAAAAGTTTAAGATTTGAAAGCAGTAATTTCTTTTTCAAGTCGGTCGAATATTTCTGCCACTTGCCAACCTTTTGTTTTATTGCCATTTTTTTGGTAAAGAGACTATTAAAAAAGGCTAGTAGTAAAATAAAGTTTTTTGTATTTTCAGATGATGTTATTTTGTTTGAAGTATTTAAAAATTCCAAAAGCAGAAACAATAGTCCAATAACCTACTAGAATTATGAAGGTCTAATATTGCATCAGAATTGAGGCTAAACAAGCTAATCCTGCGCCAATACAATTCATTTGCAAATAGACCGAGTTGTCTTTTCCGACTTTATCCTACCGATTAGTAATATTTAAGCGTCCAATAAATTATTCTCAATATATCGTCTATCGGCATTAACCATAATAAAATTTTAAAATGGATTAGACATTTTAAATTACAATTGGTATTATTTAATTTAAAAAATTAGCAATCAATAAAATGGCCACTCCAATAAAACCGATTACATCTGTTAGTTTCATAGTCGTTTTAAAATTAAATTTTGAAATGGTAAGTCTATAACAATTTATAATATATTGGTTTATAAATAGTCAGTCGTTTTTTTTTTAGTTTCAATAAAAATAATTCAATTTTTAAGGATTGATAAAATATTTTTATATATTTGTTTAATAAAAATTAAAAAACAATGAACAATTCATATAATGTGAAGACTGTTTTTAGTATTAAAGATCTTGAAAACTTATCAGGAATAAAAGCACATACTATTCGAATTTGGGAAAAAAGGTATAATATTCTTCAACCTATGCGATCTGACACCAACATTAGAAATTATGATTTGTCAAATTTGCAAAAACTTTTAAACGTGGTTTTGTTAAATTCATATGGATATAAAATATCGCGAATTGCTGAGCATTCTACTGAAAAAATTGAGCTTTTAGTCCGTGAAATTATTTCTGAAAAAAGCACCAAAAATCATGCTATCAACGCATTTAAAATGGCTATGATTAATTTTGATCAGGCTTTGTTTTTCAATACTTACAATAGCTTACTTTCTGATAAAAACTTTCGAGATGTTTTTTATGAGGTAGTTATTCCGTTGATGAATGAAATTGGTTTGTTATGGCAAGCAGGAACTATTACTCCTGCACAAGAACATTTTATATCGTTTTTAATCAAACAAAAATTACTTCTAAATATTGAAAAACTTCAAATTCTAGAGCCAACACGAACAGATAAAGTTTTTGTTCTTTACCTTCCTGAAAACGAAATTCATGAACTGGGTTTGATGTATTTGAATTATGAGATTCTCTTAAATGGTTATAAAACAATATATCTTGGCGAAAGTGTGCCCATTGATAGTTTGATGGATATGAGAAAATATTTTGATACTATTGTTTATGTTTCCTATTTGACTGTTGAGCCAAATAAAGATGTAATAAATGAATATGTAGAAGAGATTACTACTAAAATAATTGACGATAATTCAAAGATTTTATTTGTTGGTAGAATGGTAGAATTTATTGATACTAAAACCATTTCTGATAAAATTTCTGTTTATAAATCTATTTCTGATTTAGTAGAGGAATTATAATTTATTGTTAATGTGTCACACCTTGTTTAATCGCTTTGTATATTTTCTAAACAAATGAAAAAAACAATTACTATTATAGGCTCTGGTTTTTCCGCTTTGGCAGCCTCATGCTACTTGGCTAAGGACGGTTTTCAAGTAACTATCCTTGAAAAAAACAAAACTGTTGGTGGTAGAGCAAGGCAACTTTCGAAAGGAGGTTTTACATTTGATATTGGTCCAACTTGGTATTGGATGCCTGATGTATTTGAGAAATTTTTTGCAGATTTTGGCAAAAAACCTTCTGATTATTACCATTTAGATAAGCTTAATCCTGCTTATGAAGTTTATTTTGGATCAAATGATTCTGTTACTATTCCTGATAATTTAACCGATATATTCGCCATTTTTGAAAAGGAAGAAAAAGGGAGTTCAGAACATTTACATACTTTTTTGGAAAATGCCAAGCATAATTATGATGTGGCAATAAAAGATTTAGTATATCGTCCCGGAATATCGATAACCGAATTAATTACACCTGTTACTATTAAAAAAGCAAATCAATTTTTTAGTACCATAAAAACTGCTGTTCGAAAAAAAATCAAGAACAATCGATTGCAGCAAATTATGGAATTTCCAGTATTATTTCTGGGCGCTAAACCATCAAACACACCCGCTTTTTATAGTTTTATGAATTATGCTGATTTTGGTTTGGGAACATGGCATCCCAAAGGCGGAATGTACGAAGTGGTGAAAGCGATGGTGACTTTAGCTGTAGAATTGGGAGTGAATATTGAAACCAATCAAAATGTTGAAAAAATTAATGTTGAAAATGGAGTTGTTAAAAGTGTTGTTTCAAACGGGATTACTATTGAATCGGATATAGTTTTAAGTGGAGCCGATTATCATCACACCGAAACTTTATTGGAGGAAAAATACAGAGGATATTCAGAAAGATATTGGGATAATAAAATATTTGCACCCTCATCCTTATTATTTTATGTAGGTTTTGACAAGAAAATCGATAACGTTTCACATCATACTTTGTTTTTCGATACCGATTTTGACACTCATGCTAAAGATATTTATGATAATCCCAAATGGCCTGAAAAACCATTGTTTTATGCTAGTTTTCCTAGCAAGACCGATGAAACTGTTGCCCCTGAAGATGCCGAAGCAGGAATATTTTTAATTCCTATTGCTCCCGGAATAGAAGATTCATCTGAAATTAGAGAGAAATATTTCAATAATATAATAGGAAGATTTGAAATGCTCACCAATCAAAAGGTATTAGATAATATCCTTTTTAAAGAAAGTTTTTGTGTCAAAGATTTCGTGAAAGATTATAATTCATATAAAGGAAACGCTTATGGATTGGCCAATATTCTAACACAAACGGCATTTTTGAGGCCAAAAATTATTAGTAAAAAAGTTGAAAATTTATTTTTTACCGGACAATTGACCGTGCCAGGACCTGGAGTTCCACCTTCGATAATTTCTGGAAAAATTGTGTCGGATTTGATTCGAAATAAATGTTTAGGAAAAAATAGTTCTAATTTAAAATCCGACTACAAAAACAATATTTCGGAAAATGAAGTTCCTACCAATTACTCTAGTTTAAGAAATGGAGTGGCACACTTTGTTTAAACACAATTATTTACTTTTGTTATTGTAAATTTTATTTGCCATTGTTTTTTATTTTTATTAGCTTAGTGTTTGAGAATTTTTGGGTGAGTCTAAAATACTATTACAGAATATGAAAAAATTATTTGATGATGTTTCGGTTAAATGCAGTGTTTTAGTTACAAAAAGCTATAGCACTTCTTTTTCAATGGCTGTAAAAATGCTTGCCCCAAGTATTCGAGAGGATATTTATAGTATTTATGGTTTTGTACGTTTTGCAGATGAAATTGTCGATTCTTTTCACGATTTCGACAAAGAAACTTTAATTAATGACTTTGAAAATGAATATTATAAATCTCAAAAAGCAGGTATAAGTTTGAATCCTATATTGAATTCTTTTCAAAACACTGTTAGAAAAAACAATATTAGCGACGATTTGATTCAGGCTTTTTTGAAAAGCATGAAAATGGATTTGGTGAAGTCTGAATATCATACCAAAGATGAATATGAGGAATATATATATGGATCTGCTGATGTAGTGGGTTTGATGTGTTTAAAGGTATTTGTAAAAGGAGATCAAAAAAAATATGATGATCTAAAAGACGAAGCGATGCGTTTGGGTTCTGCTTTTCAAAAAGTTAATTTCTTGCGAGATTTGAAAAACGATAATTTGGTTTTGAATCGGAATTATTTCCCGGGTGCTGATTTGAAATCGTTTGACGAAAAATCTAAATTTATGATTATTAAAGAAATTGAGGAAGATTTTCGAGTTGCTTTGCAAGGAATAAAAAATTTGCCTTTGGAGGCTAAGTTTGGTGTATATACCGCTTATGTATATTATAAGAAGTTATTGAAAAAGTTAGAAAAAACACCTTATTATGAAATTGGAAATTCAAGAATTCGGGTGTCAAATTATACAAAGGGGCTATTGTTTGCTAATTCTTTCGTAACTTATAAGTTGAAATTGGTTTAAATTTTTTTAATCAAAAATTGTACTATTTATGATCTCTTTTTTATTTTTTTTGGCAACTTATTTACTAATGGAGTGTGTTACCTGGTGTACCCATAAATATGTAATGCATGGATTTTTGTGGTATTTACACGAAGATCATCATCAGCCAAAATATGCTCATATTTTTGAACGGAATGATTTGTTTTTCGTGATTTTTGCTATCCCAAGTATTCTTTTGTTTTATTTTGGTGCATCAGCAGGTTTTGATTACAGATTCTTCATTGGGCTTGGTATTTTTGCTTACGGATTGAGTTATTTTATAGTACACGACATCATTATTCACCAACGGTTAAAACTTTTTAAAAACACTAAAAATAAGTATTTAATAGCCCTTCGAAAAGGACATAAAGTACACCACAAGCATTTGGGTAAAGAAGATGGAGAATGTTTTGGAATGCTTTTCGTCCCTTTCAAATACTTTAGAATTTAAAATGTCTTTATACCTTTTTTTAAATATTGCGTCCTTTGTTATTCCGTTTTTGTATAGTTTTGAAAACAGAATGAAATACATAAAAAGGTGGAAAGCTGTTTTTTCTGCAATATTGATTACTGCTATTTTTTTCATTATTTGGGATGTTATCTTTACCAAAATTGGAGTCTGGAGTTTTAATCCTCGTTATCACACAGGAATTATTTTTTTTGATTTACCAATAGAAGAGTGGCTGTTTTTTATCTGTATTCCCTATGCTAGTATTTTTATACACTTTGCTTTTCATTATTTTTTTCCAAATGTTTCATTAACCGATAGAACGGTAAAAACTATTTATTGGATTTTGCTATTTGTTTTGCTGCCAACAATTATTATTCATTACGATAAATTGTATACTGCTATAAATTTTAGTGTTATGCTTTTGCTTTTGACCTACACCGTTTTCAATGTCCCAACTATTCTAAATACATTTTTCATCACATTTCTAATTGTTTTAATACCATTTTCAATTGTAAACGGTATTCTCACAGGAAGTTTTATCGAGGAACCCGTGGTTTCCTATAATAATGCTGAAAACTTAGGAATTCGACTGGGTACTATTCCTATAGAAGATATTGGTTATGCCTTTTCGATGTTGTTGATGAGTTTAGTTTTAATTAAAAAAATAGAAAAAAATAAAAATGAAAGTATATAAAAAAGAGACGGTTCAGCACATTAATGCTAGTATTGAAGAATGCTGGGAATTTTTTTCAAGTCCGAAAAATTTACAAAAAATCACTCCGAAAGATATGGGTTTTCAAATTACCGATTATGATGGAAAGAAGATGTATGCTGGACAAATTATCCAGTACAAAGTATCTCCGCTAGCTGGATTGAAATTGAGTTGGATGACTGAAATCAGCTGTGTGAAAGAAAATAGTTATTTTGTTGACGAACAACGTTTTGGTCCTTATACTCTCTGGCATCACAAACATTTTTTTGAACCTACAGAGAACGGAGTAAAAATGACCGATGTGGTGCATTATGCATTGCCTTTGGGATTTATCGGTCGAATTATGAATGCTTTGGTAGTAAAAAATAAGCTGAAACAAATCTTTGAATATAGAGTTGTAGCCGTAAACCAAATTTTCAATTTAAAATAATGAACCAACAAGGGATAGCAATTTTTTGGTTTCGAAGAGATTTGCGATTAGACGATAATGCAGGATTGTTCCATGCACTGCAATCTCAATATCAGGTTATACCATTGTTTATTTTCGATGAAGCAATTTTAGATTCATTACCTAAAGATGATGCTAGAGTTGGTTTTATTTACGATTCGCTTTTGAAAATTAATGCCAAATTACAAGAAATAGGCAGTTCTGTATTAGTAAAAAAAGGAAAAACCGAGGATGTTTGGCTATCACTTATTAAGGAATATCATGTAAAAGAAGTTTTTTTCAACAAAGATTATGAACCTTATGCCATCAAAAGAGATCTAGCCATTTGTGAAGTATTAAAATTGAATGAAGTAAGACCGTTTGCTTTCAAAGACCAAGTCATTTTTGAAGAAAAAGAAATCGTGAAAGCGGACGGACAGCCATATACCGTTTACACTCCTTACAAAAATAAATGGTTAGAAAAATACAAATCAATAGCTCCGATTCCGGAATATGATACCTCTGAAAAATTATCTAATTGCCACAAAAACACCTTTACTTTTCCCTCTTTAGGACAAATAGGATTCGAAGAAAGTCCAATAAAAGTGATTCCACACAATTTGAAAAATGTCCCTAATTATCACCAAACTCGAGATTTTCCTGCTTTAGATAGTACCACGCATCTTTCACCACATTTACGTTTTGGAACGGTCAGCATTCGAAAATTAGTGAATTGGGCAGCCCTTAAAAATCAAGTATTTTTGAGTGAATTGATTTGGAGGGAATTTTTTATGCAAATTTTATTCAGTTTTCCTAGAGTTGTTTCTCATAATTTCAAATCGGCTTATGACGGCATTCAATGGAGCAATGATGAAGAAGATTTCAAACGCTGGTGTTCTGGAACTACAGGTTATCCAATGGTAGATGCGGGAATGAGGGAACTCAATCAAACTGGTTATATGCACAACCGAGTTCGAATGGTGGTCGCAAGTTTTTTGTGTAAACACTTGCTCATTAATTGGCAATGGGGGGAAGCTTATTTTGCTCAAAAATTATTGGATTATGATCTGTCAGCCAATGTTGGCAACTGGCAATGGGCTGCTGGAACTGGTTGTGATGCCGCGCCTTATTTTAGAGTTTTCAATCCTGAAATTCAATTGCAAAAATTCGACGAAAAAGGAATCTATATCCGAAAATGGATTCCAGAATTTGATTTTGGGTATGGAGAACCTATGGTGGAACATGCTTTTGCACGAGATAGAGCTATTGCAACCTACAAGGCTGGAATAGTAAAATAAAAATTATTGGATTAATTTATTCAACATTCCTTGGAATATAAATCCGTGAAAGGGTAAAACAGCATACCAATACATTCTTCCCCAAAAACCTTTAGGTTTAAATGTAGCCGATTGATATAATGTGTTATTGATTATCTTGAATTCTAACCAAGCTTCACCGGGTAATTTCATTTCGGCGAATAACACTAATTTTCCTTCCTCTTTGTTGGCATAAAGAACCCTCCAAAAATCTAAAGCATCTCCTGCGTGAATTTCGTGTTTATTAGTTCTTCCTCTTCGGGAGCCAACCCCACCAAATAATTGGTCGATAAATCCACGTAAATTCCACAACCAATCGCCACAATACCAACCCGTTTCACCACCGATAGACCATATTCTTTCAATAGTCATATTTCTATCGATTATATCTTTTTTGCGTCTGTCGATGTAGCAGTCTTTTTTGGGTACTTTTAGGTATTTTGAAATGTTAGATTTGAATCTACCACTAATCAGAGAATCTTTCCAGCTTGAAATCACATCGTCATTATTCACTTTTATCAAAGCTTTGGTTAATGCTAGTTCGTAGGGCATTGGTTTAACATTTAATAGTTCATTTATCCTATTGTCGCTGCAAACTACTTCAACTTTCATACTACTGACTAATGCTGTGGCTAATTTGAAGGAGGTAGAAGTCACAAAATACAACCAATACGAAGATAGTTTTGGGGTCATTATGGGGATGGTAACTATCCTTCTTTTTAGTTTTTTTGCTTTAGCAAACCCCAGTAACATTTCTTTATAAGTAAGTATATCTGGTCCGCCAATATCAAAATTTTGATCGTACGTCTTTGAATTCATCAAAGATTTTGATAAAAACTCAAGAACATCACTAATGGCTATGGGTTGGCATTTAGTGTTCAACCATTTTGGAGTAATCATAAAAGGGAGTTTTTGGACTAAATCCCTGATAATTTCAAAAGAAGCACTCCCGGAACCCACAATTATTCCGGCGCGTAATGTAGTCATTGCAAAATTTCCTGTGTTCAAAACATCTTCCACCTTTTTTCTAGAGGATAAATGTTTAGAAAGAAATTTGTCATTAACGATGCCACTCAAGTAAATGACCTGTTTTACTTCAGTTTGATTGATACTTTGTACAAAATTTTCAGCTGATATTTTTTCTAATTCATCATATTTTGTATTAGATCCGGACATCGAATGAATTAAATAATAAGCCGCATCAATATCGGCTGGAATAGCTGATAATGTTTCTAGTTTTAGAAAATCTATTTCAATAACTTGAACGCTTTTCAGTAGGTCTTTTGGGGTGAAAAATCTATTTTTATCTCTAACACAACATAATACTTGGTGGCCTTGAGCCACCAAAATAGGTAAAAGTCGCTTACCGATGTATCCTGTTGCACCTGTTAATAGAATTTTCATTTTTTTCTTGAACTAAATTTAACTCAATTTATTAGAAACTAAGCTTATAAATTCTTTTCTGGTTTTGTTTTTTTCGAAAGCTCCATTAAACGAAGACGTGGTAGTTACCGAATTTTGTTTTTGAATGCCACGCATACACATACACATATGTTGTGCTTCGATGACCACAGCAACTCCTAAGGGGTTTAGCGCTTCTTGTATGCAATTTTTTATCTCGTCGGTCAGTCTTTCTTGCACTTGCATTCTTCTCGAAAAAGCATCAACGATTCTTGGAAGTTTGCTTAAACCAACGATTTTTCCATCAGGAATATAGGCAATATGCGCTTTTCCAAAGAAGGGTAGCATATGATGTTCACACATCGAATATACTTCTATGTCTTTGACAACTATCATTTGTTTGTGATTCTCTGTAAAAAGAGCCGATTTTAGAATCTCATAAGGATCTAACCCATACCCATGAGTTAAATATTGCATTGCTTTAGCGGCTCTTTCAGGTGTTTTTTCTAGACCTTCTCGGTAAATGTTTTCACCTAAATTTTCTATTATCGATCTGTAGTTATCAGCTAGTATTGCTGTAGTTTCGGAATCGTATTTTTCAATTTTTTCGTAATTTTTTAGTTCTTTAGCAATCATACTGTATGTGTTTGTATTAATTTTTATATTTTAAATGTTACTATCCCGTAATCCATTTCAAAAACTTGTCCTGAGATGGATTTGGCATTTTCAGAAATCAGAAAATTCGCCATACTAGCCACTTCTTCAGGTTTCAAATAATTTTTCATTGGGTGGCGTTCCATCATATTTTCTTTCATTCTATCATTACGCAAAATTCCAGCCGCCAATGTTGTTTCTGTAATAGTAGGAGCAATGGCATTAATGCGTACTGACGAAGCCAATTCTGCACCAAGAGATTTGACTAATCCTTCAATTCCTGCTTTGGAGGTAGCAATACTAGCGTGGAAAGGCATGCCCATTTTTGCTGCCACTGAGCTGAATAAAACAATAGAGGGGTTGTTGCCTTTTTTCAACATAGGCAAATATTTTTGGATGGTTTTCACCGCACCAATGACGTTGATTTCAAAATCATTCTTAAAATCTTCGATGCTTAAACTGCCTATTGGTTTCAAATTGATAGAACCTGGACAATAAATTAAGGTATCAATATTTTCAATTTCGGGTAGGGTTTCAGTTAAGACATTCAATCCAAAGTGTTTCAAATTGGGGTGTGAAATTTGTGGCTCGTTTCGGCTTATGTTGTACACCTGATTGTTTTCGAGTTGTTGTTTTAAAATTTCTAAGCCTATTCCTTTACTGCCTCCAATAATTACTATGTTTCTCATCTATGCTATCTTTTAGAAATTTTATTGTTATTTATTTGTCTTTGTCTGTTGCATTTGAATCTACCTTCTTGAAAATTCCTTAGCTTTTCATGTTTTGTTTTTCGACCTTGTACCCTTTCTCTCCACATTTTGAAACTGGAGGGTTTCATTTCTATACGCATCAAGTCTATCACTTCTTGCTCTTTCAGACCGAATTGTATTCGAATGGCATCGAATGTAGTTCTATCCTCCCAAGCCATTTCTATAATTCGGTCTTTTTCAATATCGGTCAATTCTTTTTTCAATTTTCGTACTTTTTAAATTCATTCACCACAATGTTCGCTTTCAAATCAAACATTAAATTATACAATCCAAAGAAAGTTCGGTTCATGTAAATAAAATGTTTCGAACCGCGATTCCCGTTCATTTTTCGTAGCGTGGTATCTTTTGTAAATCGTTCGCCTAATTTTGCTATATTTTGAAAAAATTCTTCATCCGAAAAATCAAATGTTTCCGATTGAAAAGGTTGTGTAAACAGCGTTAATAAATCATAAAATATTTGACTGAAATATTGGATTTCTGCTTGAGAATCTTCTTTTCTAAGAATTTCTAATTCGAATAATTTTTCCTCAAAAAGGATTTTGTTATCTATAACATCCTTTTTGATTAATTCAAAATAAGGAATATAAAATTCATTTGGAATTTTCTTCATACATCCAAAATCTAGTGCAACCAATTGATTTTCGGGATTAACTAAAAAATTACCCGGATGCGGATCAGCATGTACTTTTTTCAAAATATGAATTTGGTACATATAGAAATCCCAAAGTGCTTGTCCCAATTTATTAGCAATTTCTGGATTGCTGTTTTTGAATTCGGATAAATGCACACCAGTCATCCAATCCATCGTGATAATTTTCTCGGATGAATATTCAGGATAGTAGTTTGGAAATACTAAGTTTTCTATTTTTTTACAACGATCAACTACTTCTTGACTTTGTTTGAGTTCCAATAAATAATTGGTTTCTTCCGTTAATTTTTCTTCCACTTCTTTGAAATATTTATCGGAATCTTTCCCTTTGAGATTGAACATTCGAATGGCAATAGGTTTAACTAAAGCCAAATCCGATGAAATGCTATTGGCTACCCCAGGGTATTGTATTTTGACGGCTAGTTTTTTGTTGTTTTTTATAGCCAAATGTACTTGACCAATGCTGGCTGCATTAACAGAATTTGCATTGAAATCGTCGAATATTTCATAGGGGGATTTTCCAAAATTTGACTTGAATGTTTTTAGGACTAAAGGTGCCGAGAGTGGAGGTACAGAAAACTGCGACAATGAAAATTTCTCTACATAGGCTTGTGGTAAAAAACTTTTATCCATACTCAACATTTGGGCTACTTTCAGCGCACTACCTTTCAAGCTTTTTAAACCATCATAGATATCTGCTGCATTATTTTCATTTAATTTTTCACGGGTTAAATCGCCATTAACCATTTTTTCGCCATAATATTTTATATAATTTACCCCCACTTTGGCGCCAGTTTGGACTAGTTTACTAGCTCTTTCTATTTTAGATGTGGGTATGTAGTCTATTGTTTTCATCTGTTTATAATATTTGTTTTTTATTGGAAGATGGAACACTCATAATCATCCCCCAGTGTGTCAACAACTATTGTCATGGGTGTTTCATCTGTTTATAATATTTGTTTTTTATTGGAAGATGGAACGCCTATAATCATATTGGTGTGTGTCAATGATAATTGTCGTGGGCGTTTCATCTGT
>JACCDH010977347.1_pt1 | contig 20043 bp, 21 predicted proteins | sample 7442481 | NCBI WGS metagenome assembly JACCDH01 (sample SAMN15323433, study PRJNA562643) | freshwater metagenome | isolation source: river surface water | place: USA:Blue River Watershed | collected 2017-08-15 | reverse complement strand
CGGCCCGGTAGCTCAGTTGGTAGAGCAGCGGATTGAAAATCCGCGTGTCGGCAGTTCGATTCTGCCCCAGGCCACCAGATTCACCCCACAGTTTCGCAAGAGGCTGTGGGGTTTTTCTTTGTCTGAAGCGTAAAACACACGTTGCTACCTACGCTGTAGGAACTTTACGTTTACGCTGCTGTGACTTTGCCCTATGACGTACAGCAAAGACACAGAGGGAGCGACACGCAACACGAAACTCCGCGTGTCAGTTGCCGCACTGGCAGCAGCACAGCCCAGCATTTTGTATTTGCGTGACGGTGATGTTGTGTTGTACAGACGCAGCCGCAGTCTGCTGTATCAGTGCCGCTACCGACTTGCTGACGGCACGTGGCAGCGTGTGTCTACACGTAAAGCCAGCGTAGAACACGCCGTTGCTGTCGCTTGTGACTTGTATGACGAAGCACGGTACAGACAACGCTTGGGTTTAGCACACCGAGCACACACGTTCGCACAAATCGCAGCGATTACAGCAGCAGAACTGCGACGCAAGATTGACGCAACTGCTGGCAAAACTGCGTATCACGACTACTTGTCGTGTATTGAACGCTATTTCGTACCGTACTTCGGCAGCAAACACATTGAACAACTCACGCACACAGATGTTGCGGAGTTTGAGGTGTGGCGTGACAGGCAGATGCGTCGCAAACCTAAAGCGTCAACGTTGCTGAACTTCGCAAGTGCGTGGAACAGGATTGTTGACACAGCAGTCACACGCGGATTTATCAGCGAACGTGTACCAGTTCCCAAGTTGACCACACGCGGCGAGAAGGGCAAGACACGTCCCGCATTTACAGAACAAGAAGTAGAACAGTTGCTGGTGTTTATGGACACGTGGCAAACGCAGGGTAGGTTGGCGGTTGAACGTGAGATACGTCCGTTGCTGCGTGATTACATTGAGATGTTGTTGTACACAGGAATGCGACACGGTACAGAAGCAATGGGCATCTGCTGGAACAACGTGGAGTGGCACACGCACAAAGACGTACGCTACCTACGCATCTGGGTTGACGGAAAAACTGGCGGACGTTGGCTCATCGCAAAACACAGAGCAGTTGACGTGCTGCGACGTCTACACCAACGACAGCAAGACATACAGCATCTCACGTTTGACGAGTTGTTGACGCAGCGTGTCACACATAAGTTGTTTCGATTCAGCACTGGCTACGAGCCGCACAGTTTTGTGGGGACGTTTCGGCGGTTGATGCGTGATTCGGGACTTGCGTTGACACCCGACGGGCAGAACAGAACCTTGTATTCGTTCCGGCACACCTACGCAACATTGGAACTGCTACGCAACAGCACAGACATACACACGTTGAGCAAGCAGATGGGCAATTCTGCGGCAATGATTGAACGTCACTACAGCAAGTTGACAGCGACTATGGCTGCGGAGAGGTTGGCTTGACTTGACATCGTGGGGTCTTGATCATTTCCAGAAATGATGATAAATTGTCCAAGACAAGAAAAAAAGTTCTGTCCTATCAACCAAACCTCGAAAGATCGGAAAATTAACAAATGAAAAAATATTTTGTGGCAGTTATTGCTTCAGCAGCAGCACTCGCAGTTCAAGCGGAAGGCTTTTATGTTGGTATTGGTGCTGGATTCATTAAATCCAAAGGTTCTGCAGCAGATATAAATGATACGCTCGTGAGTAACCTTGGTGGTACCGCAAGTACTTCAATGAAAAAAAGAATCAATAACTTGCGATTAATGGGTGGATATAAGATCAACGAGAATTTAGCGGTCGAAGTGGGTTATATCAAAGCGGATTATGATTTGATTAAGTATTCCGGAACTACTAGCGGTAATGTGGCGTATTCTGGTGTTTACAGCGGTAATTTTTCTGGATTCGATGTATCTGGAATTATTCGACCAAGTGTGTCTACGGGATTCAACAACGCTTTCGGAATTATCGGCATTCATAATTACAAAGGTAGGGGGTCAAATGCAGTCACAAATGGTGTCAACACTGGAATTGAAGGGGGGAATACAAGCGGAACTGGAGTGTTATTCGGTCTGGGATACGATTGGAGAATAGCAAAAGATTTGGATATGCGTTTGAGTGTTACTCGGATTAATAAGTTTGCTGGAGAGTCTGGATCGAACGTTACGATGACTGGACTTGGTTTGATCAAACATTTCTGATGCGGATTAATGAAACAGCGTCGAAAATTTTGGAGAATTTGATGGCAACTGAAAACCAAGACCCTCGCGAACTGCTGGCGAAGATGGATGCGGAAGAGCAAGCCGCACGAGAGAAAGCAGAGAAACTGGCAGAAGAAAACGCAAAGAAGAAAGCAGAACTACTTGCCAAGTTGCGTGAAGCAGATTTGGCAGATGTAATTGCCAAATGTAAGTTGCATGAGTTCACTGCAACTGACTTGCGTGGTGCGTTGAAAACGAAGGGTGCGAAGAAAAGCACACCCCGCAAAAGCACCGCACGAAAGTCCACACGTCGTAAATCAACCAAGTCTGCCTAATCAGTATGCTGCGAGGGTGTCACAGTACACCACGCAGTTGCTGATGCCAGAAGTTGATGCGTGTATTGATGATGTTCAGTACACCAACTACAACATCCCAACGCGACAACACGGCGAGCGTGTACTAAAGCAACGTGACCGTGACGTTGCGTTGGGTGCTGCATACGCTTATACAGAAGCGGATTACGTTGACGGACGAGAGCCGCGAACATACACGCTGCCAGAAATAGAGTTCAAAGCAACGTTGAACGGGGATGAACTGGCACGCCTAGACAAGATCAACGAAATGGTTCGTACGCTTGTGCGAGGCAACAGCGTTAGCGACAAGCAACTTAAAAGTGTACTGACAGTAGATCAGTACAACGAATACACATACGCACTCACAGCACAGCAGCATCCAAGTGAGATTGAGTACGGTGATGGGATACCAGATGATTTGCGTTACTACAAATCGTTGGTTCAGCAAGCAGACTTCCAGTACAACAAATACGAACGAATGGGTATGCTGCGGAGTAGTGGACGTGCGAAGTTTACTTCTGAAACGATGGATGCTGTGTACAACAAGTCAGATGGTTTGTATGAACGTGCGATAGAGCGACTACAAGAAATCTGGGAATGTGCGTCGCCGTATGAGCAGTACCAAATTCAAAAGTGGATGGACAGAGACATTGACTTTGATGCTGGACACGATAGAAAGATTGGTATTGGTCATGTATTGATTCCGCGTGTACGCGGCAGCAAAAGCATCAACGCATTGGACAGTGGGCTACCGAAGTTGAGTAAACGACTGAAGCGCAGAGAGTGTCAGTTAGTTGCGTTGCGTGATGCTGCGATGAAGTTGGCGTTCAAGCATGAAGACGAAACGCCAACTGAACTGACGGAGCAGCAGGAGCAAAAAGTACGAGCAAGTAGTGAGAAGTTGCGACAGTTGCTCCGAAACATGTATGAAAACGATTTTTAGGTGGGATCATGAATAGATACATTGCCGCAACTTGGGATGTACTTGTCAATGGATTTTTCGCAATGATCCCTGGTTTGTTGTTCGCTGCCATACCAGCGTTTTTTATTGTTGCTTTCGATGCTGAAGATCGGATTCCAATGGAAGTAGCAATGCTGTATGGTGGATCTTGTGGCGGGTACTGGATTGCGAAAAAGATTCTGGCAATAAAGATTCAAAAATTGACAGAACAAGCGAACAAGTCCGATGTACTTGACTTGCTGAAATAAGTTTCAAACCAACTCAACCGCTTTGCGTTTCATATCGTCGTGTACGGTCACGTACTTCTGCGTTGTAGCAATGGATTTGTGCCCAGCAAGTGCGGCAAGAACGAACACGCTTATGCCTTGTGACGCAAGCGAAGTAAGAAACGTCTTGCGACCACTGTGTGAACTGGCTCCACGTACACCAGCACGTTTGTACAACCAGTAGAAGTGCTGCGTCAGTGTGTTTGCTGTAAACGCACAACGTGGACCCCGATGTGTTGGGAACAACGTCTGCGTGTCATCAATCCAAGTGCGTGACTGGATATAGTCAGCAAGTTCTTGCTGTAAACGACTGTTCAAGTACACGTTACGTGCGTGTGCGTGTTTGACGCGATGTGCTGCCAAGAAAACTTCCGCACGTACTGTGCCGTCTGCGTTGCGTACGTCACCAACTGTCAGCCCAGCAACTTCACTCACACGCAGCCCAGCCATCGCTGTCAGCAGAAACATCACGCGGTTGCGTTCAGCGTATGCGTTTGCTGCGATGTACGCCAGCACTTTGTTGATCTCGTCTTGCGTGAGTGACTTTGCTGCTGCCATTTCCGTTCTCCAAATAATGTGCGTGATATAAGTGTGCGTTCTTTGACGTGGGTAGGACAAGAGAAACCCGATGTTTTGGCGGGTTGATGCTGATCTGTTCAAAAACAATAGGTTGTGTGACTGAACAAAGAGTTCAAGCATTCTCTTTAGTCGTGTATTTACTGCTCTGTGTACGTTGCTGCGTTGCTTTGCGGACACGAAACGCACAAGAACGCATAAAAAGCCCTACAACGCATTTTTTACAAGCCTCGTAGTCGTAGCGGACTACTCAATCAAAACCGCAGCGTGTAGGGCTGATTTGACGTGCTGCTGCGTACGTGTGCCCGATTTCGTTGCGTACAAACGCAAAATCTGTGCTGCGTTTTTCGCGTGATGCGGAGATCTCGGCCACTGGTGATTTTTTACCCCATACCCCCATACGTCCATGATGTGTACGAAAGTTTGGCCGATGTATGCGTGTACATCTGATGTGTGTGGAAGATGTACGCAGATGATTTAGAGCGAACTTTGTTCGCTTGCGTATCGCTCATCGCTCACGCACATCGCTTCGCTTTCATTTGGTATTGATTGGAGAAAGACGAACATCACGCAGTGATGTGAGGGGCTGTTGGGTTCATTTAGATTAGATTGGACGCACGACGGCTATAGCACGAACAGAAAGTGTTGGTGCTATTGCCGCCGTGTCGTGTAGTTTCATTTGAGTTGAGTCGTCCTACACGCTCGTAGCAGAGTTGCTCGGGAGACTGATGTATTGAAACTCCCAGTTGCTTGACGCAACTACTCTGCGGCATCACCTATTGTTCACACGCTGCTACGACAACGTGTGTAGGGCGGGGTCATTAGCCGTCATATTACAACCCGCGTTTGTGCCATTTGATAGACGAGTGACTTACTCGTGGTCTTGCCATGATGTTGTGCCTTACTTGCGTGCCTTGAGAAACTTCGCTGACTTGCGTTGTGCTTGTTTGGCGATATTCATTACCTTGAAGCATTGCCCTTGCGTAATCTTCTCGCGTGTTTTGGATGAGCGTGTAGCCTTGAGAAAGTTATTCAGCGTGTGTGCTTGGTTTTGCTCAAGCAGTCGTCCGAAATCTCGCAGCGTTGTGGTTGCGAGTTTGGTTGCTTGGAACAGTTCGGTTGTGCCAACGTAGATGTGTGCGACGTTGACGCCGTGTTGTTTAAGCCACTTGTCCGTTTGATTGCGTTGCTTGATGTCTCTTGTGTTCATACAGTTATTTAGCAGCGACCAAATAAAGGCCGACAAAAACAGAGCGAATATTTGGTGCTTTTGTGGCGTTTTGGACAAATCAGTTGCTGCCCCAAAAATCTGGTTGCTCTCGCCAAAAGGCCGAAACTACAGTTAGTTCATTGCTACACAGAAAGGAACACAGCAATGAGCACTTTGAACGCACTGAAACTGACAGCAGTACAAAAACCTACTTCGCTGCCGCAAGTACAACAACGACGCGACAAGTTGATTAAACGCATTTGGGAACAAATTGAACTGTCAAAAGCAGAGCAAAACGGAACAACGTTTGCTCCCATCAAGTTCCGCTCCTACACCGACAAAGAAACGGGCGTACGCAAGCAAGTTGAGACGAACAAGCGTGTCAAAGCGTGGTGGTTTACAGCAGACAACGGCAAGTTGGCGTTGAGTGTGCGTTTCGGTCCCAAAGTGTTGGAACTTGCGAAAGGTAAGTACGCCGTGGAACTTGCTGACGAAGGCGAAATCGTCAACACACTTGAAATCATTAAACGTGCTGTACTGAACGGCGAACTTGACGCAGCCATCGACACCGCAGCGAAGAAACTGCGTGACGGGTTTGCGAAATGAAACGCTGGAAGTTGTGGGTGCGTGTGTCACCCACGCAAACAGCACACACCATCGTGTTCGCCAGCAACGCATATGAAGCGAAGTTGCTGGGAGAAGCACAGTACGGCAAGGGCAACGTGTTGAACTACACGGAGATGCGTGACTGATGTGCGTTCTGTGTACGCATCAGTAAATACTTGATGCGTATTACAGAAATCACAACACGAACAATCAAGCCCAAGCCGCCGATGACGCCAGCACAAGGTCGCATAAACGCACTGAAACAAAATGTCGAACGCAGCAAGCAGCAACTCAACACAGAACGTGATCGTCAACGTCAGCAGCGTGAAGCAGAACGCAAACGCAAGGTACAGCAACGTCTGTCAACGTTCTAGCGTACGTCGCAGCGTGTATGTACGCTCAACACGTTGCGTCATTCGCGTCGAAAGGGTCAAAAACACGGGATTTTTTGGCGAAAACATAGTGTTTTACAAACCGAGTGGCAGACGGATGAGAGGTATAGCAAAAATACTTCTGCACGTTGCAGATACTTTTGTGCAGCGTTGCTACGTTGCGTTTGTCGCACACCACTTTGCGTTTACGTTTTTGAACTTTGAATTTGCACGGTTCGCAGTTTGGAGAGGTGCGTTGAAAATCCGCGTGTCGGCAGTTCGATTCTGCCCCAGGCCACCATATGTAAGGCGTAGCATGTGAAAACGTGCTACGCTTTTCTATTGCACGAGTGTCGCACGGTTCTTCGTGCCCTCAGGTAGCAAAAGCTGTGGTTTCTTCAGCCACACGCCATCCCCTCCCTCCCCACCATGTTTGATATACAAAGCCCCAAAAGGCACACGTACGTCTGCAACAGCGTAAACAGCCCTACAGCAGGCGTGAAGAAGGCGCTTAGTCGTCGCGTTAAAGGCGCGGGGTGTAGGGGGCTACAATGATTTGGCACTATTGGGGAACGTATGCTGGAACTGCTTCTAATCGCTAACCTTGTAATCCTTGTGCTGATATACCTACAGCTTAGGAAAAACATCAAAGAGACTGACAGTTATTTCGCCGCAATTGACTTGTCACTTCGTCAATTTCTTGTAAACATTTCCAATACAAAAGAAGACAACGACAAGAACAGGTATGAAGAGATTGTTAGGCAGTTAGCTAAAATTTCTGACAGCAGTGGCACGACGGCAAGAATATTGAAACAGGTGCATAACCCCAAGTCATTTGAGGAAGAGTACAACCTGTCTGAACAAGGTTCAAAGTGGCTTCCGTAGGTAAAGACTGCTAGCGAAAAGACTCAGAGTTGAATGCAGGTTGTGTTTTCACCAACATCTTCCCTAGCCTACTTTGATACGTAAAGCCCCAAAAGGCACACGTACGTCTGCCACAGCGTAAAAAGCCCTGCAACGGGTGTAAAGAAGACGCTTAGTCCGTCTCGTTAAAGGCGCTGGCGGCAGGGCGCTTGTAGGGCTTGCTGTGCCATCAAGTCACACCCGTGTTTACCCATGTGCAGGCAGAAATCTGTCGCACGTTTCTGTTTTTGACAATAAACTGTTTGCAATTACACCAAACAGGCAATACATAGTGAAAGTCGCTGTAACCCTCAAATCTGAGAATTTGGCACACGCAAGGGGTGGAGAGGTTGTCCTCTACAAGCGCGGCGACAGTAAAAAGTGGCAAGCCCGTTTCAAGCTGAAAGATTTGAAGTGGCATAGGCTTGCAACAAAGCAGCAGAACTTGCAGTATGCAGCTCAGGCAGCTTGTGAGGCATATGACAGGGCACGGTTCCTCTTTGATGAAAAGGTGCCAATTTCCAGCAAGCGTTTTGATGTGGTGGCAAGGCTTGCTATTGAAGAAATGGAAGCGCAGATTGCCAGTGGACATGGCAAGTCTGTTTACAACGACTACATCACAGTCACCAAAAAATACCTTATTCCGTTTTTTGGCAACTATCACCTGAACAGTATTGGCTATGAAGAGCTGAAGAAATTTGGCACATGGCGTGTCAAAACAATGGGGCGTTCGCCAGTACTAAGCACAGTCACCACGCACAACAGCGCAATGAACCGTGTGTTTGACTTGGCAGTTGAACGTGGATGGATTGCTCAAGCCCAAGTGCCCAAGCTAAAAAACAATGGCAAAAAAGGCACAGCACGAGAAGCGTTCAGCCTCAGTGACTACAAATCACTGGTTGGCTACATGCCTCATTGGATAGAAAAGGGACATACAGAAAAAACCAATCAAATGCGCAGGCTTTTGCGTGACTATGTGCTGGTGTTGTCCAACACAGGCATCAGGCATGGCACAGAAGCAATGGGACTTCGTTGGCGTGACATTGAATGGATTACCAAAGATGGTGAACGCTACCTGCAGCTCACAGTGAATGGCAAGGTGGGTAAGCGCACAGCTATTGCCAGGCACAACACGGAAACCTATCTGAGGCGCATACAGGAGCGCCACCCACACATTGCACAGCTGACTTTTGATGCCCTGCTCAAAAAGAAGCTAAATGAAAAAGTCTTTGTGCTGGAGGATGGCTCAGAGACAAATAGCCTTGCAGGCACATTCAGAATTTTGATGCGTGACAGTGGACTAGACAAAGACAGGGACGTCAAAGAAAAGCGCACCCTTTACTCATTGCGCCACACCTACGCACACTTGTGCATCTTGCACGAGCGCATGGACGTTTACACGCTTGCTAAACAAATGGGCACCAGCGTGAAGATGATTGAACAGCACTATGGGCATTTGCAACCAGCACAAAAAGCGGATGTGATTGCAGGCAAACGTATGGGCGACAAGAAGAAGACGGACGTGGCAGTCAAAGAAGAGCAACCCAAATTGGAACTGGTGAAATGAAGTTTATTCCTTTGTTGGTGCTTGCACTGGCATCCGTCGCTTCAAATGGGCAGGTGTTGAATTCAAAATTTGACACAAAGAACCACCCAAAAGCAAAAGGTGTTTGGGCGACTGTTAGGTATCCTACGGGCTGGCAGGTAAAGGAAGGCGAACGCCCAAACATCGTTCAAAAGTTTTCTGGCGACTACAACGACATGTTTGTTGTTCTTTCACTTCAGATATTGAACGCAGGTGCCCCTGTGGAAAAAGAGTGCAGTGACATGGGTACAGCAGAGTTTGCGGAAGCGTTCTCTGATAAGGCAAGCAACCAGTTTGTTGTAAACGTAAAAAAATCAAAGCATGAGGAGAAGCCAGCATTTTTTTATGAGATGCAAAGCAAGCTTGAACGTGCGGGCATATCAATGCAGGCAACCCACAAGGTTATGACGGTTTGCTACAAGAACACACTGATATCAGCATGGTGCAGTCCTTCAAAAATTGATTACACGACTAAGTCAATGACTTCAACACAGCGTGAGTTGAACTCTGCAAGCCCTTTGTGCTTTCAGTACTTCAACAGTCTCGTGCTGATGGACAAATATTAAAAATTGGAATGTGAAACATGAAAGATAGGCACAACCTGCCAACAGCATATGAGCGAGCGAAGGAGATAAAAAAGCTCATTCAAAACGTTGACACGATAAAAACATTGAACAGGTTTCAGTACCGCTACAGGATGGCAAAGGCATTTGAAGGAATCAATGCGCCAGACGTTGGGGATAGAACTGTTAAAGGCTATGCGGCGGGAATGAAGGTGCTCCTTGCATACGGGGCATTTGACGAAATAAGGCAAGTTAAAAATGCATTGCCTATTCGCCCTTTGAAAGGTGAGTACGTAAAGATTTTTGATGAGAAGCTCGCAAACAAGCTTAGGAAAAATTTGGAACTGCACAGGTTGTTGGAAATACCTGGCGCAGTTAATAACGCGGCATTGAAGCGGGACGTAAAGAGCTTTTTCAATGCTGAAAACGATGATGTGATGTGCATAGCAACTGGACTAAGAAATGCTTTTGCACATGGTGTCTTTACAGCCGCTGGTGCTGGATTGACTACGAAGAAGCGGCAGCTGGAAATAAATGAACTTGCCAGTTGCTTGCTTGACAAAACAGACAGCATTGCAATGGAGTGCGTGGAGCAACTTGAACGAGAGTTGAGACTTTCCAAACAGCCAAAAGCCTAAGAAAAGGATGAAAGATGGAAGACAAAAAAGCCCTAATTAAAGAGTTGGACGAAATCGTTAAACTCACTACAAAGCAAAATTACCACTACGTGCGTGGACGAGCTTATTTGTATGAGGGCTTTGCAAGTGTCTATCTATGGTGGCTTAAAGCAAAAGAAGTTGATGGATTTTTGGAAGAGCAATACAAGCAACACAACATTGGTGGCAAAGAGCATGAACAGGAAAAGTTCACACGTGTGCTGCGTCTGACATGGCGGCTTGATTGGGCTGATGAAAGCAAGGCAAAGCTACAACAATGGAGCAATGCACTTCGTAAGATTGACGAGGAATACAAAACCAACAAAGCAGCATACAAAACAGACGCAAAGAAAAAGATTGTGCTGTTCATTGAAGACAAGGGCGGACTGCGCAAGCTCATTGGTGCTGACAAATATGACTATGACGGTGATGGCAACACTGAAAACAAGAAGAAGAGAAAGCCAGTTCGTAGCAACGAGGACGAAGCACTGATTGCACAGCGGCATTTGCAGTTGGGTGAGGAATTCTTTGATAGCGCCGCAGCTATATCAAGCATACAAAGCATCAAACCAATTTTGGTGAACCGTAAGGGCTATGCATTGGCGCTCATCCGTCAAAAGCGTGGAGACAAGTTTGATATTTTGGCGACGCTGAACAATGAGTCCCAAATTCAGCAGGCTATTGTTGCCAGCTACAAACGGGAAAACAGCGTTGCCCCCTCTGTCTTACGGTTGCTGACGGAAGTCATACAGACACAGTCATTGCCAGTGGCAATGGAGAAGCACAGGTATTCCTTGCCTGATACCTACAAAGTCACAGCAGAAGATGGGCGTGTGCTGAAGGTTTCACAGAACAAGCGTGTCCTGTTCCGCAACAAGCAAAAAGACATCTTGTTGAGTGAAAACAGGACAGGGTGCAGTGTCGTTACCTTAGCCAAGCCCAAAGCATTGGCATTGACAAGCAGCAGTGACGTTTTTTTGAACGTCAATGACAGGCGCTATTTGGAACAAGCCATCATTCAGCGCAATGAACTCAGTTTTTACACAAGCAATGACAAAGACAAAGTGCCTGTTCTGCGGGATACGGAAAAGGTTGCAAGCCATAGACTGGTTGTTGAAAACAAGGTGCTGGGTAAGAAGAGAGCTATTTACTTTTACAAGCTTGAAACGGTAGGTGTGCACAGTCGTCCGCAAGCCAACATCAAAGCTGATGCGGACTCATCAGTTGAATTGAGTGCATCAATTCACAAGCTATGGATTGAAAAGGTAAACGCAATCTTTGTCAGTGGCTGGCTGCGGGAATATGGGGAGCGCATCACATGGGCTAAGCACAGCATGATGCGATTGGACTTTGATAGCAAGAAGCTGGTTATCCAACACTACGGCGAGAGGGGTAACTTTTCAAACAAGTCATTGCCCATTGAATTTGCCTCAACTGCGGTGGGCGGTGCAGTATCTGTCAACGTGTTGAGCAAAGACATTTTGCCTGTTTTGAGTGGGTTGGCTGATGTTGCAATGAAAGGTAAGGTGAGCTTGTCTGTCTCGCAGGACATCATTCTTATTTCGTATGAGACTGAGCTTGCCACCTATAAAGTCTTTGTGCCAACTTGCAGTGTGAGTGGCAAGCGTAGCAAGGCAGCATTTGAAGCATACGGGGGCTGACATGGCAATTGACTTGACACCACGCTGGGACAATTTCGCTGTGTATTTGCCAGCCATGCAGTTTCCATATGCTAGCGCTGTAGCCAGTAACAAGGCGTTGGGTGACAGAGAGTTCCCCAAAGGTATCAAGTTGCAGGACTTGGACTTTTTGAATCCCAAAAGCAAGTTGTGGCATTACGGTTATGCGCTTTATTCAGCTGGGCAATTTACGGATGCACGCCCACGTGCTTGCAGCGTAACCAACAGGGACAGAGCCAAAACGCTGGTGCTGGGTGACAGTGGTGGCTTTCAAATTGGCAAGGGCACACTGAAAGGCACAGAGCACTTCAAGCGTGCCAAGTCAGCTGATGAAGTCTGTCAGATGTGGCGTGACAGTGGAGACGTGCGTCAGCGCATAGTGCGTTGGCTGGATGCACACAGTGATTACGCAATGACTATTGACATGCCATTGTGGGCACGAGAGCCAGCCAATAGCAAAACACCCTTTCACAAATGCTCAGTTGAACAATTGATTGAACTGAGCTTGGATAACTTGGACTACATCACCAATAAGTCCAACGGCAGCACCAAGTGGCTCAACGTGCTGCAAGGCACCAACCCCAAAGACAGCAAGCAATGGTGGGACGCTGTAAAGGGCTACAGGATGGGTGGTTGGGCATTGGCTGGTAGCGTGGGCTGGCGTGGTGGATTGGACAGCGTGTTGCATTACGTGATGTTGATGCGTGATGACAATGCCTTTGAAAAAGGACAGGATTGGGTGCACGTGTTGGGGGTTAGCCAACCCACTTGGGCTGTGCTGCTCACAGCCTTGCAGCGTGGTATCCGCAAGCACTGTAAAAACCCCAACCTGCGTGTGAGCTATGACAGTGCAAGCCCGTTTCAAGCTGGGGGACAGCGCCAGCAAGTGGTGCGCTACCCAAAGTTTACGAAGGACATTGCCAGCTGGGTGATGACAGCGCATGAAGCGCCAGTAAACCCCTTGTACGCTGGCAAAGGTGGGGCAGACTTTCAATTCCCCTACTCAAGCCCATTGGGCGACATGTTGACACTGAACCAGCTGAACGTAAGGGGTGGTGAGTTCAATGGCAAAACTTTGGATACTATTGGGACTCACATTCTGACTAATCATAATTTGTGGGTGTATGTGCGCAGCTTTTTGGAAGCCAACGAGTTAGCGTTCATGCACAAGAGCGAGGCTGATAAAGCTGTGCCTCAAAAGCTGCTGGACACGTGTGCATTCATTGAGGATTTGCTGGGCGAGGATGCGTGGCAAGCCAAGTTGAAAAAGCATCACAAGCTTCTTACAAATGTCTTTAGTAAATCATCAGTTATTGAGAGTTTGGGTTGTGATGTTTTACGCTAAATTGATACAAAAAAATAACGGATGATTTTATGAAGTCAAAAATGACAATGTCGTACGCTGTGATTTTCAGCATTTCAATATTGATGATGTTTGTTGTATTGATACTGGCATCTATTAGTGGCTCAAAAAGCGCAGGACTTGGCATTTGGTACTGGGGGTATACGGCTTGGGGCATGTATAAAAGAAATAATGAAAAACTTGTAATTCATCACAAGGCTTTCATGTGGTTCGCTATAGTTGGTTTTTCAATTGCATGTATTATTTTGGCTGTAAATCATGATGCTGAAAGATATATGGGCGTTTCTTTCTTTGAGGTTCTTGTCTATGGCGGTATCAGTTCAGGTATTTCCTATGGATTGATGATGTATTTTAAAAATCAACTATGTATCAATAATGACGTAAAAAACGACATTAGCGCATTGAACATTGCGCAACTGAAAAATCAGCCAGTCCAGTATGAGGGAGGCTCGCGAATGGCAACGATGTCATCTAATAAAACTTCAGTTGTGGCGACTGAAACAATTACAGCACGAACGGAAAAGATAAATCCTAACACTCAATTGGTTGACGAAGAATCAATATGGGAGGTGGCATTTAATGAATTTGAAAGCGAGAGCAGACGTAAAGGGTTGTGGGCTAAGCTGCTTGTTGAATTGAATGGCGATATTGAAAAATCTAAAGTTCAATACATTAAAGAAAGATTTGAGCAGTTAAAAATTGAGAAAATCCAACAGCTTGAGCAGGCAAAACTCAAAGAGGCTGATGATTTGCTGAAGGAAAAATTGGCATTTGGTGAACTCAAGAAGAAATTAAGCACTGAGGAGTGTATTGATAAAGAATATTTTGAAATAAAAAAATACAAGTCAAAAGAGTATTATTTGTTCCCCAATGGGGAGGCATCAATCAAGCGCAATGAGGAGCATAGAATTTATGCAACTGAGGCTTACTTAATTGATGCAATTACAGCTTATTTGGAGACTGAGTTGCTCCCTAGGAATGGATTTCTTAAAGCATATAAAAACTTGGCAGATGTAGATACAGGAGCGAAAAAAAGCTCAGAACCATTATTCATAAATAGGGCTATTGAAAAACACAAAGAAGAAATTGTTCCTAATAGTTTAGGAGCTGTGCAGCTTAAAAAGTCAAATGGCAATAAATATTTCTATGCTGCCTTTTTCGTGGTGTGTACGGCGCTGGGGATATATTACATTTACTCAGAATTTTCGCCAAGTCATCCTAATTACTTGACGTTTAAAACCAAAAAGGCTTATGAATTTTACACGCACAAAAAGTGGGGGGATTGCAGTTCTGGTTATGAAGATAAACCAATTATGACAATGGAGTTTATTTATAATAATCAATCTAAAGAAATTATTGCCAAAATTGATTACGAAGAAAAAAATCAGAAGAAGCAAGACTTTACGAAATTAGCACCATGCAGTGTGGTTGATGAGAATAATTGGAGTTGTGGTGGTAACCCTATGGAAAATGGAAAAGGCAGTTATTCAAAGTACATTATGAAAAATGGTGTCTTCTCATACGAAGAGTCCTCAAATGCTGCGTGTTCTGCCAAAATAATTCTCCGTTAAATGAGTTCAACAGCTGCTTTCATAATTGTAGGGTTGAGTTCAATGTAGCGTTGTGTGGTGGCAATGCTCTTGTGTCCAGCAAGTGCCATCAACACACGCACTCCAACACCTTTGTCTGCAAGCTTGGTGATAAACGTGCGGCGTCCACTATGGCTTGTGGCACCCGTCATGTGTGAGTCTTTGTAAATTTTGTGGAAGAGCTGGCAAAGCGTGTTGGCTGTGAAACCACGCTTGGGGTTCTTCTGTGTGGGAAATAAGGCGCGCTGTGTGTCTGTTTTGGTGACAGCTACAAGGTTGTCAAGCCCAAAGCGTTGTTGCAAATATTGCAGCAGTTCATCACGTAGCTTTTTGGGCACTAAAACTGTGCGTGCCTGGTTGCCCTTTGTTTGCTGTGCTGACAGGGAAATCTCTTCAACTATTGCTCCATCTGCTGCCAGCACGTCACAGATGCGTAGTGCTGCAACTTCACCCACACGCATGCCAGCTTGATGGGTGCAAAGTAACATGGTACGGTTGCGTGAAGCATGGGGTTGGGTGTTGCAGAAGTTCAAAACTTTACGCAGTTCCCGTTCAGTGAGCACACGTGCTTGAGCCATATTCTTTTCCTTAAATGTTGTTTCTGTGTGCTTAAAAGTATGTTTTCTTTGTTTTGATTGGACAACCTCTTTTTGACTTAGAAAAAAGTTGTTCAAATTCAAAGAGATACGCTGTAACCAAAGCATTTACATATTTCCTTTGTTTCGCATGAAGTGCTTTTGCAGTGAAATGCACTGCAAGCCCTACAAGCGCTTTTCAGGTATGCCAGCTACCCAGCTATGCTTGCCAAGTATTTAGCTTGTTGTAGGGCTTGCTCGCTTGCTTCCGCTTATTTGTATACATAAAATAGAAAAATCAGAAAATTAACGAAATATTTGGGACTTAAATGAATAAATTTTTGGCATTTACGCTAATTGCATTACTGGGGGTTCAAGCTCATGCAGAGATGGAACTTGTAAAAGTCAAAGGTGAAAAAACACACACCATAAAAATAAGTAAGTCAGTAGGTTTTGGTGATGTTGAAAAGTTCCAAGCAATTGTGAATGAAGTAAAGAAAAAGAAACTTAAATTGCACATGAATGCAATCCAATTGGACGTTTATGGGGGTGAGCCAAGTGTTGCAAGGGCTATAGGAAGAATCATTAAACAAAACAAGTTCAATACATTTGTAGCGCCAAACAATGATTGTGTGAGTGCATGTGTGTATTTGGCGATAAGTGGGGTAAGGCGTTTGATTTATGGAGATGTTCTTGTGCATCGCTTTGCACTAGTAAATAAAAATTTAACTGATGAACAAGTTGCACAAATAATAAGAGAGCATTTAAAAGAGGCTAATGAATACATTATTGAGATGGGTGGAAGTGTTAAGTTAATTGAGGCAATAAATTTCACTCCTAATTGGGCGCTAAGGAGATTATCAAGAGATGAAGTAAATCATTGGGGTATATTTGGTTCAGAGCATATTGAAGATGAAATTTTATTTAGGCAAAGTGCAAAGCTTGCTGGCGTTAGTCGAATTGAGTTCAACTCTGAATACGTCAATAATTTAGATATCTGTAAGAAGCAGGAATATTCTTTTAAAGAACTTTCAACTAGATGCACTGTCAATCAAATATTAAAATTAAAAAATAAAGCCAACAGTAAGACACTACTGGCAAATTAAGTACCAGCAGTCATTGCGAATTAACAATCAAACTAACTTTAGTCTGTATTGATTGCGTTACTTGGAATCCACGTGTTCAGCACATCCCATGTGCCGTTTGTGTCCCAAGCTAACTTTCCACATTTGTTTGCATCTTTAACGATGTAGCCAAACCATTTCTGTGGACTGGCTGGGTAGTCATTCTTATGTGTTAGATAAATGTCATTGCTTTGTTTCGCTTTGACGTGCCATGCATGCCTAAAGAGAATTTCAATTTGTGTTGTATTGAGGTGTTTGGGTAAGTTGCCTAAAGATATATTGAAGTGAATTGTTTGTTCTGCATCTGTTGTCTCTTTGATATTCTCAATTGTTACTAGAGACAGTGGGCGATAGATTTCTGGTTTGCGTACAGGTAGGTTGGTTTGGTTGGGATATAAAGATTTGGAAAAAACGTTCATTGCATAGCGTAGATTTCGCTTAGCTTCTTCAGCCATTGCATCAATTTTGCTTTGAGATGCCAGATGGGGACGGAATTTGGTATGTGCTACCAAATTGTGAGTTATCTTGCTTTCATGCTCGTTAAAAAATTTAGTAATGTGCTCTGCTGTGTAGTTCATGCATTTATTTATGCAGAACCAAAGGTAATCTATAAAAACCAAAGCTTTTATTGGTGAAATTCGGCTAATTCTGGTTGTCCTTTGGGGTATCTGAAAATAAAGTTACTGCACTCGTTCAACATATAAAGGAGTTCAAAATGAGTGCATTGAATGGTTTGAAATTTGTGAGTGCTAAGCGTCCTCAAAACGTGGCTCCAATCGTGCAACGTCGCAACAAGCTCAGCAATCAGCTTTTTGAGCAGATGGAATTGGCTCGCAATTTGGGTGAAGGCAAGGTTTATGCACCTACTCGTATGCGTAGCGTCAAAGACAAGCACACAGGCGAGCGCAAGCTTGTGGAGGCAATCAAGCGTGTAAAGCAGTGGTGGTTCGTCGCTGAGAACGGACGAGTCTGCTTGCAAATTCGTTATGGCACAAAGGTGCTGGAGCTTGCGAAAGGCAAGAACAGCATTGATGTGGGCACAGTAGGCGAGCTTTTGCCTGTGCTGGAAACAGTCAAAAAGTGCGTTGAGAACGGTGAGCTTGATGCTCAGATTGAGGCTGCTAGTGCATTTGTCAAAGCAAGGTTCCAGCAGTAATACCGCCCGAAGATAAGTGGGTGTCAATTACATCAGTAATTGCCAGCCGTAATTGCGGACATTTTTTGAACAAGATTTTGCACAGCCTATTTAAAATGTAAGACTCATCGTGTTCTTTGAATGCAATTTTTATGCTGTATATTTCTTTATGTGTGTTTTCACGTAATGCCTGCGAGATAATAGATTTTATTTCATCAAAATTTATATCAAATTCTTCGGCTAATTCGGTGAGGCAAGATGAATAAATTTCTTGTAATATCCATTTCTCGGGATTTATATTTTCGCCAATAAAATAGAATTGACTTTCTAAAAATTTCTCATTATTTTCTTTGCTGTTATTTTCATATACGGCAGTTATTTCTTTTAAAAGCAATGGTTTTATGCTTGCTGTATCGCCATCTAAAAATGCTATGCAATTTTTCTTATTGTCAGATTTTTTTATGGAGGCTAAGACTCGTGTAACGATAAGATTTGAGCCAACTGGAATAACATTCACTCTGCTTTTCTGCTCCCTTGTTAGGGCATTTTGAATGATGGCGAAAGCTGAATTATCTTCAACAAGTATTGTCAATTCGTTGCTATTTTTTCCTGCCAATTTCCCAGTTGCCAATGCTTCAGATACATAACGATGGATTGTAGTTTCTTTATCATTTGATTCAATATAGTATCGAGCATATGGTGGTACGCATGATAGCGCAGTAGGGGAATGAGTTGTAGCAATTATTTGCAAATTTTTCTCTTTGCAAATATTTTTTAATTCTTCAATAAATCTTATTTGAGCTTGTGCATGTAAACCAAGTTCGATTTCATCTATTACTATCAGTGAGCTAGGTGGGCAGGCGTGTAGTGTAAAAAATATTTCAAAAAGAGCATTTTCTCCCGCTCCCATATTGAAGCCAGAGTATGTATAGTCATCTCTTTTTACTTGAGGCAGCTTGTATTTTGAATATTTTTGGAATTGGAAATCGCTGTAGTTTTTAGATAGAATTTTGCCAACAGATAGTTCTGTATTTTCTTCACTTTTGCTTCTGTTGCCATCTACTTTAAAAGATTTTTTGTAACTCTTGGAAATGCTCTTTTCGTAGTGCGGAACTACACGTTCGATTCCGAAATATTCTACATTTTTTAATGGGCGTTTTGCATATGTAGCCCATTTCCCATTTTTAGCTTTCTTTAAGGTTGTGAATTCTTCGGTGTTTATAGTTTTTTTATCCACTTTCAATTGCACTGTTGTCTTGTATATTATTTCGATACCTGATGGAGGAATTTCTTGCTTGGATTGGACTAGAAAGTCGCTAAAGGTGTAGTATGGACTATCTGTTTTTACAACTGACTGATGCGTTTCTTCGCTGTGGAAGCCACACGCGGCAATAGCCAATAATGTTGATTTGCCGCTACCATTGGTTCCTGTAATCAAACATATGGGGTATTCAAAATCAATTTTGAATTTATTTAGAGCTCGCAGCTTTCCTTCTTTTAGCTCGATTGAGAGGAGTTGGGTGTGCTGATACTGATTGTTAAACCATTTTCGATTGTCTTTGTCTAAGTCATTTTCCCCATATGTCATTTTTAGCCTCACAGAAGTCGTGCAATCGATTTGCGTATAAATATTGGTATGAGAGTAGCAGAAATTACGCAGCCACAACAACCCCAAGTACCCCTATCGCCTGAGCAAACCCGCGTGAAAGCATTGAAGCAGGGGGTGGCACGACAGAAGGTGCAACTTGCCGCTGAGAAGGAGCGCCAGCATGACGCTAAACACGCTGAGCAAATGCGTACCCTTCAGGCAAAAGCGTCTGGCGTGTGAGCGCCCTCATCACAAAAGTGCGAAATCAGCCCAAAAATGCGGGTATTTCGGCGAAAAGTAGCGTCATTGAAAAAATTGGTGAAGACGCACGAGAGGCTATGCACAAATGGTTCCAATGCTGGCTTGGGTATGTTTGATATACAAACAGCTAAAAAAGGGGGTACAGCAAGCAAAAAATTGCGGCGCAGTTTTTTGCGCTCCCCCATTTCCCAACCCCCACCACTTTTAATCTAACCCCCCCTCATGTGCTTGCAAGAAGTTGTTGGGGGTGATACAGTAAAACGTGCTAAAAAATTGTTTGGTTTTTGCATAACACGGTTTGTAGCACGTAACACGTTTTCATCTTGCAACCCGCATAAATGCTGGGTGTTTGGGTAGCGCGGCAATTGAAAATCCGCGTGTCGGCAGTTCGATTCTGCCCCAGGCCACCAATTACACTAAGCCCTTGATTCTTAACGGATTCAAGGGCTTATTTGTTTTTGTACCTTCCATGGCTTTGTATTTTGAGTACAT
>JACCDH010837974.1_pt1 | contig 20052 bp, 19 predicted proteins | sample 7442481 | NCBI WGS metagenome assembly JACCDH01 (sample SAMN15323433, study PRJNA562643) | freshwater metagenome | isolation source: river surface water | place: USA:Blue River Watershed | collected 2017-08-15 | reverse complement strand
GTATAGCTGTTCTGTTCGGCAAATTTCTTGACATAGGGAATCAGACCAACATAGAGCTCGCGGCTGAACAAGTTATACAATCTGACCTTGCCGTCCCAGAGCTTGGCTCGATACGTGGGCATGAATTTAGCGCCCGGCATGTCAAAGGTAAAGTAATCATGCAGCTCTTGCATGATGCCAATGTCGGCACTTTCCACCACACAGTGGACATGATTCTTGGATTGTATAACGATGTCAGCCATTACATACCATTGGAAAATTTGTACCACTCAATGCTGGATTTAATGTCCCAGGTTCTGCTGCTGATGCTCTTGAGGATACTTTCTAGTTGAAGAAATATGGTTCTCAGATATTCGACCTTGTCCTGTTGTTGGATCAGGTCTTCGTCGGTGCTGAGAAACTCGTCCATTTCATTTTTAATGGGCTTGACGCCCTGATACTGACTCCAGCCCTGTTCGTCCAATTCGGCCTGAGTCAGCTCGCCACGATAATAACGATACTTGAGTCTGCGGATGCGAGCCAGATTGCCTTCGGCCTTGCGAAGCTGCAGTCTGGCATTGCTAAGAAGATTAAGATATTTGCTGTGCAGCACCGGCACCTGGGCACTGGCTCGCCCCAGATTGGTTTCGTCAATACGACAGTCCTGCGCCCACATTTCCTGTATTTCAGTCAATTTCATTTCGAATGCTCCACTTAGAATAACTTCATTCTAAATGATTATACCGCAGATGTCAATTATAATTTTTTAATTTCGAACAGCTTGTACTTGAAGGTGGCTATACCCACGAAATATTCCATGCCCGCGGTAGTGATATCAAAATCCAGTCCTTCTACACTGATGGGGAATACGTCTTTGAATTCCAGGCTTACGGTTGGATTGTTGTTGCTGTCCAGAATCATGAGCGTGGCATCACTGAACACACCGCTGTAGGCCTTGGCGTTGGCATCGGTTGCTCCTCGCTGGTTCAGCACTCGACCCCAGCTATCGCCACTGTAGGGTGTACCCAGTCCACTGAGCCAGTTGTAGAGCTCCCGATAGTTGCTCATGTCCTCGTTGATCAGGAATCTAATGGTAAAGTCGCCAAAAACCAGCTTGTCGCCAGGATGTGGGACGTCCACAAATGGTGTTGTCTGTCTGGCCTCGCCCAGCTGAACTGCCGGCAGGTTGGCACTCTGACAGGTATAGGTGACATTGGGCAACTTGGCTACCAGGAATTTGAAGCTGTTGGGCTTCAAGTAGTTGGCAGTCATGTTAGTGGCTTCAGTGGTATTGTACTGCAGTATGTCGGTGTTAATGGCCATGATCGATCCTTGGTCTATACCAGTATTTATCAGGCAAAAAAAGAGGGCCCGAAGGCCCTCTTAAAATCTCTCTGCGGAGATTACATCAGGTTGGTAACCTTGACCTTGCGATAGTACACGTTGCTACCTGCGCTCAGGCTAGTGAACGGGTTGGTAACGATACCATAGCGGGTCTTGAAGCCAATCTTCGGCTGGAAGGTGTCCGGATCGACCGCACGAACCATCTGCAGAGGAACGTATGGGCAATAGAACATACCAGCGTCATATGGGTTGGTACCCTTGTAACCAGCAACATAGAACTGGCTAGCGGTGTTCAGGTTCGCGCTATATGGGTCAACATAAACACGAATCTTACCGTTCAGGACACCTGCGAAGGTGTTACCAGTGTCATCAACGTTGAGGCTGGTGCTCAGTGCTGGAGTGTAGTCCAGGATACCTGCCATGCTCAGAGCCGATGCTACGTCAGCGCTGACAACGATGAAGTTACCTTTGCCACGACGTGTTTCTTGTGCAATGGCGTTGCAATCGCGTTCGATTTGGAACAGCAGACCCTTGAAGCGCTCAACGCTCCAACGACCGTTGGCATCGACGTCGCAGTCGAAGGTACCGTAGGTTGTGGTGCTACCAGTTGCTGCACCGGTCTTAGCCGCGGTGTAGATGGTACGGATAACTTCACGGTTGATTTCGAACAGGATTTCCTGGCTCAGGATGTTGCTCAGTTCACCTTCGGCTTCCAGACCGTGCACTGCCTTCAGGTCTTGCGCCAGTTCAACGGTGTACTGTGCCTTCAGGCCACGTGTCTTAGCAGCCACAGTGGTCTTTTCGATGCTGAATGCCATCTCGCCGAAACCATAGGTGTCACCCAGTTGTTCTGCGTCGCCGGTTGCGATGCCCAGGCCGGTGGTATAGCTACCATCAACTGGGTTGCTGCCAGCGTGGCTAACAACTGCGCTACCAGTGGTGCTGCCGCTGAAGTCGGTGTCGGCTTCATTGAACAGGGCCTCGGTGCCGCCTTGAGTACCATACTTGCTCTTCATAGCGAAGATCAGGCCGGTAGGACCAGTCATTGGCTGAACGCCGCAGACGTCGTAGGCCATCAGGTTAGGCATGGCACGGCGAACCAGGCTGATCAGGATTGGATCATAGCCAGCCAGGTTAGCGTTCGGCGCGCCGTTGACTTGGCCGCTGAAGCCGCCGCCCATGGCGTTGGCTGGGGTCTCCCACAGCGCCTGCTTTTCTTCAACCAGAGCGCGCTCTTGGTTTTCCAGCAGAGTTGCGGTTACCTGACGACGATATGCGTCTTTGATTTCAGGCAGGTCAGGATGATTGATGACATCCTTCCACTTGTTGTTTACTTGTTCTTGCAAATACATGATTGCTCCTTGGGTTGAGTTAATACTTAATCTTTACTTTTTAACCGAGCGACTCAATGCCTGGACATAACGTTCCATGAGTGGGTTTTGAGCTGCAGCAGGTTTTTCACCATTCTGGACTTCTTCTTCCAGCGTCTGCTCTGGGCTAGTTACTACGCCAGCTGGGAAATAGTTTTCCTTGACAACCTTGACCTTCTCAGTGAAAAGAGTCTCGTCGCCAAAGTCCACGCCTTCCAGCAGCTTGCCTAGCTTCTCGGCATCTGTGGCTGTCAGATTACGGCATGCTTCTGCAATGATGCGATCACGCTTGATGGCATCAAGTTCTTCTTTGAGGCCAATGTTGATCTGAATTGCTTCATCGAGTTTTGCAGTTGCATCGTCCATCTTCTGGGTCATATCCTCGAGTACATCGATCTTGTCCTCGGGTACTTCAAAGTAGTGCTCTTGGAAAAGGTTCTTGAGACCAAGCATAAAGTCTTCCGCTACTTCGGTGCGGAGTCCATTATCCACAGCAAGTTCATTTTCTTCCATCCATTGTTCTACAACATAATTTAGATATGTGTCAATCTTTTCAACAAGGCCTTCTTTGATAGTTTCGATCTCAGCGGCAGCCTGTTCGGCCAGCTCGCTGCTAATTTTTTCTACTTCATTGTTGACTCGGGCAATAACTGCAGCTTCAAAAATTGAGCTGGCCTGAGTCTTGAATTCTTCGCTGAGGTTGGTGTCGGCTGCGAACACGCTGGCGATGTCTTTGCGGAGATCTTCCAGTGCCATGTCAATCTTGCGTGGCTCTGCATCTTCGGCAACAACGTCGTCGGCTTCCAGATCTTCTTCGGTGATCACGGTGTCGTCGTCGGTCTCAGTATCTTCTTGCCAGGTATTGCCCTTGCTGTTTGGCTGGTTAACTACAGTAGATGGATCAACGCCATTGGTGTAGTTGGTAGCCGAACCTGCGCCAGAGTTGGTTGGCTGCGCGCCCTTGCTGGTGCTGGCGCTGGCATGCGGATCCATTTCTGAATAATCCGCTTTCTTGCTATCGCCCTGCATGGGTTGTGCTTCAGCTGGACCCTTTTTAACAGTGCTGTCAGTCTTTACAATGGCAGCGCCGGTGTGTGGGTCGATCTCAGTGTAGTCGGCTTTCTTGCTGCTACCCTGCATTTGCTGTGGCTCTGAACCAGCAGCTTCTTGAAGTTGCTTGCGAGTTTTTTTAGACTCTAGCAATTCGCGAATTTTCTTTTCTACAGACATTATGGTCTCCTAAGAATAGGTTTCTATTATTTATAAAAAACTTTAATTCGATATTTGGCGCAAAAATTCCTGGAACACTTTGATCTGTTGTTCCTGGAGGTTGCCAGATCTGGCTTCCTTGATGGTCTTGCGAGCCGCGTCATACTGACGTTCGGTCCAACGACCCTCTACAAACATCCATTCCTTGCCTTCCATGATCCCGCGCACGAATGCGTCAGGAGCACTGGGATCGGCTACAATGTCTGCTGCTGTTGCCAGATAAAAGTCATCCTGGACTTCATTGACTCCTTCAGAAGTCTGTTTCAAGCTACCCATTCCACGAGAACTAACACCCAGTTGCGCGCCTTCATCAATGAGATTCTTGACAATACGACCCATGGGTGTCTCGGTCATGATTTTGGCACGACCGATGAAATTATTACCGTCCTCTTTGAGGCTAGTAATCATATGGCTTACTCGATCCAGGTTGATGCCTGGACCATCAGGATGACCAAGCTCGCCAAAAGCGCGTTTGGTTTCTACAAACTCTTTGATATAACGGTTGACCTCGCGCTGCATGGTTTCTTTACGATAAATTCTGCCATTGCGGTTAGCGATTTCAGTCTGTAGGAAAGGACCTTCGATGTAGTAGGCCTTGCCTCCGTCTTCTTTTTTCTCAGTCAAATAATTGACTTCTTGAATTTGTTCTGTAATGAGCTTCATGTTTATACTCCAACGTTGGTGTTGGGCGACACGTAGCCGGCGATTTTACGAACATCCAGAATTAGCATGCCCGGCACCTGGAAGGTAACGTCGATGCTGCTGGTATTGCCTATGGCTAGTGCAGGAAAATTATTGGACATGGGGTAGTCGCTGACACCATGCATGTCCAGGGCAATCAAACCAGCGGCGCCTCGGCGCACTACAACGCCGGTCTGTGCTGTATTGCAGTTGCAGTGTGCTGTGGCAATGTTTACAGTAAGTGCACCCGAGCTGGTTTCGTCTGCAGCCAGGAATTCGGTTAGGGCAATGCTAGTGGTGTCGCCGGCAGCAGTTGCAACCAGGTGCACCACTGCCTTCATGCGATCGTTTTTAATAAGCGTTTTTTGAATCGCCATTTACTGGTTCTCCGCGGGCTGTGACAGGCTCTGCGCTACTTCAATCTTGCGCTGATCCAAGGCATCGTTGACCTTGGCGCCGATCAGGTTGTTGAAATCTTCCTGGGCTGCAGCATTGTTGTCGGCCGCGATATTGTCCAGCATCTGGCGAATAAGTTCTGAATTCATTTCAGGCTCCTTTGAATAATCTTACATTATTTATGCTGACTGATTCAACCTGTGGATTGTTGGGGTCATAGGCTGCCGGCTGTTGAGCCTGGCTCTGCCCACCCTGTAGCTCTCGGCTCATGGCCGCGGCCTGCTCGCTGCCTGGTCCCTGCATCTGCATATTTTGCTGCAGTTCTTGATCGTTTTCAATCTCTTTGCGCATCTTTTCAATTTCTTCTTCGGTCAGATGCAGCACGTTGTTATAGATAAACTCTCGGCTAAAGTAGCTGCCCACAAAAGGCTGCATGGCATTGAGCAGATCAATTCTGTTACGCAGCATTTCGGCCTGCTTGGCCTCGGCATAATATGGGTCCTGAGTAAACTCGTAGTAGATGTCTTCTTTGATCTGATTCCAGTCTTCTTCTCGCATTACACCCTTGAGCAGAAGCTGGGTCTTTAACAGATCGTCAAAGAGCTCGCTAAACTTTTTACGCAGCCGACTAACAAACTTGCTGAACTTGATTTCGTCTCGGGTAATTTCACTCTGACGACCAAAGTTCATGCCCGAGTCTGGCCGCATGCGGCTTACTGGAACATTTAATGCCTGGTATAACTTGTTCTGGAAGTAGTTGATGTCGTCAATCTGTCCCAGATTCTGGCCACCCTCGAGTGTGGTAATTTCCGTGCCCTTGCCACCTTCACGCCGCGGCATCCAGAAATCTTCCAGCATGTTCAGGGTTCGCTTTTCATCGCGAATCTCGCCAGTGCCGGCATCATAGGTTATCTTGTTGCGATAACGATCCATGATGTTCTTGACATACTGCTCGGCCTTGCCAGTGGGCAGGTTACCAACATCGATGTAGAATACACGTCGCTCTGGAGCTCGACTCATGCGATAGATCACCAGGGCATCTTCGGTCATGCGCAGCTGGTTTACAATCTTGATGGCCTTGTGCAGATGACTCAGCACCATGTTGCGATCCAGATCCAGCAATCCACTGGTGACGAAGGCTATGCTATCAGGACTGATCTTCAGGCCCTGAGCTGCCGTGGCAGTGCTGGGCACCGTGGCAATCAGCCCCTTTTCGTTGTAGACGAAAAATTCTTCTACGCTCTCAATGAAATCAACACCGGTGCGCTGATCTTTTCTCTTGTTGACTTTGCGCACTTTTTTGATCTTACGGGGATCAATGTAGCGCAGTTCTTGTATGCCCTTCTTGGGGCTGCTGGTGTCCACAATCTTATGGTAGTAGGTCCTACCGTCGATGTACCAGCGTTTGAAAATATCGTGACTCTTGCTATTGAAGTCCAGCAACTTTAGTATGTTGTTGAATTCTTCTTCAATGAGCTTTTTAACATTCTTGCTAAGATCCACCTTTTCCAGGTCGATCTTGACTATGGCTTCGTCGTCTTGAGCAGCCACAGCCTCATTGACGATGTCTTCGATGGCGCTATCGCAGTCTGGATAGGTACTGACATCTCGATATCGGCTAATGAGGTCGTTTTCGCTTTTTGCTACAGTATCAATGTCCAAGTAGGTGCCGAAGAAGCCACTGGCGTTGATGCTAGTGGCTCCGTCGTCAGTCTGCGGCGGAATAAAGCTTTGTTTGCTAGGTTCCGCTTTTTTCTTGGTCAGCGTGTAGCCAAATAATGTAAGGTCGGCCATGCTCTGTTATTTCCTAGATTAGATTAAACCGCCAACCAGCCCGCCGGCCAGACCACCGATGCTAGCAGCAGCATTGCCAACGCTAAGCAGGCCACTGGCTGGAGTCTGATAGTACTGATACTGGAATGTGCAGGTATAGCTCTCAATGGTATCATTGTCGCCGAAGTTCAGGGCAATCTCACCCAGATCAACTGGGAAGGCAGCCTTGAGCTCATAGATTTTCAGAGGATTGTTGTTGCGATCCAGCTGAGTGACATAGATGTCGGTCTGGTATTGGCGTGGATCGGTACGACCCAGGTTATTGGCCAGGCCGTTCATGCCTTCCATCCAGCGCTCCAGACTGTTTCGGATATTAAACGAAACGTCGTTGAGAATGGTAATGGTCCATGGAGCAAAGGTGCGCTCACCGGCAAATTTTACCTCTCGGCCCCGATAGGGCACAATGGTTGGGTTTACAACACTGCCTGGCAACGCCGCAGCGTTGACCAGGAAGCCGGCCTGAGCCGAGGCTGCTACGCCACCGGTTACATAGCCCGGGAAGTTCAGCTGCACGAAAAACTGGTTGGCGCGGGCACCACCGCCAACCATAGCAGCCTTGAACTGATCCACGTTAAAAATTGATCTTTCTGCCATTTTACTTGTCTCCTGTTATTTGTTTTGACCTGTTATTTGTTTTGATTAACCGCCAACTTCTTCAAAACTAATTCCTGAGCGGGTCGCTACAAAGTTCAGGGTGATAAAGTTAATGCTGCGTGCTGGCTTGACATAGATGTCGGCAACGAATTCGTTGCGGTCAACCACTTCAGCAGTGTTGTTGGTGTCATCGCAAACAACGCGGAAGTCGGTAATGCCTCGGCGGCCCTGAACATCTCGGAGGAATGGCTCAACCAGAGCACGGAACTGGCTGCGAGTAAAACCATCGTTGAACTCGAACAGCTGGAACTTGGCAGCGGTTGCAATGGCCTTTTCCAGAACAATGAACAGACGGCGTACATTAATTCTATCAAATGCGCTGGGCTTCTGAGTTGCAGTCTTGTCACCGAACAACAGGGTGCCGGCGCCGGGCTGCTGTACTACTGGGTTGATCTGGAAGCGATACAGAAGATCGCGATCAGTCTTGTTGGGTACCCAGTTCAGCTTGACCACGTTCTTGATCTGGCCGCGGCTGTAACCACCTGGGCTGTACCAAGGATCGGCAATGGTATCGGTGCGAGCGCACAGACCAGCGATATCACCGGCCAGTGGGATCCAACGATATGCGTCATTGAATCTATCGTACTGATATTTCCAGGCGCTGTCAATTACAGCGAAAGTGCTGTCCTTGTTGAAGTTTGTGCTGCGATCCTGTACCACAGCGTTGGCATCGGTAATGGTGCTGCTGCTAGGGCTGACGAACACCACACAGTCTCTGCGAGTTTCAGCAACATTGTCCAGCACAAAGCGGGCTGTTGCATTGTCAGTGGACACACCCACAACTGGGATCAGGCTGACGTCATAGAGTTCGGCATTGGCCAGCTTCAGATATTCGGTCTGCAGCAGTCCATCGGTCGGGGTAACATCTACACCGCCGCTCAGGCTTCGGCTCTGTACGCTGGCCATGGTGGTCATGCTAGTAGTAGCTGCCGGGATAACTGAACCCCAGGCCACACCGCCGCTGTTCAGCAGAGCTGCCGCTGGTGCGCTGCCCCAGCGAATGTAGTTACTGTCCAGGTTGATTTGATTTACATAATAGATCGAACGACCGTCGCTGCCAATGGCATCGCTGGCCTTGCTCAGACCCACGTATTTTTCCAGGATTGTACCAGCCACGCCAGTGATTTCACCGTCTTCATCGGCAACCACAACATGGATCTCGTCGTAGATGTTGGCGCTGCTGACACCGTTCTTGGTCAATGCAAAGCGACTGGTGCTAGGACGGCTTTCGACCTGATCCCAGTATTCCCAGAGCATGGTGGCTGTGCTGGTGCCGCTGGTGCTGGCGCCCGAATTGTTGGTGAATGCCAGGGTGGTTGCGCCACTGGCTGCATCTGCGGTCAGCTGCCAACGATAGGTTACACCATTGACTGGGATCTGGATCCAGCTGCCCTTGGGTGCTGGACGAGTCAGCGCAGTCACGGTAGCGCCAGTTGCATTGACCTGAGTTGCTGTTACATCGAACTGATAGCTGTTGTAGTCGCAGGCGCTGATCTTAATGCTGTTGCCCAGAGTTCCTGGATAACGAGCCACGTATTCGGTGTTGGTCAGCGTTGGTGCTGTATAGCCCAGATTGCCTTCATAGTTGTCATCATTCTTGACCAGAACTGCGCTGCCCTGAGCCACGCTGTTTCGAGCAGCAGCATCGGCTACTCGAGCAACCTGCAGGTTGTTGCCATAGGCCAGGAAGTTGGCTGCTGTGAACCAGAACTTGGCGTTGGCGGTGTTTGGACGGCCAAACACGTTGAACAGAGTTTGTTCGGAATCAATGAGTTGAAACTCTTCGGCTGGACCCCAGACAAAGCTACCCACAAATGCACCAGCAGTGGTGGCAACCTGAGGTACGAACAAGCTAACGTCGCGTTCTTGAACTAGAACGCCAGGCGAAACTTGGAATGCCATTTTATTCTCCTTATTAGACCATCAAGATTAAACCAGATAATTTCTATCTTGATATTTATAAAATGCCTGGTTTAGAGCCAGTTTTCGGCTCGTTTCTCCACAGTCCATAAATCTCCATCTTCTAATATATATCTGGGTTCGGTTTCACCTCGACCATCGTCAATGAACCCAAAAGGTGTCAGTTCTGACTCAATCTGTTGTATCTGCTGCTCAAATAAACTGTTACGGATATTGATGTCGTTGAGATCTCGGAAATACGCATTGGTGGTTAACCAGGCGAAAAGCACCAGCGTCATTACCAGATCATCGTGATAGCCTTCGTCGGCTGCATAGCTATCCTTCTTTTCAATGAATGTTGAAAACTCGGCTATGATGTCACGGTCTTCAATTCTCAGACGGCCCGACTCCACCAGAGTTTTCAGCATGCTGCAGCCTATGCGTTTGACCTTTTTATCGGTGCGCACGCCGTTTTGTGTGACGCCATGACGACCAAACCCGCCACCAACCAGCTGACCAACCTGACTGTCTCGGCTCACAAACAGCAGATTTTCGTATTCCAGCTCATTGTACATAATGTCAGCCACCTGCTGGCCGTTGTCATTGATTTCAATCAGTACATGAGCATTGTTGTAGTTGCGAGCCACGGTATGTATGATGCTGGGATACAGCACCGGAGCCACCTTGTTGTTGCGATACTTGGCTACTACTCGATACGGTGTTTCAGTGATATCAACCACAGTAAATGCGTGATAATCGCCGCCCACGCCTCGACTGGTATCAGCCACCAGCACATAGTTGTGGTCGGGAGCCACTACTTTGCCGTCGGCATCTCGGGATCCTCGCACTGGCTCGACTATGACATCCAGGCTGTCCTTGCTGTACACATAGCTGGCTGGGCTGAATTTACTTAGTGTTCCTGCATCCAGCAGGGTATAGCTCGAACCCAGGAAGGTGCAGAGAACTTCCTGACTGAATTTAACGTCGCCCAAGATGGCTCGCTGTTCCTCGGCCCATTTATCGTCACGCCCTGGGATGGCGGTATAGGGTATGAACAGGTTGACGAAATCATTGAGTCCCTGTTCGCTGTCGTTCCAGAACTTCCAGAAGTGATTGTAGCCCAGGGGAGTCGAGCTCAACAGCACCTTGGTGGTTTCACCGGCCATGATGGTCGGATAGGTACTGGTAAAGAAGTCTTCGGCCACGTTGTTGGGTATGATGGCGGCTTCGTCGATGTACAGCCAGTTTACCGACTTACCACGGATACCAGATGCTGCGGTGGCTGCGGTAAATACCTTGCTCCCGTTCTCTAATTCTATCGAACCTTTGTTCCATTCTTTTACACCTTGTTGAAGCCACAGCGGCAGATTCTCGTACATGCCCTGATAACGGCTCAGCACTTCGCGAGCCGCTGCTGCCTTGTTGGCCAAGATGGCCACAGTCTTGTTGTCCTGGAACAACGTGTACCACAATATGCAGGCCGCTGACGTAATGGTCTTGCCCTGCTGCCGGCCTTCCATCAATATAACTTTACGATTGTTTAGAATCGTAAGTACCTTGTTCTTCTGACAGTCATAGAGCTTGAAGGGCACCAAGCCTTTGTCTAGGCTGACAATCTTGCAGTAGGTCTCTATGAAGTATAAAGGATCTTCGGCACAGCGAATCAGCTCTTCGATTTGCCAGGCTTCAAACTCCAGTGCAAATCCCAGCTGTTTGAGTCTGTTATTGCCGTTGTAGCTAGGTCGTTTGATCTGGAGCATCTATGATATTTTCGTTGCGATTCCTCAACGCCTTGATAAGGTCATTGGTGGAACCTGCAAACACAATGTTGTTTTGGGTACCGATCTGTTGCTGCGGTTTTTCTTCAGGGCCTTGAATTTCCTTGCGAGTCTTCTGCAGGGCCAGCAGATCCTTGGCAGTCTCAGCCACGGTCTTGATGAGCTGACCCGTGACTTCATAGGCTCGAGGATGATCACTCTGTCGGGCTACGTCCATCATGCCATCCAGGGCCTGCTCGCCCTTGCTGATCAGATTCTTCAGCGTCTGTCTGGCCTGGTCAAAGTCATCGTCCACTATGGGCTGATCCTTGACTACAGCAGGCAAGGGAGTAGGCGCCGTATTGAACGCCTGATCCAGAGCCGAAAATGTATGCTTATCTTGCAAGGTCAAACCCATGTACGGAATACAACAATGCGACACTGGTGTTAAATGTGCCTGTAGTATTGTATCTAAAGAATGCATGTCTGATTCTAGCGCCCGTGGCTGGTACAGACGCCAATAACTGCGAGTCAGTGATCACTGAATTGTCTGGCACCATGCTCATAGTTATATTTTCTATATTATAAGCAGAAGATGCTCCTCCGCGATTTATATGCCAGGGCGGGTTTGTGGTAGCCGAACTACTGACCCAGGCTTCGGGGAATAAAACCAACAGTGGCGAGACGCCAGTGCTGTTAGGATCGTGTCCAACAGCAATTCTAGCGGTAACTCCCTGGATTGGCGGTACCGCAGTCAGTATCGAACTAGCATAACTAGCATAGGTTATGGACTGAGAGCTAGAATATAATGGAAGACTTGCGGCTACTGTGGTATATGCAGTATCCGTGCCTCGAGTCAACCCCATGGGGTTTCCAGCGTTTAATCCCCATTTAACACTGATTACATTGCCGCCGGCACGTTGAGTGCTGAACTTGGTGAGCTGTCCTGTGGTTTGATAGTCAGTTCTCACGCAACCAATGCGGCGCACAATCTGAACATTGGCATCGCCGGTGGCGCTGAATAGTTGCGAGCTTACTGTGGCGATGTCTCGGTTGGCACTGACCACAAAGTCTGTGGCACCAGAATTCTGGTTACCAATCAGATACAGGTAATACCAGGTGCTGAGCGGCAGGCTGGCTGTGGTGTCGATGATGGCCGGCCCGCCCGCAGTAGTAGTCCAACCTGTGCTCCAGGTTCGGCTCAGCGTACTTGGAACTGTGACAAACGCCAGGTTGTTGGTGGTGCTGATCTGAGTGGCGCCCGTGGTGCTGAAACTGAAGTGTACTGCACTGCCTGGACGAACTCTGAGCACGTTGCTGGCGTCGGCCTCGAACAGCAGGCCATCTATGTATTCAGGATAGTATCTGGGATCAATGCCCAGAGTACGATTGCTGGCCAGGGTGCCACCACCCACCAGACCATTGTTGGTGTTAATGGCGGTGCTGCTCACTGTATAGTTGGCCAGGTTTTCTTTGACGTAGCCAGTGTGTGCAATGGCAGCGCTGTTATCAGCGGCTGCCTTGAGTGCGTTGCTGCTTAGCACCGGCGAACCATGCAGGATTACTCCATTGCTGGTAGTGGTTAGAACGTCGGTATAGCTGGCAGTATCTTCGGAGCTGGCAGTCTGAACTCGTAGACCATTGAAGCCCCGCACCACTACGCCCGTGGTGTACACGCTCAGACTGGTTACATTGCTCAGTCCCAGACCATAGTGAATTTCTGCTCGGGTATTGGCACTGACGCTGGTATTACGAGTCAGTACATTGAAAATCATTCTGCCATTGATGTCCAGATAGGCAGCATTGGCGGCCCGGCTGTACTCGTTGTCGGCACCCGCTGCGCCCAGAGCATTGGTCAGCATCCAGGCACTCTGCCCAACTGCCGCCAAAGTCTTGCTGACGTCGGAACTACTGCCAACAAATTTTCCTTGGACTACACTGTATCGGAGAACCTGGCCCAGCACTGGAGCTGAACCAGTTGCCAGTTTGATTGTGTCGCCGCTAGATCCAGCCAGTGCCGTATAGATCTCGGCAAAGTTGCTGTTGATTTTAACACCGCCAGCATACAGGCTGTCGCCGTCGTTGTTGTTGGGTGTGCCTAGTTGTATTTGTTGATACATGTTTTGGTCCTATCAGCTAGCCGGGCTATCCACGGTCTTGATGTACTCAAAGTCGTCGGTGGGTAGCGCATCCGTGGGATCTGTGGTTATCGTGTATTTATCCAATTGATCGACCAGGCCAGGATCGTTGAATACATTGGCAATGGCTGTACGAATTATGCTCTGACGCTCAACTGGGCCGTAGTAGTAGAGTTTCAGGGTAAAGGTATAGGTCCAGATAATCATGCGGCGCGTAGTTAGGTCGCCTTCGTAGTCGTCTTCATAGCTGACGCTGTTCATGATTATGGGCAGGTCATGCTTGATGCCCAGCTCGGGTATGTAGTTTACTGTGACATTGAAGTCAGGGTTGAATGCCGGAGCAATCTGTTCAAAAATCTGCAGCCCATCGTCCTGATTTTTGGTATAGGCGTAGAGATTTACTGTAAGATTGTAGGGTGTGGGTCCATAGACTCGTTTAGCCTGCAGCTCGTTCTGGGTAAGTTTGAGCTGGTTCATGCTATTGATCTTACGGGCGCCATCGTATTCAAAACCCACTACTTCGAAACTCATGCGGGGCAGTAGTACATTGTACTGCTTTTGTTCCGCCACCGGAGTGTCAACAATTCTGGCCAGCATCTTGTTCTTGGGAGCATAAGCCAGGGGTACTTTCAGAGTCTGAAGTATGTTTCCGTTGTTGTCTCGACGTCGAATCTGCAGGTTGTTGAACATTACACCAAAGGCTACTATGGCTTTGCGTGTAATTCCGTGGTAGAATATTTTTCCGTCAAACACTGCGGATCACCTCGCCAAAGGGGTTGATTTCTGTGAAGTCCAGTATGTCGGCGGCTTCTAGATTGAAGTCATTGTTGTTGGACAGAGGGTCAGCCACTTGTATGTTAAAGCCTTCAACCATTAATATACCTTGTTCGTCAATGAGGCTGTCCAGAGCCAGCTGATCGCCGTTTTCCAGCAGCACGGCCTGCTGATCCAGATCCATGCTATGAGTTTCTATGCTATCAATTTTTTCTATACCAGTATCAAAATCCTCGGAGCTGTACTGATAGAGTTCACATTCCAGCTTGTAGACATAGAGTTTGCCAAGCTGGAAGAATGGATTGAGAGCGTCGACCTTTTTAATTTCAAAGAAGCTGTTGGTCAGTGGCAGATAGACCAGATCGCCTTCGGCAGGTCTATTGGGCAGCACCAGACTATTGTTGCGACCTTTGCCAATGAGATCTTCCCAGCGCATGCGAGCCACGACAAAGGTAGCTGATTCCCGAGTCTCCAGACCAAATTTGCTCATGATGGTGCCTTCGCCGGCGAACCCATCTATGTTCTCCAGATACATTTCCAGGGGTATGGCATTTTGAAATTTGCTGGCCGGATCTTCGAAGAACAGATTGTCTCGGGCTACTTCGGTGCGGGGCAGGTAGTAGGTATCAAAACCATAGATTTTTATGCTTTCTATGATTAAACTTTCTACCAGACGCTGCTCGCTGTTTCGGCCGCCGGGTACGCCACTCTGGAAATAGAAGTTGGTGCTCATGTCAGCCTATGAAGAAGTTGGGTGGTGCAGTATATCGATTCTGCATGTCATCTTCTAGCTGTCGTATCTCCTGTATGGCTTCATCATAGATCTGCTGACCATTGAGAGTAACACCGCCGGGCATCTGTATGCCGCTGAACTTTTTAAGGTTGGTGCCCCACTGCTTTTTAATCAGTGCCGTGGCATAATGCTTGAGGAACCAGTCATTGTAGACGTCGGTGAACTGATTGGGATCCAGGATCCTATAACCTTCGATGATCAGATACTCATTGTTGTTGAGCTCTTTGGTCCAGGCCATGTCCAGGTACAGACGATTTGTATGCCGGCTGAACTCCACGGTCTTCTGCCCCACCAGCCGATTTTCTATCAGACTCAGGTGCGCTTTGACCTGTTCGTAGTAGATGATGCTGGTACTTAGCAGATCAAACATGTCGTTCAATCTTAGCTGATAGCGCAGATCAAACATGTAGTCCATGCCAGTGTTGGTGTCGGTAAATGGCAATACTCGGACTACATTGATGATGCTGTCAGGTATGGTAATATAACCATTTTCTCGGTCACCCAGAGTCACTGACTGGATTACAGCGTTGCTGCTGGTCACTGATCCAACTATGGTCTCGCCAGGCTGGAACGTACCCACGATCTGGTCTAGTCGCAGCGCCGAGCCAGTGCTGGTGGTAAACACCTTGGCGCTGGCCAGGCTAGTCAACCCAACTATGTTTTCGCCGGGAATAAATGTGCCGGCCGATGACGTGGTCAGCGTGGCGACAGTACTGGTCACCTGATACTTGAAGTAGATACGCTGCACTGCATCATAGTGATAGTCCTGGTAGTATTGAAAAGCCTGGTCAATGCGATCATTGACCTGGTCTTCATCTACGTTGATCTCAACCACCGGATGCCCCAGTTCTCTGAGGCAATAGTCGATGAGACCCTGACGGCTAGAAACAGTCATATCGGCTCCTTATGCCTGAGCTTCAGTCCAGCTGATTCTGAGACCTCGCAGTGTGGTTGCTGCCGAGGACACGCTGTTGGCTACAATGACCAGAACATCGGGTCCAACTGGATATCCCGGAGTTCGGTTACTGCCATCGCCACCCAGAACACTGTTACCCAGATCTCGAACTTCGTTGAGGTCATAGGTGTTGGTGCCTGAGTCAGCAAAGAAGCTGAAAATCTGCTCGCCGCCCTGCAGGGTTGTTGTGTTACTGGTGTGGTCAATGATCTGAGCCAAGGACGCAGAACCAATGACGCTGACCACCGAGGTTACACCCCAGGTTGTGGGCAGGGTTGGAATACCAGCCGCCGCTCCTGTGTATCGGCCCGGGTTAAGAATACCAGTAATCAGCAGCGGGCCAGTTGAGTTGGTGCCAATGCTTAGCAGTTTCAGCTGCATGCGGTTAATAATTTCTTGTGCTCCCATAGCACCTGGAGAGCTGTTGTCTACGCTGGGGGCTAGGCGAATACTCAGAATTGCAATACTGGTGCTGGCGTTGACAATTGTTTCGCGTCGCTTACCGTAGCTGAAAACAATGCTACGGTCTTCGTCGTAGCGGCCATCCATGATCACGCTGGTGCCCCAGTGGTTGATCACAGGTGCGCAGTCGCAGGTAACATAGGTTACCGAGCAAACGCTGCTGTTTGCTGCACCACCACCATCAAAGGCTGCTGGAACAAAGCTAACGTTGCTGGTTGTACCACCAACTGCTCGACGATCTAGACCAACAAGATTCCAGCCATTGAGTGTGGCATTGTATTCTTTGCTGCCGTAGTTCATGTATTCTACGTTCTGTCCCTGCTGCACCATGATACTTCCGGTGTCGGGCCAGCGCTCGGCATCTCTGACCACCATGGTGGTATCGCCGCTGTTCAGTGTCTGTCCAATGACACTGGTGCTACCCGAAATCAGTCGGGTAAATGGACCAATGTTGCTGACTTCATAGCGACCCGGCAGGTTACCGGACCGCATATAGGCCTGGTTGTTGCGGTTGTTGTTGGCAATTTTATGCACAAAGATAATATTGCCATTGGGTCCGCGGAAACCATAGCGAACTGCGCCAGCACCATACCAGGTATAGTCGATGTAGCACATCTGCATCTTGGCCATGTTTAGATCATAACCGCTGATGCCATTGCCGTCGCACTTGTCGATGTTCCATTGACTCTGTGGAATTGCTGTATCGATGGTAAGATTGAAACGCAGACCTTCAGAACTTGGACCAACATATTTTGGTGCAATGCTAATACTGGTATCATTGACAACCTGAGTGACCTGATAGCTCTGGCCTCGTATAACAATGTTGTCGCCGGAATTAAGTTGTTTGCTGAATCGGGTCAGGTTACCGGTAACAAATACACTGCCTGTAGTGACCTGCACTGTACCCATGCCCTCTTTGATGCTCTGCCGCAGAACTGCATACATGGTGCTGCCATCATATTCAAAGAAGAATCCGTTTTGGCTATCAAATATACCGGCTCGCACTGCCGCGCCCCGCCAATTCTTGACGGTAACCTGGGGGCGTCCGCCTGGAGCAGTATCAACGTTGGGACTTGCTGTGGTATAGGTAAAGGTTCTGGCTATGGGGTCTACGTTGCTAACAGTAAACGTACCGTTGTAGTAGTTGGTGGTTCCCTGATTTGTTTCCACTCCCTCAATGATAATGGTGACCCCAGTGGCAAAGGTCAGCGGCTGCTGTACTGTGCAGCTAACGCTAGTACCCACCGACGTCATGGTAACAATGTCCAGAGTCGGAGTAAATTTGGTGCCAGTGCTCATCTGCAGGCCTTTGCCGCTCTGATAACGGAAATAGCGGCGAGTCTGACGTATGGCCTGAATGCCTTCCTGCACTGATGTAGTATTGATCAATACACCCCCATCGCTGGCTCGGTGTATGAAGTTGGCCTTGGGATTGACATAAATGGCAACCGCGCTGCTGTTAGGCGCAGTAGTACCAGTGGCAATGCCAGGGGTTTCAAATCTGAAACTGCTGGAAGTCGGAACATCGTAGATTGACCAGGTTCCGTTGATGGTAGTGGTAGTGCTGCTCATCACCATGATGGGCGTACCACGCAGCAGACCATGTGGGCCGTTGGTAAATACGGTTACCATGCTGGTAGCGGTGTTGGTACTGACCAGGTTACCAATTACCGGAAATAGTGTTATGTTGCTGCTATTGTTGTTGCTGTCGAAACGGCTACCACCCTGAATGCTGGAATATGGAGTTCGAACACTACCGTTGATCTGACCTTCGGCCTGGTAGGTCAGGCCCGTAGAAGTGGCAGACAGTACCTGGAAGCTGCCTTCGCCCAGGATGCTGTTGACACCGGTTAGTCCAGACACGTTGATTACATCGCCGGCTTCTAGACCATGCGGAGTCGAGCAGGCTACGGCTATGGTGCTTCGAGGACTTTGGTTACCGCCAACAATGGCAGTATGCTGCAGACTGTTGCCGCCGCCCTTGTAGTAGAAGGCCGGAATATTCTGCACCAGCGCCAGGCTTTCCCATTTAATGGGCTGCAGCCCATATTCAAAGTCAGTGTCGATCAAGCTCTGTGGCTGAGCGACTCGTAGCTTGTTGGTTGGATCCTGCACAGTCTCGCTGAAGTCAATGAGCTCAGCCGGAATGTCTTCCATGACCATGATGGCGTCTGAGCTACTCATTGAACTAGTATCATAGTCTACAACGAATCTAGTACCAGTTACATTGTAGGGAACTGTGTAGCTGATCAGACTAAGATCTGGATCACTGAAATTATAAAGTACTGTATTGGTAACAGTATTCACCACCAACAGCAGTTGTTCGCGATTGATGATTTTGCTGGGTATGGTTATGGTGGCTGTACCAGGATCAAAGGTTACTGGTTCGGCAACTACTCGTTTGGCCATGGTTTAATCTCCAAATACTATAGTGTTCGGCGTAAAGGGGTAGCGAGATCTGGTCTGTGCTACTGAGGATATATTATTTATCCGGATATTTGCAGTAGTTTTAAATTTGGGCTCTCGATATAAAATTAATCTAGATCCTCGCATTTTATAGCTATAGGTTCGTAGAGCCTCGTAGTCGACTATCCAGGGCCCAAGGTTCGACACTTGTGGAATATCTGGAGTAAATGGACGACCATCAATGACAACTAATAGATCACGCGCGTCCTTGTAGTTGACGTTCTGTATGATGCTATTGCCATTGATTTTTAAAATAAAGGATTTATGACGATTGTTAAATTTATTGCTTATATCGTCAATAACAGTAACACCAGTGCCGCTGACAGTTGCAGTTGGCGTCTGAGGCATCCAAGCGGTGCCGGTCCAGGTCAGAGTCTGACCCGTAGTGGGGGCGGTCGAACTGACGGCTCGACCTCTGAGGGAAACTACCACAGGCGCTGCTGTGGTGCCACCAATGTCTCCGCCCAGCTCGATTTTTAAGTTATCAAGCTGGGCGAAGTTATCATCAAGTTCTGCATTGGTAAGCGGCGACCCCTTGGGTATGCGCAGTGTTAGGGTAGCCATGTAGCTCCTGGTCTATTAGCTAACAGTGATAGTCCAGGTAATCTGCAGTGTGTCGTCGTTACCCTTGTTAACCACGTTGAAGGTGGTACGGCAAAGCATGGTTCCAGCAGCGCTGGCATTGAAGATACCGGCTTCGGTAATACCAGTGGTGTTCGAGCTAATGGTTCGCTGCGGGTTGTTGACACCAAAAGTAGCAACATAGGTAACAACGCCCGTGGTCTGAGTAGTTGACTGCAGAGCAGCGCGGCTATAGGCAGAGATGTCGCCGGCTACAGTCACTTCGGAACTCAGTTGGGTGTCGGTGTTGGCCGCAGTAGTAGTGCTGGTACCAATACCCATGTGAGTCATACAGCTGGTCAGGGTGTTGGTGGTAGAAATTGCCGTGGCTGTACTGGTACCCAGAATGCGGGTAGCAATATAGTTTTTACCGGTCTGAACTACCAGGTTAGGGATGTAGCGAGTGTCCTTGACTGTACCGTCGGGACCGATTAGATCGATGTTTACGCTACCACGCAGTTTGGTCTTTTCGCTGGTTGCAAGCATTTGTGATTACTCCTTGTTAAGAAATTGAGCGCGTTTCGCCAACGTAGTCAGATTCAAGGTAGTCTATGTCTGCTACATAGTCGGTCATTCGTAGTTGTCCGCGACTTTCCAATGTATTTATATTACCGAACGGGTCAAGATCGCCCGGGAACTCCAGCACATCTTTGAACAACAG
>JACCDH010205019.1_pt1 | contig 20052 bp, 20 predicted proteins | sample 7442481 | NCBI WGS metagenome assembly JACCDH01 (sample SAMN15323433, study PRJNA562643) | freshwater metagenome | isolation source: river surface water | place: USA:Blue River Watershed | collected 2017-08-15 | reverse complement strand
AGTTCTGTTTTCAAAGCAGATTCGGCAGCTTTAGGTTGCAGACCCAAAGAGTTGCCGGTGAAGTACATGGCCTCGTGACCGTTGTGAGTAGGGATATAAAACTCGTTTCTGAAACTGCGGAGTTCATCGTTTTGATCGGCCTGCTGTGCAAATGCGCTGGTATTCTCAAAAATCATGCGGCAAAGGTAATATCATTTTAGCGTCTATCCATCACCATACAGAGGCTGTTTATAAACACACTATGGGTTTTTGCGACGCCATAAAATGATGATGTCTTCATCGGGTTTTTTAAGGCTGTCAATTTTCTCGAAGTGCTTGTTATAAAATTCTGTTTCAGGCAGAAACCATGAGAAATAGGCGGTTGTGTAGGTGGTGATTAAGTAATCAGGTGTCTTGGTGCTCAGGTCTTTCCATATTTTTTCACGGTTTTTTAAACCATAAGCATTGTTTTGAAAGTGGATAGGCAGGGCAACAGGCACAAAACTTACCGGTACTTTTTCGGATTTTAAATAATAGTCGGCGCGGGTGACATAATCCACAAATAAGGTTTTGCCTTTTTCTTGTTTCAGGAAAGAGGCAATCTTATCTTCCTGGTATGGAATGATTTTAAAATTTAAACGGATCTTTTGCTCATCATCCAATTGATACAGCGTGTATATCGATAAGATAATCAGAGGTAATTTAAGTCCCGGACCAATGCCCTGCAATAAGCCATAGACAAAGGCCGCATAGACAAAGAAATAGACAAAAACCGGAAAGTAATAATGACCGAAATTGTGCGGAGAGGCCATTACCAGGGCCGAAGAAGCCAGTAAAATTGAAAGACTCAAGAGTATTTTGACTTTGAGGTCTTTTAATTTAAAGCCCTGATAGGTGATGAAAACCGTGAAAAAAACCAGCGGTAAAATTTTATAAAAAAGATTTTGATACAACTCATTTAATTTCACTTTGTAACTCACCACATTGTCGTTGGCAATGTAAAAGAAGTTGTATTTGAGCATGTCTATAAAGCCCTGCAGTGAACCGTTAATAGCTAATAGGGCAATAAAGAAAGCGGATGGTATCAATGCAAAAAGAAATATCCATTTATTGGAGATAGTATCCTTATGAATCAGATAAATGAGCAATAATTGAGGTATTACCATCAGCAGTAAAGGTTCTCTGAACCAGAAAGCCATGCCAGTGAGAATAAAAGATAGTTTTAGCGAATGCTTGGTTTTAGTTTCGCTAAGGCTAAGGGCAAAGCCCAGTAGCAGAAAGGCCATGCCAAAGATTTCTGTGTAAAGGCCATCACCGACATTGTTTTTATAAATGGTAAACAAGAGGGCAATTGGCGTAAACAGGAGGGATAATGAGAGCGACTTAAAACTTTTGTAGAAAATATAAAAGAGCGAAAGACTGATGGTAAACAAGCCTGAAAAAGCCGCAGCAAACATGGCAGTAACAGGATCTGGGGTAATTAGTAGAAACAACTCCAAAAGGTAGAAGATACCGGGCGCTTTGTTTTCCCAGGCATCCAGGTACATGGTGCCACCATTTAGGTCTTTGTAAGCAACAGAACCAAACAGACCACCATCTGTATGAATAATACCTGGTTGAATAAACTGCAGAATCAAGCCAGTGGCGATAAAAGCCATGGCGGCAAATCCGAAATACAGCTTGTGTTTATCTTCGGTCTCAGGCAGTTTTATGGAGGAGATGAACAAGGTCTTTAGTAATTATATTCAACATATTAAAAACCTCATCAAAGCCTTCTTGCCCACCAAAATAGGGATCTGGGACGATTTGGTTCTTGTATGTTTCGTGGAAATAGGTAAGTAAGTTGACTTTATGGGCAAGTTCGGGTCTGAGCTTTACGACGTTGTCATAATTGCTGTGGTCCATGACAAAGATATGGTCAAATTCTTCAAAATCGGCATGTCGAATTTGTCTGGCTCGGTGGGTGAGCGAAATGCCGTTTTTTTCTGCGGTTTTGCGCATGCGAGGGTCTGCCAGCTCACCGGCATGCCAGTCGCCGGTACCACATGAGTCGCAGCTAATCACAGCGTCTAGTTCCATCGTTTTGAGGTGATGGGCAAAAAGTCCTTCAGCTAAGGGACTGCGGCAAATATTGCCAAGACAAACAAAAAGTACTTTCATGAAATGTCGAAGATTCGGACTGCAAATTTACATGAAAAAATTGAAGCAGCAGGCAAGATTACATGGTGCCCATATCGGTGGCAGTGCCTCTGCTACCATTGCATTTTTTCGGTCCGCCACAGGCGCTAAAAGTTAGGGTAAGAACTAACAGAGCGAAGAACAGGAGGGTTTTATTTTTCATAACAGTTAGGGGTTTTATTATTTTATGAACGCAAATATCATTGATAATAGTATCTGAATTTTATAAACTTTTACGAGATTATTAGGATTGTGTACAGTAAAACATAATTCTAATGAAAATGCGTTATTTTTGTGTGCCTTACAGATGCTCAACCGACTCAAATTTCGATATGTTTTTTGGCTTATAACAGCGATGTTGTTTTGCGGATTTGGAGCAAGTGCCCAAAATTATCGGGTAGAGGTTTTCAATAATCCTTTAGCTGTAAAATACCCGGCAGTGTCTGATAGCATGGGGGTTTATGGCATCGTTCAGCGTATTAAGAACCAATATCTCACAAAGGGTTATTTGTCGGTAAATGCAGACAGTTTAGTGTGGCGAAAACAGGAGGTGCGTATTTATCTTTTTATTGGCGATTTGTATAAAATAGGGCGGGTACAGGTAAGTAATGATTCGGGAGGCGCTCAATTTAACTACCTCAATGCCAAGTACCATTTGCAGCCGGTAGATACAGGCAGTGGTGTAAAGATGGCCGAAAGTATATTGACTTATATGGATAACAATGGCTATCCTTTTGCTCGTATCAAGGTAGATGCTCAGCCGGATAAGCAACAGGTGAATTATAATTTGAGCATTTCAAGCGGGATGTATTTTGAGTTCGATACGGCGCATATCGACGGCGATCAGGTGTTGAATAAACGATTTCTGGCGGCCTACACTGGTATTAAAATGGGCGCGCCCTATTCGGAAGCCTTGTACAGAAAGGCTCATGATAAACTCAATCAATTGCCATTTTTAATTTCAGAAATGCCCCCGCAAATGGTGTTTATTTATGGCGGAAAAGCACGACCTTATTACTATCTCAAAAAGCGAGCTTCCGATCAGATCAATGGTATTGTAGGTTTGGCGCCATCTACAGGTAGCAGTGCCAATCAGAACCGAGTGGTCTTTACCGGAGAATTTATGTTGCGCTTGAACAACTTGTTTAAGAGCGCTAAGATGCTCAGCATTAACTGGCGAAGTTTCAGAGCCCGTTCTCAGGAATTGAAAACCGCGTTTAATTATCCCTATATCTTTAACCGTCCAATTGGTGTGGATGTGGCCTTGGATTTTACGAAGTTTGACACTTTGTATACCACCTTTCAGCGCCAGATAGCCATGCAGTATTATACCTCGGGCATCAATGGTTTTAAGTTCTTTTATCAGATTAATTCCACTAACCTTAACTCTGTAGATACAGCAAGAATCCGGCAGACCAAGCAGTTTCCGTCCATCAATGCTGTAGAGCTTAAGCAATATGGTATCAGTGCTTCATACAATTTGCTGGACAATCGTTACAATCCTAGAAAAGGTTTTTTATTGGATGCTGTAGTTTCGGCTGGTAGTAAACAAATTTTAAGAGACAACGCAATTTCTGAAATTCGTTTTGGCAGTGCACAAACAAGTTTATATGATTCGGCTACCCTTCGTACCACACAGTTTCATTATAAGATAAGGTTGGATAAATATTTTGCCACCGGTTTGCGCTCCACCTTTAAAGTAGGTGTATACAGTTCGCAGCTTTCGGCACCCCGAATCTATTTTAATGAATTATTACGGGAGGGTGGTATAAATTCGCTCAAAGGATTCAACGAACAGAGTATATTTGCGAGCAATTTTAACATGCTTGAGTTGGAGTTCAGATACCTGGTTGGTCAGAACTCAAATATCAGAGCATTTTGGAATGGGGCCTATTACGAGGATAAAAGCTACGGACGCACTGCCGATTTGTACGATACCCCTTGGGGATTTGGTATTGGTGGTAATATAGAAACCGGCGCCGGAATTTTGTCTTTAGTGTATGCCTTGGGCAAAGAGAAGAACAACAGTTTTGATTTACGTACTGGAAAGGTACATTTTGGATTGAGCAGCTATTTTTAAAAAGACCACCATATCGATACTTCTGATGTTAACTTTATCTGTTAGGGCGCAGATAGATTCATCTAAATATTTGCGTGAACTTGACAGTATTAACAATGTATTATACAACGAATTGATAGGAGATACATTGATTAAAAAAGATACCTTAACGCCACATGAATTTATTGGATTTGATAAGCAGATTTACAGAAATTCCAAAGCCAATTTGAGGAAATCATTGGCATCATCCACCAATCCACCGATTCGCAAAAATCTCAATAACTGGATAGTATTTGTGTGGGGTTTGGTGATATTGTTATTGATTATTGTATTTAAGTCGAGTTTCCCATTGCAGTATAGGTTATTGAACAAAGCCTGGTATAGTCACATCAGTTTTAACGAATTCTTTGATACACAGACATCGGTCTTTAAAGTGAGTAAGTTCTTCACCTGGCTGATCATTAGTTTGATTATTTCTATGGGCGTTTACATCGCAGTGAAGGCCAATGGCATCGACTTTAAGATACATGAGGGATTATTGATCTTGTTGATTTGTGCCTCGGTGATATTGTTGTTTACAGCTAACCAGTGGTTAAAGAATGTATTTGCTTTTTCGTTTTACCAGCCAGGACTGAGTCACGATTACGCCATCATCTTCAGAATACAGGCTTATATAGCCTCCTTAGTATTGATGCCGGTGATGATGATGATTTATTACAATGGGTCGTGGAACATGAATATAGTCATCACAGTTGTCTTGATTGTGTACATTCTCTTAGTTTATTCGGCCAGTCTGATCAAATTTATCTTTTCAGGTCGCTTTTTACAAAACCAGTCAAATTTCATTTTAATTTTGTATCTTTGCGCCTTCGAAATTTTACCACTCCTCGTATTGGTGAAGTCGATAACCAACTTGCTTGAATATGACTAAAGACGGAAAAGTTAAAACGATACTAATTTCTCAGAACAAGCCTGAGCCCGGCAAGAAGTCAATTTTTGACGATCTGGCTACCAAGTTTAAACTTAAGATAGATTACCGTTCATTCATCCAGGTAGATCCGGTACCAGGTAGAGAGGTCAGACGTAATAAAATTAACATTCTTAATCACACAGCAATCATTTTTAATTCTAAAAATGCCGTTGATCATTTCTTCAGAGTGGTTGAAGAGTTGCGTGTTGAATTGCCTCAGGACATGAAGTACTTCTGCTTAACAGAAGGTATTGGCATGTATATTCAGAAGTATATTTTCCTCAGAAAGAGAAAAGTGTTTTATCCAAAGACCAACCTAGAATCAGATTTCTTAAACTTAATTCTTAATCATAAAACCGAGAAATACCTGTTTCCGTGTTCAGATATTCGCAAATCAACTATTCCTGACTTCTTTAAGAAGCATAAATTGAATTTTGCTGAGAGTACTATGTACAAAACGGTTTCTGCAGACTTAAGTGACTTGGAGAATGTGTTTTATGACATTATTGTATTCTTCAGTCCGGCAGATATCAAATCTTTGTACGACAACTTCCCAAATTTCAAGCAGAACAATACGCGTTTGGCGGTGTTTGGCGAGAGTACTCAAAAAGCTTTGTTAGAACATGGTTTGGTTTGCAATATTCCGGCACCAACCAAAGAACACCCTTCTATTGTTAAGGCATTGGAGTCTTACATCAAGGTGGTTAATGCTTAATTAGAAACTTTCTGACAGTAGAAAAATCTGGCTTTGCCTTCACAGGGAAGCACGAAAAGAAATTCTTCACCGCCTTCTTTTATTTTTAGTGATTGTCTTAATGCCTCTGTTGAGTATGGTAAGCCACGCACTTTCAGGTTAATTTTTGAAATGCCTTGCTCTTTCAGGTATTTAATACAAGATTTGGCAGAGAATTCTGCACTGTAAAGAATTTCGAAAGTCCTTCCATTGAAATTGTCGATCAGCTCTGAATGATTAAAATAGGGAACAGAGCGATCTATAACTCCCAGATGGAGTTGAGTGGCATATTGCAAGTGTTGTCTAAGTTTAACGACAGAGGCGCTTGCTTCATACAGGTATTTACCCTGATAAGAAGTGTGGGTATCAATTGGATCGTCGATTTTAAAGGTGACTGAATGGATTTGACTTTGTTTGATATCTACAGCGTGCAATAAACAATATTTTGGATCAGATGTGTTTTTACCACAAACCAAAAGCAGCTCTTTCATTTCGCCATTTCTACTAAGTGCATACATTGCCTGAATATTATCCAATTCTTTAAAAGCCTGTTCGTAATCATATAAAGGTGAACATTTAATGAGAATGGTATTTGCCATTTTTTTAAGGACAGGCATTAACTCAATACAGTTAGGTAGATGGTCTTTTAGAAGGATCTGTCTTTTATCCTCTGTTCGCCTGTCGGGGTCGATGTAAATGGTGTCAAAATTTGACGAATTTTCTGCCAAGAATTGTTCGGCAGAGGTTGATAATCTTGTAATATTATTGATATTTAACTTATTAAAATTAAATAAACTAATAGTATTTAATTCAACAGAAGGTTCAATAGAAACTATTTGTTTGAAGGATTGAGAAAATGCCCAATCGTCGACACCCAATCCACCGGCCAGAACCAGGAGTGAGTTACCTGAGAAAACAAGGGCTTTGTATTTTGCAATGGATTCGGCGGTGCATTGCTCAAACGATTTTTTGGTAAAGAGGCAATTTGCCTGGGCAAAGCTCGGAAGCTTATCTTTGATCTGGTTTTTTAAATCGCTGGTAGTCAGAACCAATTTTGCCAAATCGCCATGAGTGTTCAGATATTTGTACAGAAACTTGTCTTTGCCTAGGTTTTCTAGTGCTTCAAAGAGTAAATTAATTTCGCTATTTGATATTTTTAGGTTAATTTTGTATATAGTTTAAAAAAGAATGAAAAAAATTAAATTCATCGCAGCAGTTGTAGTTTTATTAGCTTTGGTTTCATCTTGTGGTGGTCGTAAAGACAGATGTCCTTCAGTTGGCAAAGTTATTTCAGCCGAATCAACTTTCATAGCATAATATTTCATGGTTTGGCAGGCTCTTGAGACAACAGAGCAGTTTCAACAATTGTTGGAGGAATCATCTAATCAACCTGTTGTCATTTTCAAACATAGCACACGTTGTGTCATCAGTTCGATGGCCAAGGATCGCATTGAAAGACAATGGAAGGAAGACATAGGCTTACCTTTTTATTATTTAGATTTATTGAAGCACAGGGACACATCAAATGCCATTGCTTCAGAAACCAGTGTTGAGCACCAATCCCCGCAACTGCTTTTTATCTCCGGTGGTAAATGTTTGTACTCTGCCACGCATGGTGAGATCAGCATTCCGTCATTAACTGACTTTATCAGGCAGTCTTAAAGCTGATAGAAATATTTTGTTGGATATCCGGGTGAAGACTTAAGGATACCGGACAAGTTTTGGCTACTCTTTCCAAAATAATTCTTTGCTTTTCATCCATTTCTTCGGTGGTGACAATTTCTAGTTGAACGTCGATACCGACAATTCTTCTCGGACCTTCAGTACTCATAATTTTAGTAACTTCGGCATGCGTGGTATTCATGTTAATGCCATTTTTATCAGCGTGAATACCCAAAACAGTAATCATGCAGGCAGCCAGTGAAGTAGCGGCCAAATCAGTTGGAGAGAAGGCTTCTCCTTTGCCATGGTTATCTACAGGTGCATCAGTTACGATGGTATTTCCAGATGCCAGATGAATGGCATTTGTCCTTAAGTCATTTAAATATATTACCTTTGAAGTACTCATTTGTGATTGATGATGAATTGCAGCAAAAATAAGAAACTATTTAGCATAATTTCACTGCTTGTACTCATATTTCTGATTCCAGAGAAAGGGCAAGCTCAGGAGTCTTATGACATCACATTTGAGGACAGATCTCTTAAAGCAGGTGTTCATTTAAGTCCCAATGGTACAGGACTCTTCTACAGAAATTGTGTCCCGGTAAAAGGAAAAAAGTACCGGGTTTTTGATATTAGTCTCACCGGAGTTCGTTCTGTAAAAGAGAAATCCATTTTAAATCAAAGGATGTTTAATCCTTCACCTTACATTTATGGAAAGGTTAATCGTCTGTATGCATTGCGACCGATGATAGGGTTGCAAAAAACTATGGCAGAACGCCAAAGTAAGAATAGTATAGGGGTGAATATTTTTGCGTTAGGGGGCATTTCTTTGGGACTTATTAAGCCTATTTATGTCGATATAGAAGCAGTTGATCCGAATACACCAAATGCATTTTACACCAAATCAGTGCGTTATAATCCATCAACCACCAATAGGGATAAAATTTTTGGCTATTCTTCTTTTGATAAAGGCATTGGTCAAACAAAAGCACAACTTGGATTGTCTTTTAAAGCGGGTGCAGATTTTAATTGGGGGAATTACAGTTCCGACTTCCGTTCATTGGAAATCGGTATCCTGTTAGACTACTTTCCGGCTCGTCCGGAAATCATGTACGGGATAAAAAACAAGGTCGTTTATTCTTCCTTTTATATTAGTTTTGCACTCGGAAAAAATTATTAAGTATCTAAATGTCAGAGTTAATAAACGAAAAGCAACGCAAGCGGGTAAAGCCAGACTGGCTGAAAATTCAAATTCCTGTAGGCGAGAATTATACAGAGGTTAAGCAAATTGTCAAGACCCATAAACTGCATACGATTTGTGAAGATGGTAAATGTCCGAACATGGGTGAATGCTGGGGTGCCGGTACTGCTACTTTCATGATTCTGGGCAATGTTTGTACCAGGAGTTGTTCATTTTGTGCGGTTGCCACCGGGCGTCCGAACGAATATGATTTGGATGAGCCAAAACGTGTAGCTGAAGCCATTAAATTGATGAAAGTTAAGCATGCTGTTATCACTTCTGTTAACCGAGATGAGTTGAAAGATAAAGGCGCAGGCGTCTGGGCGGCCACCATCAGAGAAGTGAAAATTCAGAATCCTGGCGTCACGATGGAGACCTTGATTCCCGACTTCAAAGCTAATTGGGATTTACTGGAAATGGTGATTAACGAGAAGCCTGAAGTGGTGAGTCATAATATGGAAACGGTTGAGCGATTATACAGAATCGTAAGACCACAAGCCAAATATGAAAGAAGTTTGGAGCAAATTAAGCGAACCAAAGAAAACGGCAGAAGAACCAAGAGTGGCATTATGTTGGGATTGGGAGAGACTGAGGAAGAGGTGTTTAAAGCCATGGACGACTTAGTGGCTCATGGTTGTGATGTATTAACCTTAGGGCAGTATCTACAACCTACAAAGATGCATTTGGAAGTACGTGAATTTGTGACCCCGGAGAAGTTCAAAATGTACAAAGAAGTAGGTGAGGCTAAAGGCTTTAAAATAGTGGAGAGCGGACCGATGGTGAGGTCGTCTTATCACGCAGAAAAGCATATCTAAAAAATTTTTTTACATTAAGAGAAAATCATTTAACTTTGAAAAATTGTTTATATTATCAAATATGAAAATCAAATTATTTTATGTTGTAGCAGTAGGCGCAGTAGTCGCGACAGCCAGTGTGTTGTCATTTAAATCTAATGTGTACACGCCAAGAGCCACGTCCGAAATTGAGGAAGTGCTCTCTTACCAGGTGCCAGGAGGCAAAGTAGCCGCCGGTATGTCTGAGTATTTTAATTCGTTAAGAGCGAATATTTTAACTGGAACTGTAAGTGAAGCTGAATACATGTCAGCTTTAAATGCTTCCCTTAATCTTGAATCTAAAAGAAGTATCAGTGCTAAATGGACTGAACTTGGTCCGGATAATGTTGGCGGTAGAATTCGTGCATTTTTGCAAGATAAAGACACGCCTTCAATTATGTTTGCTGGTGGTGTTAGTGGTGGTTTGTTCAGGTCAACCAGCAGAGGCTCATCTTGGAGACCTGTTAATGATTATCAAGAAAACCTTAACGTGAACTGTATTGCACAAAATTCAGATGGTATCATTGCTTATGGCACAGGTGAAGGTTCATTCGTGGGTATTTCTGGAACTCCATCAGGTACTCCTGGCTTCCAAGGTGCTGGTATTTTTGTGTCTACTAACAGAGGCAGATCTTTTACAAGAATTAATTCAACATCATCATTTGGTAACATCAATTCAATGGATGCTGAGCCAAATGGTCAAAGAATATATGCTGGTACCAATGGTGGTATCAAATATTCTGACAATGGAACTACCTGGACAGCTTCCAGAAATGGCAATTGTTTAGAAATTAAAGTAGCTTCTAATGGTGTTATATATGCTCAATCAGGTGTTGCAATAGTAAGAAGTAAAGATAGAGGTGTAACCTGGTCAGTTATTACTCCGGTAAACGCGGATATTGACCGTGCTTCTATTGCTATTTCTCCAGAAGATCCTAACTACGTTTACTTCATGGCTTCTGGTGGCGACAACAGATTAAGTGGCGTCTTCAGAAGTACCGATGGTGGTGATAGCTGGGAAATGATCATTGGTAAAGGTACTAACTACTTTGATCCATTGGTAGCAGGTTTAACCAACCCTCAAGGTGGATACAACAACGTATTAACGGTTAATCCGAAAGATAAAAATCACATCATCATGGGTGGTGTTTATTTAGCTGAATGGAAAAACGGAACAAATCCTAAATACATCGCTTCATTAAATGACTTTGGTGGCGCTAATCCTGGATATGTACATGCTGATAAGCACGTTTTGGAGTGGGATATGTCTACAAACCCTCCAACTTTAATCTGTGGTAATGATGGTGGTTTATTCTTTAGTTCTGATAATCTGAGAACTTTTACAGCCAAAAACTTTGGATTCAATGTGACCCAGTTTTACGCTGTAGCGGCTGATTACGAAGGTAATGTGGCTGGTGGTACTCAAGATAACGGTACCCAATACATTAACAAGAAAGGTAACACCAAAATGTCTGCTGTTGAGATTAAAGGTGGTGATGGTTTCCAAACAGAAATTTCTGTTAAGAACAACGCCATTGTTTTCTCAGAAACCTATTATGGTAACATGACCCGTTCAAGAGATTACGGTAAAACTCAGAGTTGTGTCTGGGACAGAAGAATTGCGAAAGTATTTACAGGTTTAACAGATACTTCTAAATATTGTGATTATAGTTTACCATCCTCATGGGCTCCGTTTAATACAAAATTCCGTTTATGGGAACACCCATTGTACGATAGCTCACAATCAAGAATGTTTATTGCCAGAAATGGTCAAATCTGGATGGGTATCGGTGTAACTGATTTCCAACAAGAGCCAGAATGGTACCTAATTGCCGGTTCTCATGGTAACTCCCAAGTATGGGATCTTGAGCCAACTTTGGATGGTAACAGTTTATTCTTCTGCAACAGCAGCACTATCTACCGTGTTGATGGATTAAACACTGCTACTTATTACAAATGGTCTAACCCTACTTCAGTACCTCCTGGTATCACAGTAAGCAATATTGGTTTCAGTCCTGCCGGAGGCAGAGCAATTACCTCTATCAATCTGGATCCTAATAATAACGATGTAGCTTTGATTACTCTAGGTAATTACGGATCTACCAACTATGTTTACAAAGGTACAAATATGTTAGGCACTCCAAGCTACACCAACATTACAGGTAACTTACCTCAAATGCCGGTATACGACGGTTTCATTGATGTTAACAATTCCAACAGAATCTTCGTTGGTACTGATATCGGTGTATATGCTTCTGATGATGGTGGTGCTACATGGACTTCTCAAAACACTGCTGCCAATGGTTTTCCTAAAGTGGCTACAATGGCATTGAGACAGTACATTTTCCCTGGTAGAAACAGAGGTTCTATTTATGCTGGAACACATGGTAGAGGTTTCTTCGAGTGTCAGGAATTCAAAACTTCTATTGCTGATATGAAGTCTAGCAGAGGTGCACAAATCATCACTGCTTATCCTAACCCTGCTACTGAACAAACAAATTTGAAATTCAATACTAAAATGATAGAAGATATTACTGTAACTATCTATGATGTTACCGGTAAATCTGTATTCACCAAAGTATATAGTGCATTAAGTCCTGGTGAACAAAATCTGGTAGTTGAAACCGGAGGTATTCAAGCAGGTTCTTACATCGTTACAGCAAAAGGTACCAATACCAATGCGGTATTAAGATTGGTTGTAAGACACTAATAGATATTAATTTTTATGAAAGTCCTGTACATTTGTACAGGACTTTTTTATGCAATATACTTTGGAAAACATTAGAGATGTTAAATCTGTTGTAGCATTAGCGCAAGAGATGATACAACATCGCCATGTGTTTGACGATATTGTTTGTGCTATTGATAAAGGCAGTCAGCGCCAACAGTATATTGGCTCATGGGTGATTTCTCGAGCTGTCGAAATGCAACCTGATATTATGGATGATATCACACATCAAACATGTTTAAAAGGTATTGCCAGAAATAAGGAAGGTGGGTTCAGGCGTAATATTTGTAGGATCTGGCAGTTTGCATTACCAGACTCTGAAGACTTAAAAATGCAAGTATTGGAGACAGCATTAAATTTGTTGTATGACCATAAACAAGACATTGCTGTAAGAGTATTTTCTATTACTGTATTAGAAAATTTGTTGCAATACTATCCTGAAATAAAGGAAGAGGTAGGATTTATACTGGAACGTGAGTATGATCAGGCGACGCCATCATTTAGAGTAAGGGCAGATCGTTTTACCAAAGCTGTCAAGCGTTTAAAGGCTTAATCTGTCCTTTAATTTACTCAATTTGTTACACTCTTTGCATTATGTAGATTACTTATTAAACATTCAATTTTTTTAAGTGTTTAACTTGATAGTATTTTTGCATACTAATTGAAGGTAATCAGCACCAATAGTGAATTGCAGGAAGTTTTAAGCCAACTTCGCAAGGACAAGAACCAACTGGGTTTTGTTCCTACAATGGGTGCACTGCATGAGGGTCATATCAATCTTGTAAAAAAGAGCATTGATGAGAATGATACAACCATAGTATCTGTCTTTGTCAATCCTAAACAGTTTAATAACGCCGAGGATTTTGAGAAATATCCAAGTACCATTAAAAGCGATATAGAATTGCTAGCCAAGGCTGGATGTGATATTTTATTTGTACCTGAATCGAAAGAGATATACACCAATTCTTATGCGCCTGTATCAATAAATCTTGGACAAATCAATGATGTGTTTGAAGGTCCCCTTCGTCCAGGTCATTTTGATGGCGTGGTTCAGGTAGTCAATATTTTATTTGAATTAGTGCAACCAAATCATGCCTACTTTGGGTTAAAAGACTATCAGCAATGTATGGTAATCAAAGCGCTCAGAGATCAAAGATTTCCAGGTATAAAAATTACGTTGTGTCCAACAGTTAGATCAGCATCTGGTTTGGCACTTAGTTCCAGAAATAAACGTTTATCGGCAAAGGGATTAGAAACGGCTGCTTATATTTACAAAGCATTGAAAACTGTTCATGAACTTAAAAAGCATATTGAACCAGAAGATGCAATTAAATATGGCATACATATTTTACGCACACATCAGGTTGAGGTGGAGTATTTTGCATTAGCAAATGCAGATACCCTACAACCCAGTAAAAAGTGGCTCAGAAGCGGTAAAAATGTGGTTTTAGCGGCAGTTTGGGTGGAAGGTGTAAGATTAATAGATAATTTGGTGTTTTAATATGGATTTCATTTCAGCAAATAAAGCCTATACAGAGCGATTAAGCGGGAGTCTGACAAAAGTGACAGATATGGAATTGGCTAAGAAACGTCTCACCTATTCGCGCTGGAAAGTTGCCGAAAATCTTGACAAACTATTGTTTGAGTTTGAAACCAATGTCAAGAAGAATGATGCTAATGTCTATTGGTGTCCTGATGTAAAGACCAGCATAGAGCAGTTAAACAAACAACTCAAGAATTTTAGCAAAGTGGCATTTCTCAATCACAATGCTGTTAATTACCTTGTTAATGCTGCCGATATTAAAGTTCCTGAACCTTTTAGCGATCCTGACGTGGTGGTGATTGGTGCTAAGTTTATTATTGCCAATACGGGAAACTATTATGCTACTTTCAATAATATCGAGGACTACGAGAAAGTTATTCGTGCGCGCAAAATCATTGTGGTGGCAGGTATTGACAGTGTTCTTAGTTTACAATCAGAACTCTACACGGCCAAACAATTATATGCCATTTACGAAACTGGTGATTTGCATTACAAGGCCGAGATTCTTGGTCGCCCTGGTAGAATTAGAGGCTTGAGTGCCGAAGCCAGTTTATTGTTGGTAGATATCAATAAAAGTAAACTGTTGGATATACCGGAACACCGTCCTTTATTCAGTTTGTTGAACTTTGATTTACCGCCGGTATGTCCAATTCAACAATTTAGCTATCATCCTGAAGATCCGAAACAAGCTGATACTTTGCAGTATTTATTTTATGCCTTTCTCAATGGTATCAAAGACTATCAATCGCATATCAATGGCAATTATGGTTTGCAACTGATCAACCAATATATCCCATACGATATTAATTTGTATAAGCAGATATTGGGTGCCAGAGCATTGCTCCATGCTGATGAAAAGAAGAAACCTGCCATTTTAAATATCTTCAACAAAGACTTGTCAAATTTGGTGATGCAGCCAAAGAAATTTGCCGAGCCGGAACGCTTTAAGAAATTTGCTGAGCAAAATTTCTTTGGACAGTAATTTATTTACTAATCCCCGAAGGCTTCTATATACACCTTGCTTAGGTTAACATAGGATTCAGCGTTTTTTATAATTTTCACTTTTTGTTCTTCTGAGATGGTTTTAACAACCTTAGCCGGAACACCCATCACGAGACTGTTGGCTGGAATTTTCATGCCTTCAGGTACCAGAGCGCCTGCAGCAATGATACTGAATTCGCCGATTTCGGCGCCATTTAATACGGTGGCATGCATGCCGACAAGCACATTGTTGGCAAGTGTTGCGCCGTGTATGATGGCACCGTGACCAATGATACAAGCCTCTCCAATAGTACTTGGAAATCCGGGATCGACGTGAATGACAGCCATATCTTGAACATTGCTTTTATTGCCGATTCGGATGGTATCACCATCGCCTCTTAGCACCGCTCCGAACCAAATACTTACTTCATCGCCGAGTTCAATTTTTCCGAAAACTCTGGCTGTGTCGGCAATAAAAACTTCTTTACCTTTGCGAATAGCTTGTTTTAAAATCTCAGGTGTTATCATGCAATCAAACAATTATTTAATTACAAACATAGGCGAATTATTTGGTATTCTGGATCCATCAGTAAAGCAGTTGAAAGGCAGTGAACAGGCTAAAATTGCTACAATCAAAAATGCGTATATATTGGTGGAGGATGGCCATATCAAAGCCTTTGGCCAAATGAGTGAGTGTCCTTCTTATGAGGGTATCATTAAGGATTTACAAGGTAAGTGGTTATTGCCGGGTTTTGTGGATTCTCATACCCACATGGTATTTGCGGGTCCGAGACACAACGAATATGTCATGCGTTTACAAGGAAAGACTTATGCAGAAATAGCAGCAGAAGGTGGAGGTATTATCAATTCGGCTAAGCGTTTACAGGGCATGTCAGAGGATGAATTATTTGAACGTACATTATTATATGCCCAGGCGGCTATGGCGAGTGGCACTTGTGCTTTAGAGATTAAGAGTGGTTATGGATTAAGTGTTGAGGCCGAATTGAAAATGCTGAGAGTGATTAAGCGATTGAAAGCGGCACTGCCGATAGTTGTAAAAGCAACATTTCTTGGCGCTCATGCTTTTCCACCTGAATATAAAAACAATCACCAGGTATACATTGATCAGATAGTGGAAGAGATGCTGCCAGTGATAGCAAATGAGGGTTTAGCAGATTTTATTGATGTGTTTTGTGATGAAGGTTTTTACAGTACTGAAGAAACAGATTATATATTGAAGGCTGCTGCTAAATACGGTTTAAAGCCAAAGATTCATGGCAACGAGTTGGGCATTACAGGCGGTGTACAAGTGGCTGTAGCAAATCATTCGTTGTCGGTCGACCATCTGGAGCATATTGGCGAAGAAGAAATATCATGCTTGAAGGGAAGCGACACCATGCCGGTGGCCTTGCCGGGCAGTTCTTTTTTCTTGAAAATTCCTTATACGCCTGGCCGCAGAATTATAGACGGTGGATTGCCATTGGCGATAGCTTCAGATTTTAATCCTGGTAGTAGTCCGTGCAGTAATCTCTGGTTTATCTGGAGTTTGGCTTGTTTATACAACGGTTTATTACCTGAAGAAGCATTTAATGCCCTAACAATTAATGCAGCCAAGGCTATGGGCATTGAGTCGACGCATGGCAGTATAACAGAAGGCAAGCGTGCTTGTTTTATCGTTACCCGGGCGTTTGAGCACATCAATGAAATGCCCTATTGGTTTACGCAGAACCACGCTATCGAGGTAATGGTATAAAAAAAGCCAATCTCTTTGGAAGATTGGCTTTTATACAATTTAAAAATCAGATTATTTTTTACCAGCAGGTGCTGCTTCTTCTTTAACCACGTTTCTTGTCATCTTAACGGTAACAATAGCGTTGTCTTTAGAATCAAGGATCTCAATGTTAGGGATGCTGATTTGTTTGATTTTGATAGACTGACCAAGATCGAGGGTATCGATATTAACGTCTACTGAATCAGGAATGTTAGAAATTAAGCCTTTGATTTTCAATCTCTGAACTTTTTGGATCAATTTACCACCTGATCTAACACCCGGAGAGTTACCGGTTACTTTAACAGGGATAGAAACAGTTACTTGTTTCTGATCGTCTACAAGAAGGAAGTCAGCGTGTAAGATGGCTTCATTAACAGGGTGAAACTGCATGTCTTGCAGAATGGCCTGATACTTCTTACCTTCGATTGTCAATTGTACTTTGTACGTGTTTGGCGTGTAAACGAGGTTTTTGAAGTCAGGTGAATAGATGAAGAAGTGAACTAATTCGCTTCCACCATATAAAACACATGGTACTTTACCTTCGTTTCTCAACGCCCTTGAACTTTTTGATCCTAAATTAGATCTCAGTTCGCCAGTTAATGCTACTGTTTTCATTTTACTTTGAAATTAAATTAAATTGGGTTGGAAACTATTATCAAGCTTGAACAAGGAACTTACAGAACCGTGTTCGTGGATATTTCTGATGGCTTTACTAATCAAAGGCGCTACGGATAACACTCTGATTTTTGGACTGGTTTGTTTCATTGGAATGGTATCGCAAACGATTAATTCCTCTAAAACACTGTTTTCTATATTTTCATAAGCTTTGCCACTTAAAACAGGGTGGGTACAAACTGCTCTTACAGAGCGGGCACCACTATCTTTAATTAATTTGGCAGCTTTAGAGAGTGTACCAGCGGTGTCGCAAAGGTCGTCAACCAATACAACATCCATATCTTTTACATCACCAATGATGGTCATGCTGGCGATTTCATTGGCTTTGCGTCTTTCTTTGTCACAAATTACCATAGGAACACCTAAAACTTTGGCATATTCTCTATTTCTATTACTTGCTCCCACGTCTGGAGCAGCAATCACTAATTTTTCTAAATTTAAAGATTTGATGTAAGGAATGAACACAACTGAAGAGTCAAGGTGGTCAACAGGCATGTTGAAGAAACCCTGAATCTGCGGAGCGTGTAAGTCCATAGTGATAACGCGGTTGGCACCGGCAGCACTCAATACATCAGCAATCATTTTACTACCAATAGAAACTCTTGGCTTGTCTTTTCTGTCTTGTCTGGCATAGCCGTAATACGGAATTACGACGGTGATAGAATTGGCTGAAGCTCTTTTAGCGGCATCAATCATGAGTAACAACTCAAGTAAGTTATCGCCAGGAGGGGTTGTTGACTGAACCAAAAATAGGTCGCAACCTCTGACAGACTCATTAAAACTTGGTTGCATTTCGCCGTCGCTGAACTTGTTAAGGGTCATATCACCCAAACTTGTACCATAATATTCGGCAATTTTCATCGCCAGAGAATAAGAGGCTGAGCCACTGAAAATCTTTACTTTGTTAAGAATTGACACTGCGATGAATTTTAGTCCTTCTTAAGAGTTGCCCGAGCTGGATTCGAACCAACATACAGTGCACCAAAAACACTAGTCCTGCCATTAGACGATCGGGCAATCTTCCAAAAGGACTGCAAAAGTAAATTTTGTTTTCTTTTTTACCAAAAAAATAGCAAAGATTATTTAAAAAAAATCCTATTAACCTTTTTGGTATAGTATCTTTGCCCCAGTTTTACAGATAATTCGATGGCTAATTTTAAACGTACTCTTGTTACTGCCGCCTTACCATACGCCAATGGTCCGAAGCATATCGGTCACCTGGCAGGTGCCTACATTCCAGCTGATATTTACACCCGTTACCTCAGAAATTGCGGGGAAGAGGTGATGTATGTTTGCGGTAGCGATGAGCATGGTACTGCTATACCAATTCAGGCTCAAAAAGAAAATACCACCGCTCAGGCGATTATCGACCGTTACCATGCTTTACTAAAATCAAATTTTGAAAAACTGGGTGTGGCGTTTGATATTTACCACCGTACCAGTGATGCCATTCATCATGAAACGGCGCAGGAGTTTTTCTTACAACTATATCATAAAGGTTTGTTTACCGAAGAAACCAGTGAACAATATTTTGATGAAGAAAAGCAAACTTTTTTAGCAGATAGATATATTAAAGGTACATGTCCTAACTGCGCATTTGAGAATGCATATGGTGACCAGTGCGAAAAATGTGGCAAAGCGCTAAGTCCCAACGAACTCATTAATCCTATCTCCACCCTTTCCTCTAAAACACCAATATTAAAAACCACTAAACACTGGTATTTACCGTTGCAGAATTACGAACCTTGGTTGAAAGAATGGTTATTGGAAGGCCATAAAGCCGACTGGAAACCGAATACCTACGGACAAAGTAAGAGTTGGATTGATGGTGGTTTATCGCCTAGGGCCATGACCCGCGATCTCGATTGGGGTGTGAAAGTACCGGTGAATGGAGCAGATGGCAAAGTGTTATATGTATGGTTTGATGCACCGATTGGATATATTTCTGCCACTAAAGCCTTTTTTAAAGAATTGGCCGAGGGCAAACCTGAATATTCTTATCCGCAAAATTCAGTTGTAAAATCTGGAAAGGCCGACGACTGGCAGAAATGGTGGAAGGATGAAGAAACCCGTTTGATCCACTTTATTGGTAAAGATAATATCGTATTCCATTGTATTATATTCCCTGCTATGCTGCATGCTGCGGGTGATTTTAATCTGCCGGATAATGTTCCAGCTAATGAGTTCCTCAATCTGGAAGGTGATAAAATGAGCACCAGCAGACAATGGAGTGTTGAGATGGAAGATTATTTCAAAGCATTTGATGGTAAGGAAGATGTGATGCGTTATGTATTAACAGCCATAGCGCCAGAAACCAAAGATGCTGATTTTAGCTGGAAAGATTTTCAAACCAGAAACAACAGTGAATTGGTAGCCATTCTTGGTAATTTTGTTAACCGTGTAGCGGTATTAACGCATAAGTACTACGAAGGGAAGGTACCTGCGCCAGCAAGTATAACAGATGCTGAGCAGCAATTGGTAAATGAGACAGAGCGTTGTAAGCTCGCCATGGATGAGTGTCTGAGAAATTTCAAATTCAGAGAAGCTTTGTTTGAGTTGATGAACATTGCCAGAGCCGGCAATAAATACCTGGCAGATAACGAGCCTTGGAAAACCATTAAAACAGATGCCGACAGAACTGCCACAGTGATGCATTACGCCTTGCAATTGACAGCTCAACTGGCCTGGTGGATGGAACCT
>JACCDH010438920.1_pt1 | contig 20055 bp, 18 predicted proteins | sample 7442481 | NCBI WGS metagenome assembly JACCDH01 (sample SAMN15323433, study PRJNA562643) | freshwater metagenome | isolation source: river surface water | place: USA:Blue River Watershed | collected 2017-08-15 | reverse complement strand
ATCCAGAAAGAGCTGTACGTGTCGATGGTCACCGACCGCATCTCGCAGCGCGTGGTGCTGATGGCCTCGTCCGAAGGCGGCATGGATATTGAAGAAGTCGCCGACAAGCATCCCGAACTGATCCACAAGGTCGAGATCGATCCGGCCACCGGCTTGAAAGACAAGGAAGCCGATGACATCGCCGCGAAGATCGGCGTGCCTGCCGCTTCCATTCCTGCCGCGCGCACGCTGCTTCAGGGGCTGTACAAAGCCTATTGGGACACGGATGCGTCGCTGGCCGAGATCAATCCGCTGATCCTCACCGGCGACGGCAAAGTGATCGCACTGGATGCGAAATTCAATTTCGATTCGAATGCGCTGTTCCGTCAGCCCGAGATCGTCGCTTATCGCGATCTGGATGAAGAAGATCCTGCCGAAGTCGAAGCGTCCAAATTCGATCTCGCTTACATCTCGCTCGATGGCAATATCGGCTGTCTGGTGAATGGCGCGGGTCTGGCGATGGCCACGATGGATACCATCAAATTGTTTGACGGTGAACCGGCGAACTTCCTCGACGTCGGTGGCGGCGCGACCGCAGAAAAAGTGACCGAGGCCTTCAAGATCATGCTGAAGAATCCCCATCTTCAGGCGATTCTGGTGAATATTTTCGGCGGCATCATGCGCTGCGATGTGATCGCCGAAGGCGTGATCACCGCGTCGCGCGCCGTATCGCTGCAAGTGCCGCTGGTCGTGCGCATGAAGGGCACCAATGAAGATATCGGCAAGAAAATGCTCGCCGATTCCGGCCTTCCCATCATCTCTGCCGACACCATGGAAGAGGCTGCGCAAAAAGTCGTCGCTGCCGCCAACGGAAAATAATCGCCAAGGAATTCACATGTCTATTCTGATCAACAAAGACACCAAGGTCATCACCCAGGGGATTACCGGCAAGACCGGGCAGTTCCATACCCGCATGTGCCGCGACTATGCGAACGGCAAGAACTGCTTCGTCGCCGGCGTCAATCCGAAAAAGGCCGGCGAAGATTTCGAGGGCATTCCGATCTACGCAAATGTCAGAGAAGCCAAAAAAGCGACCGGCGCCTCGGTCTCGGTGATCTATGTGCCGCCCGCCGGCGCCGCCGATGCGATCTGGGAAGCAGTGGAGGCCGAACTCGATCTGGCCATTTGCATCACCGAAGGCATTCCGGTGCGCGACATGCTCGCGCTGAAAGACAAGATGAAGAAAGCCGGCAGCAAGACCTTGCTGCTGGGCCCGAACTGCCCCGGCCTGATCACGCCGGATGAAATCAAGATCGGCATCATGCCCGGCCACATCCACAAGAAAGGCCGCATCGGCGTCGTCTCGCGCTCCGGCACGCTGACCTATGAGGCGGTCGGTCAGCTGACCGCGCTGGGTCTGGGTCAGTCGTCAGCGGTCGGCATTGGTGGCGATCCGATCAATGGCCTGAAGCACATCGACATCATGAAGATGTTCAATGACGATCCCGACACCGATGCGGTGATCATGATCGGCGAGATCGGCGGTCCGGATGAGGCGAATGCATCCTACTGGATCAAGGAAAACATGAAGAAACCCGTAGTTGGCTTCATCGCCGGCGTGACCGCGCCTCCGGGCAAGCGCATGGGACACGCGGGCGCGCTGATTTCGGGTGGTGCCGATACGGCGCAAGCCAAGCTGGAAATCATGGATGGCTGCGGCATCAAGGTGACGCGCAATCCGTCAGAGATGGGACGGTTGTTGAAGGCGATGCTGTAACGATCGCGCTGTTCCACCAGAAAAAGGAGCCTCGAAAAAGGCTCCTTTTTTTACGCCCTGATAACTCAGATCTTTGGAATCAGGCGCGGAGGAATGCTTCCGGCGATACCCCATTTCATTCCGCTGCCTGCGGCACACGTCCCTGTATAGACAATATTCTCTCCGGCGGTGACTCCGGGAATGCTGCCGTTGAAGGCGATCGTGATGGTCGCAGTGGTGTTGTTGACGCCCTCCACGGTCACACTATTGACATGACGACCCTGGATCGTGGCGGCCGCCGGCAAGCCAAGATCATTATGGGTTAGACCTGCCGCTTTTTCATTCAACGTGCCATCACTGCACGCTGCTCCAAGCGCAGTCATCGCCGGCGTCGCCAGGCTGGGTCCCTCCGAAATCCGCGCCTTCGCCGTGTAATCCTGATACGCCGGAATACCCACCGCCGCCAGAATGCCAATGATCGCCACGACGATCATCAGTTCAATCAGTGTAAAACCTTGCTGAGCAATCATCGGTCGATGAGAAGAAAACAGTCGCATAAAGCACCCCTTGGAATAGATCAGTGAACATTGATCCACTTGGATTGTGTGGATTGGTTCGCAAGGGCAAAGTTTGTGCCAGCAAGAAAAAATAATTTTGCTCGGCACAGGCAAAGACGAAAAAATCGGTGACCGTACAAATCAGCCTCTACGGAGTTATTTTTCAGCTGAATTTGGCTGCTGATTGAACAAAAGTTCTTCGATCGGACAATCAGAGCTTGATGACGCTGATTACCCGTGCAGACGTTCGTTCCCCACTGGCATAAAAAATATCAGGCGCATTAGCGAATCCTGACATTATTTGTAAAACGCACCCAAAAAATGTCAGCGGACGACAATAAAAGAAAGATCAACAGCGGGCGTTTCCTGTCCCGGACCGGGGCGTCGAGGCTAGTTTCCAAAAAGAATCAAAATGCTAAAATAGCCCGCGTTTTTGCAGGCGGCAGTCAATCACCGAACCGGACCTCATGAAAGTCCGGCAACGAGAACCCCGGAGCAAGGGCATCGTCATGACACAACGGCAAAGCCGGATCATGGCTGGAGACATGGACGCGGATGAGTCGGGCGGGCGCTGGCGCCGCCGCTTCACTCGCTTGATCGCCGTCGGGATTTTTTTCTGGCTGGGCATCAAGGCTCTGTTTGCCGCACCGGGCAGTCCCTGGATATGGGCGCTCGGTGCCTATCTGCTTTTGTGGCTGCTCTCGCCTCTGCTGGTCTGGTGGGCCGGGCGCCGCCGTCGCACGGTCTGGCGGCGCGATGGACGGATGTTCGAGCCCGGCTTGCCCCGGCCGGTGTCCGAGATTCCCGGTGAGTATGAATGGACGCTGCCATTTCATCCGATGATCCGGCTGCCGCTGGCCCTGCTGCTGACGGGCCTGATGTACTGGGTGCTTGTGGTCCATCAGATGCAGCTGCCGGGCGAGTGGCTGGTCGCCACGACGGTCGTGGCGATCATCAATCTGTGGTCATGGCGCGAACCGCTGATGCTGGTGGCGCTGGTGGCGGCCGGCGTGCTGCTGATGGCAATCGTCGGATGGATCATCAACAATTTGCCGCTGGAAGCAGCGATTCTGCTGCTGATATCAATACCTGTTCTCGTGCTCGTCGCAGTGCTTGAACTGCGCAAACGTAAACACCGGTCGCAAGCATGAAAAAACAGCCCGGCATCAACGGCAACTACCTGATCCTCGGCAGGGATGAGCGCATGTCGATTGCGACCATGCCTACGCTGGTGACGCTGGGCACGCCGGCCGCCGTTCAGACCTTGTATGCATTCAGCCCGGACATGGGGCCGATCGACTGGGTGCTGCCACTGGTGCTGTGGGTCTATGGCCTGCTGTTCTGGTTCAACTCCGAAGGCATCCACCTGTTCAAGGCAAAAAAATGGGAGTGGACTGAGGAAGCGATCGAAGAACAGCAGCGCTATATGAGCGACACCCGCATCGCCAGCCGCCGCTTCTGGAAAAAATGGTGGGTGCGCTTCCCGGTCGGGCTGCTGTTCATGAGCGTCGGCATTCATGCGCTGTTCAGCCAGGATTTCACTGCGCAGTGGCTGAGCTTCATCCTGCTGATGTCGGCCTTCGTCACGCCTTTCGTGTTCATCGCCGAGCTGGCGATGCTGCCACTGGCTATCCTGATCGTGCTCGGTTTCATGGCGGTGGTAAGGCTGACGCCGACCTCGGTGATCATGATGCTGGCGGTGCTGGCCATGTTCGCCACGGTCGTGCTCGCACAGAATGTGCGCGCGAGCCAGCTGCAAAAGCCGGTGAAGAAAAAGAAGGAAGACGAAGACAAAGACAAGAAAGCCGAAGACGGCAATGACGCTGCCGCCGCGCCAGCCGATGGCGCTGCTGCCGATCCCGCTGCCTTGCCGGCCGCTGACGCTGCCGCTGCACCGGTCGAGCCACCCGCACCTCCTTCGCTGGCCGATCAGGCAGTGGCTGAGGCGGCAGAGAGCGCTGCCGCGCGTGAAGAAGCGCGTGCCGCTGCCGCCGAGGACAGGGAAGCTTCTGTTGCCGCCGCAAAAGCAGCCGCTGAAGAGAGAGTTGCCGCCGCTCAGGCGGTGGCTGCAGAAGCCGCGGAGGAACGCGCGGCGGCCAGAGCGGAGATGTCAGGCGCAGCCGGGGAAGGCGCTGACGCAGGGACGGATGCGGCCGATCCACCGGGCGATGCCGCCGGCGCGACAGTCAAATAAGCCGCCGGCCACAAAAACGCCATTTACACACGCTAAACACACCGCAAACACACTGTAAAAAAACAAATGGCTCTCGAATGAGAGCCATTGTTGTTTCGCCTGCCGGAGCTTACGTCCGTTGACTGGTGCCTCGGGTCGGAATCGAACCGACACTCCTTTCGGAACCGGATTTTGAGTCCGGCGCGTCTACCAATTTCACCACCGAGGCATTTTCAGAGAACGGGAGTGTACCAGAACTCGCCTCTGCCCCGGTGGCCCGGACACGCCGGGTGTGCTGCGCAAATCTACTGCATATGCTGTCCGCCATTGATTGCGATGTTCGCGCCGGTGAGGAAGGCTGCCTCATCGGACGCCAGATAGGCGACCAGACCGGCGACTTCTTCCGGCTTGCCCAGACGGCCCATCGGAATCTGCGGCAGGATCTTGGTTTCCAGCACTTCGGGCGCGATCGCCGTGACCATTTTGGTGCCGATATAGCCGGGCGAGATGGTATTCACGGTCACGCCTTTCTTGGCGACCTCAAGCGCGAGCGCTTTGGTGAAGCCGTGCATGCCGGCTTTCGCTGCCGAGTAGTTGGTCTGGCCGAATGCGCCTTTCTGTCCGTTGACTGAAGAGATATTGATGATGCGTCCCCAGCCGCGATCGGTCATGCCATCGCAGACCGGCTTGGTCATGTTGAACACCGAGTCAAGGTTGGTCTGCATCACCGCATCCCAGTTGGTCTTGTCCATTTTTTTGAAGGTCATGTCGCGCGTAATGCCGGCGTTATTGACCAGCACATCGATCGGCCCCATGTCCTTGGCGATATGCGAAATGCATTCCTGCGCCGACTCGTAGTTGGCGACGTCGCAGGGGTAAGCGCGGAAGTCATAGCCCTTGGCTTTCATTTCTGCCAGCCAGGCATTGACCTTGGTGTTGCCCGGCGAGTAGGTCGTCGCGACCTGATAACCCATATCGGCCATCTTGATGCAAATGGCTTCGCCCAGACCGCCCATGCCACCGGTGACTAAGGTAACTCTGCTCATGTTTGCTCCCTGTTGAAGATTGTTTTTCTTTGATCAGCGCTCTATCGCCAGCGCAACGCCCATGCCACCGCCGATGCACAGACTGGCCAGTCCTTTCTTTGCGTCGCGCCGTATCATTTCGTGGATCAGGGTCACCAGCACCCGGCAGCCTGAGGCACCGATCGGATGACCGATCGCGATCGCTCCTCCGTTCACATTGATCTTGCTGGTGTCCCAGCCCATTTCCTTGTTGACTGCGATTGCCTGCGCGGCAAAGGCCTCGTTGATTTCCATCAGATCGAGATCCTGATGGGTCCAGCCGGCTTTTTTAAGGCAACGCTGACTCGCCGACACCGGCCCCATGCCCATGATGGTCGGGTCGAGTCCCGAGGATGCATAGGCGCGTATCTTCGCCAGCGGCTTCAAGCCCAGCTCGCTCGCTTTTTTCGCGCTCATCATCATCACCGCCGCCGCGCCGTCATTGATGCCGGAGGCATTGCCGGCAGTGACAGTACCTTCTTTGGAGAAGGCCGGGCGCAGCGACGACAGGCCGTCGAGCGTGCTGCCTGCTTTGATGTATTCATCGCTGTCGAAGACGATGCTGCCCTTTTTGCCGGCAATTTCCAGCGGCAGGATCTCGTCTTTGAATTTCCCGGCCTTTTGTGCTGCTTCGGCCTTGTTTTGTGAAGCGAGCGCGAATTCATCCTGCTCGGCGCGCGAGACATTGAATTTTTTCGCGACATTTTCTGCGGTGACGCCCATGTGATACTGGTTGTACACGTCCCACAGGCCATCGACGATCATGGTGTCGATCAGCTTGGCGTCGCCCATACGGAAGCCGTCGCGCGAGTTGTTCAGCACATGCGGCGAGGCGCTCATGTTTTCCTGGCCGCCGGCGATCACGATCTCGGCATCGCCGCACCGGATCGCCTGCGCCGCGAGATGCGTGGCTTTCAGTCCGCTGCCGCAGACCTTGTTGATGGTCATGCCCGGCACGCTGTCCGGCAGACCGGATTTGATCACGGCTTGTCGTGCCGGATTTTGTCCGACGCCGGCCGTCAGTACCTGACCCAGAAGCACTTCACTGATCAGCGCCGGATCTACGCCTGTTTTTGCGAGCAAGCCCCTGATTACGTGCGCGCCGAGTTCGGCGGCAGCTATCTTGGCCAGTGTTCCCCCAAATTTGCCGACGGCCGTTCTGGCCGCAGCGACAATCACCACATCATCCATTCTTGTTCTCCGGTTGCTCGAAAAAACTCTTGGTAGCAAGTACCAAGTCTGACAAAGCCGCCCATCTTATCGATGGGCTTCACGCCATCATTGATGGCGCTCAAACAGTCCGGGAAGCGACAAGTCTTCCAGACTGAATTTTTTTCTGGGGTCAGGTGTTGTTCGGCAAAAGCCAATGTTGGATGAACATCGGATTTTTGGATGCAGCGGTCAGCAATTATCCGGACTCGCGCTGTGTGGCGCTTGTCTCCTCCGCGCCTTTGCAGCCATGCGGTTGGCAGTGCTGTGCGGCCTGGGCATCGTCTCAATCTCCTTTTCTGCGAAAGGTTTTGAGACGATCATAGCTTGCTCATTTGGCGATAGGGAAGAACTTTTCGATGCAGAAAACGAACTCGGACTAAAACAGTCTGGAATTCAGTTATCAATACTGAATGAATTCTGTGCACACATCGACTGCTCCGGCCTATGATGCATTGCGCAATTCACGAACTTTGAGTGTTTTGCTCAGCAGTGCTTTGCGGAGTATTTTGTAGGTATCGATATCGAACGCCGGTCGCTGCGGCGCTTCTTCCATCAACTGCCACAGCTGTTCGTCGGATTGTGCAGTGCCCAAATAGCACCAGTTGTTTAACAGGTGCACGTCCGTTCTGCCAGCGCCGTTATCTTCGATCAGACCGATCGGTCCTTTGTACGGCCAGGTCTTGACGTGCATCCGGGACAGCGCAGCTTCCAGCCGCGCGCGGTGGAAGGATTCTGCTTCCTTGCCCACACAGACGCCCTTGCACTTCCGGAGCTGCCAGCCAAAGCAAGGCTTGCCCGCCTGCGGGCGTCCTTCCAGGCCCAGCTGCACCAGGCACAGCTGATGGGCTTCTGCGAGCTCGCGCAATGCGCTCTCTGCCTTGCGCTTTGAACTGAACAAGCCATACAAACGCTCTGCATGGCCGAAATCCTGCTCGCTGGCGAAGGCCAGCGAGGGCACGGTATGCCCGCGCGCATCTTCTTTCAGCCTCCATGCGCAGAGATCTCCCTGACGCCTGAGCGTGCGGTTATGTATCGGCTGCAGGTCTTTCACCAGCTGCGCTTCCAGCAGCAGCGCGCCGACTTCGCCTGCAGTCTCGCGCCATTCGATCCGGTGCAGCTGCTGCGAGAGGCGCATATCTTTGTACAGCTTGTGATCGGAACTGAAGTGAGACAGAACGCGCTGCCTGAGCCGCACACTTTTGCCGACATACAGCGGCAGATCGTTCTCGCCATAAAACAGATACACGCCGGGCGTGTCGGGACAATCGTCCAGCACACCGGCGGGCAAATGAGAAGGCAGGCTGGGCCGCTGCAGCAGCGCGTCGAGCGCGGCAGACAAGGCGTCTGGCGACAGTTCGGCCCGGATCTTTTGCCACAGCTGCCACAGCACATCCGCATCGGCGAGCGCACGATGACGGGCATCGGGCTTCAGTCCGTGTCGTGCGATCAGGCTGTCGAGGTTATGCCGGTTGTGTTCAGGATAGAGCTTGCGCGAGAGCTTTACCGTGCACAGCACGTCCGAGCGGAATGAGTAACCGGCCTGGCTGAACGCATTGCGCAGAAAGCCGTAGTCGAAACGCGCATTGTGCGCAATGAACAGCGCGCCCTGCAGTCTGTCAAACAGCGCCTGCGCGAGTTCGGCGAACGTTGGCGCGCCGCGCACCATCTCATTGCTGATGCCGGTCAGACTTTGTATGAAGGCTGGAATCGGTATTTCCGGATTGACCAGACTGGACCACTGGTTTGCGTTCCCTGTCGCATCGACCTCGACCAGTCCGATTTCAGTGATGCGGTCGGAGACGGGATTGGCGCCGGTCGTCTCAAGGTCAATAAAAATCAGTCGGTCGAAATTCATGCGGGCAGGAAGTGCAGCAAGGCTGTGATCGCTCAAATCAGGCCGAGATCGCGCGGCCAGATGCGAAGTCTAGACTTTTTTGAACCAGAATGTCGGACTGAGGAGCGGGAATGGACTCTCAATTGAGCAACTGGGGCTCATCGCTGATGGCGTCACTCACGAGCGCGATGTCGCTGTTCTTTGCGGCGATACCGCGCGTCATTGGTTTTGCGGTGATCATCATTGTCGGCTGGATCGTGTCCGCCTTGCTGGCCCGGGGCATTGCCGCGTTACTCAGGAAGGCACGCTTCAATCATCTGGCCGAGCGCTCCGGCTTTGCGGATTTCGTCGGCAAGTCGGGTGCAGACACCGATTCCTCCGGCATGATCGCGGCCATCGCCAAATGGTTCGTGCGCCTGATCGTGCTGGTGGTGGCCTTTGATGCGCTGGGTCTGCCTGCGGTGTCCGAAGTGCTGCGCGATCTGCTGCTGTGGCTGCCTAATCTGGCGGTGGCGCTGGTCGTCCTGGTGATCGGCGGGCTGGCGGCAAATGCCGTGTCCAAGCTGGTGCGCGGCGCGACTGCCGAGGCCGATCTCGACAATCCCGATTTCCTTGCCAAGCTCGCCGCTGGCGCGGTGTGGGCATTCACCGTGGTCGTCGCGGTCAACCAGATCGGCGTGGCGACCGCGTTGGTAAATACCTTGTTCATGGCGGTGGTGGGCGCGTTTGCGCTCGCGCTGGGCTTGTCGTTCGGGCTGGGAGGGCGCGACGCTGCCGCCGATATCATTCGCCACTGGCGCGAGCGGGCGCGCTCTCAGAAGGGCAAAATCGAGCGCGCCGCCAACCTCGCCGGCGAGCGCTCAAAGCAAGAGCTGAAAGGCATGTCAGCGATGACCAAGCCCAGCCAGCGAGGCTGAGTCTATTTCCAGCTGTCCTTCAGCGTGACGATGCGATTGAACACCGGTTGTCCGGGTGTTGAATCCACGCGGTCTGCGACAAAATAACCGTGGCGCTCGAACTGGAATCGATCTTCCGGTTGGGCCTTGTCCGCGCCGGGTTCCAGATAAGCGGTGATCACGGCCTTGGAGTCCGGATTCAGCGCCAGCTTGAAATCCTTGCCACCGGCATCGGGGTGCGGATCCTTGAACAGCCGGTCATACATGCGTACTTCCGCACGCACGCCATGCGCCGCCGACACCCAATGGATATTGCCTTTGACCTTGTAGTTCGATGAGCCCTCGGTGCCGCTCTTGCTGTCCGGGTAGTAGTTGCAGTGCACGGCGATTACTTTGCCCGATGTATCCTTGTCGCAGCCAACGCATTCAACGACAAAGCCATAACGCAGCCTGACCTTGTTGCCCGGGAAGAGACGGAAATAGCCTTTTTCCGGCACTTCCATGAAATCTTCGGCCTCGATCCACAGCTCTCGACTGAACGGGAAGTGGCGGTTGCCGCGTTCCGGGTGATGCGGATGCACCGGCGCGCTGCAATCTTCGCTCTGTCCTTCGGGATAATTATCGATGATGAGTTTGAGCGGATTCAGCACACCGACAATGCGCGCCGCCTTTTCATCAAGGTCGTCGCGCAAGGCGCCTTCGAGAATGCTCATGTCGATCCAGCTGTCGGCCTTGGCGACACCGATGCGCTCGGCAAACAGCTGCAGCGACTCCGGCGTGTAGCCGCGACGGCGTATGCCGACGATGGTCGGCATGCGGGGATCGTCCCAGCCATCGACGATGTTTTCTTCGACCAGCTGCAGGAGCTTGCGCTTGCTGGTGATCGCGTAGGTCAGGTTCAGTCGTGCAAACTCATACTGATGCGGCAGCGGCTTCTTGAAGAAGCCGCCCTCGGCCAGCCGTTCCAGTATCCAGTCATAGAAGGGCCGGTGATCCTGAAATTCCAGCGTGCAGATCGAGTGCGTGATGTTCTCGATCGCGTCCGAGATCGGATGCGCGTAGTCATACATCGGGTAGATGCACCACTTGTCGCCGGTGCGATGATGATGCGCATGACGTATCCGGTAGATCGCCGGGTCGCGCATATTCATGTTCGGCGACGCCATGTCGATCTTTGCGCGCAGCACGTGCTCGCCATCCTTGAACTCACCGGCTTTCATCCGGCGCAGCAGATCGAGTGATTCGGCGGCAGGACGGTCGCGAAAGCGCGAGTTCTTGCCCGGCTCACTGAAATTGCCGCGATTGGCGGCCATCTCTTCGGCACTCTGGCTGTCGACATAAGCATGGCCGGCGCCGATCAGCCACTCGGCCATGTCGTAGAGCTTGTCGAAATAATCGCTGGCGAAGTACTGATGATCGTCGCCGCCATGCTCCCAGTGGAAGCCCAGCCATTGCACGCTGTCGATAATGGTGTCGACGTATTCCTGATCTTCCCTGGTCGGGTTGGTGTCGTCAAAGCGCAGATGGCAGCGGCCGCCGTAGTCGCGCGCAAGGCCGAAGTTCAGGCAGATTGATTTCGCATGCCCGATATGCAGATAACCATTAGGCTCGGGCGGGAAGCGGGTGATGACGGCAGGCAGCGGTTTGCCACTGGCGTCGGTCTTGCCGGCATATTTGCCGCTGGCGTTGTCGGCATCAATAATGCCGCGCAAGAAATTCGACGGCGCTGCCGGCGCGCCGTTGTTGCTGTCATTGCCCATGAAATGGAATGCGGTGAGGATGGATTAATGCGCGATTTTACCGTAGCCAAGCTCTACAATCAGGACATCACCGGCGGAGATCAGGCAGGAACGCACGCATGTGGACTTATCCGAGACTATTCGCGCACCGGGGCGGCGGCACGCTGGCGCCGGAAAACACGCTGGCCGCGCTGCGGCATGGCGCAGCGATGGGTTTTCGTGCAGTCGAATTCGATGTGATGGCCGTGCGCGATGACGGACTGGTGCTGATGCATGATGAGGTGCTGGGGCGCACCGTCGCCGGCCGCGGCCCTGTGGGCGCACTGAGTGCGGAAGAACTGCACACGATGGATGCCGGCAGCTGGTTTGCAGTGGACTATGCCGGTGAGCCGGTGCCTTCATTTGCCGATGCCGCCGCCTGCTGTCTGCAAGCCGGACTGTTCATGAATGTCGAGATCAAACCCTTGCCGGGGCAAGCGCTGCGCACCGGGCGGCTGGTCGCGCAGGCGTGCGCGTTGCTGCCTGCGGGCAGTGTGCTGCTGTCCTCTTTTTCCGAAGCGGCGCTGGAGGCCGCGCAGACTGCGGCACCCGATGTGCCGCGCGCGCTGCTGGTGGACGCGGTGCCCGCGGATTGGTCGGCGAAATTATCGGCCTTGTCGGCGGTCGCGCTGCATGCGAAGGCCAGTCTGCTGACGGCGCAGCAGGCGAGCGCAGTCAGCGCGGCCGGTTACGGGGTGTTCTGCTACACGGTCAATGATCCGGCGCAGGCGCGCGCGCTGTTCGCGATGGGGGTGGAAGCGATCTGCACCGACCGCCTCGACCTGATCGGCCCCGATTTTTTAGTGGCGGCGGAAAATCACTGAATCGCCAGGGGTTTTGCATTGATTTTTCGGCAATCTTTGCCCTTGCTGTCCCTGCTCCTGCCCCGGAAAGCTATAGGGCATCACGTATAATCAGCGGTTTTCCAGCGTCCAGCAAACGCACGAGCCTCTGCTCTGGCCTCTGCGATTGATCAGCCAATGAATTCCTCAGAAATCCGCGAAAAATTCCTCAGCTTCTTTGCCTCCAAAGGGCATACCGTCGTTCGTTCTTCCAGTCTGGTGCCGGGCAATGATCCGACGCTGCTGTTCACGAACTCCGGCATGGTGCAATTCAAGGATGTGTTTTTGGGCACCGACAAGCGCGATTACGTTCGTGCGGCGTCCGTGCAGCGCTGCCTGCGCGCCGGCGGCAAGCACAATGATCTGGAAAACGTGGGCTACACCGCGCGCCACCACACGTTTTTCGAGATGCTGGGTAACTGGTCATTCGGCGATTACTTCAAGCGTGATTCGCTGATCTGGGCGTATGAATTGCTGACCGACGTGTACGGTCTGCCGAAAGAAAAACTCTGGGCCACCGTGTATCACACGGATGACGAAGCCTATGACGTCTGGGTGAAAGACATTGGTCTGCCGCCCGAGCGCGTGGTGCGCATTGGTGACAACAAGGGCGCGCCCTACGCATCGGACAATTTCTGGCAGATGGCCTAGACCGGCCCTTGCTGCCTCTGTTCCGAAATCTTCTTTGACCACGGCCCGGATGTCTGGGGCGGCCCGCCCGGCAGCCCGGAGGCCGATGGCGACCGTTACATCGAGATCTGGAACAACGTGTTCATGCAGTTCGACCGCCAGCTCGACCCGGCCACCGGCGAGTACACGCTGACCCCGCTGCCGGCACCCTGCGTCGATACCGGCATGGGCCTGGAGCGTCTGGCGGCAGTGATGCAGCATGTGCACAGCAACTACGAGATCGATCTGTTCCAGCGGCTGATTCAGGCAGCGGCGCGTGAGACCGGCGCAAAAGACATGACCAGCGGTTCGCTGCGCGTGATCGCTGACCATATTCGCGCATGCGCGTTCCTGGTGGTCGACGGCGTGGTGCCCGGCAGCGAAGGCCGCGCGTATGTACTGCGCCGTATCGTGCGCCGCGCTCTGCGTCACGGCAACAAGCTGGGCCAGAAGAAGCCGTTCTTCCACAAGCTGGTGCCCGATCTGGTGAAGGAAATGGGTGCCGCTTATCCTGAGCTGACCGAGGCGGCCGACCGCGTGATGATGGTGCTGAAGCAGGAAGAGGAGCGCTTCGGCGAGACGCTGGAAAACGGCATGAAAATCCTCGAAGCCGCGCTCGCGAAAGATCCCGGTCGTCTGGATGGCAAGACCGCATTCACGCTGTATGACACCTACGGCTTCCCGCTGGACCTGACTGCCGACATTTGCCGCGAGCGCGATGTCACGCTCGATGAAGCGGGCTTTCATGAGGCGATGGACAAGCAGAAGTCGGCCGCACGTGCCGCCGGCAAATTTGAAATGGCTGCGGGTGTCGAATACTCGGGCCCGAAGACGCAGTTCAGCGGTTATGACCACCTCGCCGATCAGGCACAGGTACTGGCACTGTATGTGGATGGACAGTCGGTCAAAGAGATTGCCGCCGGACAGGAAGCGATGATCGTGCTCGACCGCACACCGTTTTATGCCGAATCGGGCGGACAGGCGGGCGACGTGGGTGTGATTGAGACGGGCAATGCCTCTTTTGCCGTGGCCGATACGCAAAAGATTCAGCCCGATGTGTCCGGCCATCACGGCCAGCTCGCGACCGGCAGGCTGACGGTGGGCGACAAGGTCGAGTGCAAGGTGAATGCCGTGGTGCGTGCCGCCACGATGCGCAACCACTCCGCGACCCACCTGATGCACAAGGCGCTGCGCACCGTGCTCGGCGGCCATGTGGTGCAGAAGGGTTCGCTGGTCGATGCAGAAAAAACCCGCTTCGATTTCAGCCATAACGCACCGCTGACGGCCGATGAAATTCGCCGCATCGAGGCGCTGGTCAATCACGAGATCTTGCAGAACGCTGCGACCAATGCGCAACTGATGGGCTATGACGATGCGATCAAGGCGGGTGCGATGGCGCTGTTCGGCGAGAAGTACGGTGACACGGTGCGCGTGCTCGGCATCGGTTCTTCGACCGAGCTGTGCGGCGGCACGCATGTGATGCGCACCGGCGATATCGGCTTGTTCAAGATCGTCTCCGAAGGTGGCGTCGCGGCCGGCATACGCCGTGTCGAGGCGGTGACCGGCGAGAACGCGCTGACGCTGGTGCAGACGCTGGCCGCGCGCGTGAGCGAAGCGGCGGCGGCGCTGAAGGTGCAGCCGGACGAGATCGCGCACCGCATCGCGCAGGTGCAGGATCAGGTGAAGTCGCTGGAAAAAGAGCTCGCTTCGCTGAAGACCAAGATGGCGTCCAGTCAGGGCGATGATCTGCTGTCGCAGGCGGTCGATATCAACGGCATCAAGGTGCTGGCCGCGACGCTGGAAGGCGCGGATGTGCCCACGCTGCGCAGCGTGATGGACAAAATGAAAGACAAGCTGAAGACTGCCGCGATCGTGCTGGCATCGGTCGCCGATGGCAAGGTCACGCTGATCGCAGGTGTCACGGCAGACAGCACCGCCAAAGTGAAAGCGGGCGATCTGGTGAACTTCGTCGCGCAGCAGGTCGGCGGCAAGGGCGGCGGACGTCCTGACATGGCGCAGGCGGGCGGCACGGATCCCAGCGGTTTGCCGACCGCGCTGGCGGCGGTCGGCCAGTGGGTCGGCGAGCGCGTGCGCTGAGTCAACCGGAACCCCACGTCATGCAAGTTGATTTCCGATTCTGCCCGGTGTGCGCGACCGATCTGGTGATGCGCACCGACAGCGATGCCGGCGCCGATGGCGACAAGGCCCGGCTTGCCTGTCCCGAAGGTCACTGGACGCACTGGGACAACCCGGTGCCGGTGTTGGCGGCGTTGGTTGAGCTGGAGGGCAGGATTCTGCTTGCGCGCAATGCCGCCTGGGGCCCGAAGAATTTTGCGCTGATTACGGGTTTCATGGAGCGCGGCGAGACGCCCGAGCAGGGCATACAGCGCGAGCTGCATGAAGAAACCGGGCTGTCAGCGGATGCGATCAGCCTGATCGGTGTGTATGAATTCATCCGCAAGAATGAACTGATCATTGCCTACCATGTGCAGGCCAGCGGTGAGGTCAGACTGTCGCCCGAGCTGGTGGAATACCGGCTGGTGTCGCCGGAAAGACTGCGTCCGTGGCGCGCCGGCACCGGTTTTGCGATGGCCGACTGGATGCGCGCGCGCGGGCTGACGCCGGAATTCATCGACTGGGGCAGTGAAGCGCCCGCGAATGATTGATCGATTGAGCATCTGAGCATGAACGAAACAACCCCCATGGAATTCCAGAAGGATGTCGATGCGCGCGGGCTGAAATGTCCGTTGCCGATATTGAAAGCCAAGAAGGCGCTGAACGACATGCAGACCGGCGAGGTGCTGCGCGTCATGGCCACCGATCCCGGTTCGGTCAGGGATTTCAATGCGTTTGCGCGGCAAACGGGCAATGCCTTGCTCGCCCATGAAGAAAAAGATGCCGAATTTACTTTTTTCTTGCGCCGCAAATGAAGTCCGGGCGATGTCTGCACGATGTCCGAAAATAAGCGAACGATCGTGCTTGAATTTTGCGCGGCACTGCGTTATTCCCTATAATCGCCGTTTACGTTAACGTCAATTCCGCCCCGTCAGCGAAGCTCTGGCGGGGCCAACACTCTCCCAAGGAAGCCCATGAAGGTACTGGTACCCGTCAAGCGCGTGGTCGACTACAACGTCAAGGTCCGCGTGAAGTCTGATGGCAGCGGCGTCGATATCGCCAACGTCAAGATGTCGATGAATCCTTTTGACGAGATCGCCGTGGAAGAGGCGATGCGCCTGAAAGAAGGCGGCAAGGCCACGGAAGTGGTGGCCGTCTCCTGCGGCGTCACGCAATGCCAGGAAACCCTGCGCACCGCGATGGCGATCGGTGCCGATCGCGGCATCCTCGCAGAAACCGATGCCGATCTGCAGCCGCTGGCCGTCGCCAAGCTGCTCAAGGCGATCGCCGACAAAGAACAGCCGCAGCTGATCATTCTGGGCAAGCAGGCGATCGATGACGATTGCAACCAGACCGGCCAGATGCTGGCCGCGCTGCTTGGCTGGCCGCAGGCGACATTCGCATCGAAGGTCGTGATCGAAGGCGACAAAGCCGTGGTCACTCGCGAGGTCGATGGCGGTCTGGAGACGGTGTCGCTGTCGCTGCCCGCGATTGTCACCACCGACCTGCGCCTGAACGAGCCGCGCTATGTGACGCTGCCGAACATCATGAAGGCCAAGAAAAAACAGCTCGACATCGTGAAACCGGATGAGCTGGGCGTGGATGTCACGCCGCGACTGAAGACCCTGAAAGTCGCCGAGCCGCCCAAGCGTTCCGCCGGCACCATGGTGCCGGATGTCGCCACACTGGTCGCGAAACTGAAGAACGAAGCCAAGGTCATCTGACCGCGCTGACTTCACTGACGAATACTGAAGAACAAGGACACATCGCCATGACCGCACTCGTCATTGCCGAACACGACAATGCCTCGCTGAAAGCGAGCACCTTAAATACCGTCACCGCTGCCTCGAAATGCAGCAATGAGGTGCATGTACTGATCGCCGGCCACGGCTGCGATGCAGCCGCCGCTGCAGCGGCAAAGATTGCCGGCGTCACCAAGGTGATCGTCGCCGATGGCGCGTCGTTTGCCGACGGCCTCGCCGAGAATGTTGCCGAGCAGGCGCTGGCGATTGCATCGTCGTACAGCCACGTGCTGGCGCCGGCCACTGCGTATGGCAAGAACATTTTACCGCGCGTCGCGGCCCGTCTGGATGTGGGCCAGATTTCCGAGATCACCAAAGTCGATTCGCCGGATACCTTCGAGCGTCCGATTTATGCGGGCAATGCGATCGCCACCGTGCAATCGACCGATGCGATCAAGGTCATCACTGTGCGCACCACGGGTTTTGATGCGGCGGGTGAAGGCGGCAGTGCAGCGATCGAGAAGATCAGTGCGGTCGCCGATTCGGGTAAATCCTCGTTTGTTTCGCGCGAACTGGCCAAGTCGGATCGTCCTGAGCTGACCGCGGCGAAAGTCATTGTCTCCGGTGGCCGCGGCATGGGCTCGGCAGAGAATTTCAAGATTCTGGAGCCACTGGCCGACAAGCTGGGCGCTGCAATGGGCGCATCACGCGCTGCTGTCGATGCGGGCTATGTGCCGAACGACTGGCAGGTGGGTCAGACCGGCAAGATCGTCGCGCCTCAGTTGTACATCGCGGTGGGTATTTCCGGCGCGATTCAGCACCTCGCTGGCATGAAGGATTCGAAGACCATCGTTGCGATCAACAAGGATCCGGAAGCGCCGATCTTCAGCGTGGCTGACTACGGTCTGGTGGGCGATCTGTTTGAGGCCGTGCCGGCCCTGATCAAAGAACTGGGCTGACCAGAGCAGAAAAGAAAACAACAACAGACATCACCGAGGAATCCGCATGAGCTATACCGCCCCTCTGAAAGACATGGTGTTCGTGATGAACGAACTCGCCGGACTCGACGCGATCAGTCAGTTGCCCGGCTGCGAGGACGCGACACCTGAAACCGCAGAGGCGGTGCTCGAAGAAAATGCGAAATTCTGTTCCGAAGTGATCGCGCCGCTGAACTGGACCGGCGATTGCGAGCCCAGCAGCTGGCATGACGGCCATGTGAAGACGACTCCCGGTTTCAGGGAAGCGTTTCGTGCATTCGGCGAATCCGGCTGGCAGGGCGTTCAGCATCCGACCGAGTACGGCGGACAGGGTTTGCCGAAGCTATTGGCGACGCCCTGCATCGAAATGCTGAACTCGGCCAACCTGTCGTTTGCGCTGTGCCCGCTGCTGACCGATGGCGCGATCGAGGCGCTGATGACGGCGGGCAGCCAGGAACAGAAAGACCGCTATCTCGAAAAACTCATCTCCGGTCAGTGGACCGGCACGATGAATCTGACCGAGCCGCAGGCAGGATCAGACCTCGCACTGGTGCGCTCGCGCGCCGAGCCGCAGGGCGATGGCAGCTTCAGGATTTTCGGCACCAAGATCTACATCACCTATGGTGAGCACGATATGGCCGAGAACATCATTCATCTGGTGCTGGCACGCACGCCGGGCGCGCCGGAAGGCGTGAAGGGCATCTCGCTGTTCATCGTGCCGAAATTCATGGTGAACGCCGATGGTTCGCTGGGCCAGCGCAATGATGTGCACTGCGTATCGATCGAGCACAAGCTGGGCATCAAGGCCAGCCCGACGGCGGTGCTGCAGTATGGCGACCATGGCGGCGCGATCGGTTATCTGGTGGGCGAAGAAAACCGCGGCCTCGAGTACATGTTCATCATGATGAATGCCGCGCGTTTTGCGGTGGGCATGCAGGGCATCTCGGTCGCTGAGCGCGCGTACCAGAAGGCCGTTTCGTATGCGAAAGATCGCGTCCAATCGCGTGACCTGGCCGGCTCGCCGGGCCCGGTGGCGATCATTCATCATCCGGACGTGAAGCGCATGCTGATGTCGATGCGCTCGCAGGTAGAAGCCTCGCGCGCGCTGTCGTATGTGACCGCAGCCGCCTTTGATGGCGCGCATCATCATCCCGATGAAGCGACGCGCAATGCGAATCATGCGTTCTATGAATTCATGGTGCCTATCGTGAAGGGCTGGTCGACCGAGCTGTCGATCGATGTCGCGTCCACCGGCGTTCAGGTGCACGGCGGGATGGGCTTCATCGAAGAGACAGGCGCCGCACAGCACTACCGCGATGCGCGCATCCTGACGATTTACGAAGGCACGACCGCGATTCAGGCGAACGATCTGGTCGGCCGCAAGACCGCGCGCGATGGCGGCGCGTTTGCGAAAAGCGTGATCGCGCAGGTGCGTGACACAGCGGCCGAGCTGGGCAAAGCCGGCAGTGACGACCTGAAGATCATCGGCAAGCGTTTGTCCGAGGCCAGTGCGGCGCTGGAAGACGTGGTGAATTTCATTGCGTCGAATGCCAAATCCGATATCAAGGCGGCGTTTGCGGGCAGCGTTCCCTATCTGAAGATGGCGGGCGTGGTGTTCGGCGGCTGGCAGATGGGCCGCGCGGCGCTCGTGGCCGCCCACAAGCTGTCAGCCGGCGAGGGTGATGCGTCGTTCTATCAGGCGAAGATCACGACCGCACGCTTCTTTGCCGATCATTTCCTGTCCACCGCATCGGCTTCGCGCACGGCGATTGTCGAGGGCAGTTCGGGTGTGCTGGCGCTGACCGAAGAGCAGTTCTGAGTCAGCCGTAAGCCCCACCCGTCAGCCACAGATCAAACGTCCGCGCGATCACGGTCAGCAGCAGCGTCGCGCCGTAAAAGAGATTCGCCACCATCATGAACGGCACCGGCCAGCGGGTGTCGGTCGGCGCGTCCGTCTGCGGGTTGTAGCGTTCGTCCCATTGTTCGTCGGGCATCAGGCCGATGACGAAGGTTTGAACGCTCGCGGCCAGCATCGACAGTATCATCGGTGCCGCAAAAAACAGCAGCGGCCAGTCCGGACGTACCGTCAGCAGTGCGGCCGAAGCCGGCAGGCTGGCCAGATGCAGCCAGCCCCAGCGGTCGGCGATGCCATTCAGATAAAACCGGTGCACCCCCAGCATTCCCAGCAGCAGCGCAAACAGGGTGGCGAGAGTTTTGTTCTTGCGGGTGGCGTGATCCATGGGCTTCGGTTCGGAGAATATTTACTGCCAAATTGGCAAACAAATCGGCAAAGTTATAGCTTACTGGCAATTTTTTTGCAGGCGCCAGTGTGCCGCAGGGCCGGGGTGGCCGCAATCGCCCGGTCTGTCGGCTGATGAGCGGCTTGTTGCCAGAGGGTGAAAACCGCTATAATCACGGTCTTTTTCCGTCTCCGTACCCCTTTCGTCGAGAAGATTATGGT
>JACCDH010914900.1_pt1 | contig 20058 bp, 17 predicted proteins | sample 7442481 | NCBI WGS metagenome assembly JACCDH01 (sample SAMN15323433, study PRJNA562643) | freshwater metagenome | isolation source: river surface water | place: USA:Blue River Watershed | collected 2017-08-15 | reverse complement strand
GGATGCGCTTGGTTTAACAACCATTAAAGGTGAGTTCTAAACTTCAGCCTAACTAATAGTTTTGAAATTAAAAAGACTCCTTCGGGAGTCTTTTTTTATTGGTCGGGGCGAGAGGATTTGAACCTCCTACCACTTGCACCCCATTAAGGTAAGTGACTATACCATAGAGTCTCATCAAACCTCATAGATACATAATAAGTTTATGATTTAATTATATTTTTAAACTTGAATTATCTTAATTAGCATCATAAAATATCATCTAATCCCAATAAAAAGTGTCACCAAAAGTGTCACCAACTATGATTAAGGATGCCTATTGAAGCTAACTGACAGAACCATAAAGACCGCGAAAACCGAACAAAAAGACCTGTTTCTTTCAGATGGATTGGGCTTATATTTGCGCGTTCGCTCATCAGGCAACAAGTCCTGGCTATATAGATACAAAGCGGAAAAGACCACTAAATGGCATGAGCTAGGCATCTATCCAGATATGTCACTTTCAGAGGCTCGATTAGCAGCTCATCATGCCAAAGCCACCAGAAAATCTGGGGATGACCCCGTTGAGAAGAAAGCCACCTTAAAAAAAGAAAAAGAAATCGCTCGCAAAAAAGCTGAGGCAAGGCTCACCGTTAATGAATTATTCCAAAAATGGCTTCAAACCGACCTAAAACATAGAAAAGACAAGGGGGCTGAAGTAGTTCGCCTCTTTAACAAGGATGTCCTTCCTCAACTTGGAGAAATTAAAGCGGATGAACTAACCAAGAATCAAGTGATGCAAGTTGTTGATAGGCTACTGGAGCGTAATGTTGATAGAACCGCCAAACTCACCCTGTCATTACTGAGGCAAATGCTAAGGTTTGCTTTGGAAAGAGGAGTCATCAGCTCAGAACCAACTACAGGAATTAGAAAATCAAAAATAGGTAAACCTGAGACACCGAGAGATAGAGTGCTGAGTGAAGCGGAAATTCAAGAACTTGTGAAAGCCATCCCATCTGCAAAATTAAGCAAGACAACTGAAATCGCAATTTGGTTAACTCTTGCAACTGGATGCCGGATTGGCGAGCTTCTTAAAGCGCAATGGATTCATATTGACTTTGAAAATAGCATATGGCTCATCCCCGAATCAAATAGTAAAAACGGTGAGGCTCACAAAATTTATCTATCCACCTTCGCACTCAGTTATTTTAAAGACCTGAAAAAGATATGTGGCTCTGAAAATTGGTGCTTTCCTAATCGCGATTCTGATAATCATGTTTGTCTTAAAACAATTACTAAACAAGTATCTGACAGACAGCTTTCAGATGATATGAAGCCAATGTCCAATAGAACAAAACAATCAAAAACACTCCTACTATCAAATGGCAAATGGACTCCTCACGACCTTCGAAGAACTGCTGCAACTCTCATGACAGCACTAGGCATTCTTCCCGACATTGCAGATAAATGTCTTAATCACAAAGAACCTAACCGAATGCGAAGAACCTACCTACTTCATAGCTACGACAATGAAAAGCAAGCAGCCTGGAATGCTCTTGGAGAAAGACTACAACTGCTAACCGCCAAAATAAACTCAAACGTTATATTTGGAAACTTTAAGGAAAGCGCATGACCACCCGAGAAGCCATCGCCAAAAAAATATCGATTAACAAACCCCGTAAGATAAGCCAACTACCACCGATAGAAGAACTAAAAAAAGGAGCTAAAAGTTGGGAAAAATTAGCTCGAATCTTGTATGAATCAATTCAAGATGAAGCCGAAATCGAGAACATTAGTAAAGCTACCTTAAAGGAAATTGCTGGACTAGTTAAAAAAATTCCGTCAAATAAACTCGGTGCCAAGTCAGATATTTTCATAGACTCTGTTAAACATGAAATGGCTAAGCTAGCTTGGCTAGTCAAATACCAGGGGGAGTTCAAAACCAATATCGAGGCAGCAACACGTATTGCCGAATGTGTCACCCCTGACATCAATGAGCAAGAACTAACCAAAAAAATCGCTAAGAATATTGCGAAACGAATGTCTGAAAACCCATTGAGTCCGGAATAAAACAACAAATAGCATTTCCGGATTGAAATACGCCTCCTTAAACTAAGTTTTTAAATGCTTAAGGAGACATATTGATGTCGCAAAACAACTCAAATAGCCCATACGGAAAAATTCCACTTGTATGTGAGATTACCAAATTATCGCCAGCAACAATCTGGCGAAAAGTAAAAGACCAGAAATCTGGATTCCCTAAACCATTTAAGGTTGGCGAGAAATCAACCTTATGGGATTTAAATGAGGTGATTGAATGGGTAGAGTCTCATAAAGCTCTAAGAGGTTGAGCATGAACACCTTAGAGTTCCTTCGGGAAATTCTGCCTGAAGAAGGCGTCTATTACGCCGCAATATTTAAACCAGGGTTTCATGCACCAGCTCATAAACCATTTCATAGTCTTGAGACTATGGCAGATGCACTTATTAAGATGGATGCTGGCGACTGGACTGTGTACCATGCCTGCGCTTCATATAAAGCAGATTTTATTGAAATAAATGGCAAGAAAAAATACCGTGTAGAACCTAACTGGAACAAAGCCAAAGCATTTTGGGTAGACCTTGATTGTGGCGAAGAAAAAGCTGCAGAAGGCAAGGGCTATTTAACTAAGTGTGAAGCTATGTCTGCTATGAAGGAGTTCTGTGACAGTACAGGATTTCCGAAACCATTTTATGTAGATAGTGGTAATGGCTTGCACGCATACTGGCCTCTGACTAAACCTATTTCTGCTGACACTTGGATAAAAGTTGCTACTGTTTTTAAAAACGTTCTTGCTCACCATGAAGTATTAGCTGACCCGTCTTGTACATCAGACTTCTCACGTATCTTAAGGCCCGTTGGAACACACAACAAAAAATCGGAAGACTACAAACCTGTTATTGCCAAGAACAAAATTCAAGCAATTGACCCGAAAGATTTTGCTGAAATAGTAAAACGCTTAGCATCAGAACTACCAAAAACGGCTGAGCCTAAGAATTATGAAATCAATGATGACCTCACGGTATTAGGGAACTGGAACAGAGAGCCCTACTCAATCGTAAAAGTTTCAGAACAATGTTCACAAGTAAGAAATGTCAGGGATAAGCGTGGCAATGTGCCTTACGACCAATGGCGAGGTGCTGCTGGGATTGCAAAGTACTGCGAGGACGGTGAGGCAACCATTCACGATTGGAGCTCTGGTCACCCGAACTATTCTTTTCAGGAAACTCAATCAAAGCTAGATACCTGGGAAACGCCACCCACAACCTGTGAGTACTTCAAACAAAGCAACCCCAACAACTGCAACAACTGTTCACACTCAGGAGCAATAAAAACACCTATTGTTTTAGGAAGAATCTTCCCGATATTTGCTGAATCAAACGAACTAGAAATTGAGCCGGTGACAAATTTTGGCATCACCTTTCCTCATGTCACCAATAAAGGCTTGCCTACCGCACACAGCGACAACTTAAAGGTCATCTTGGAGGCAAATCACATTACGGTTAGGTACAACCAAATGCTAAATAAGTCTGAGGTTCTAATTCCAAACTTGAATTCTGTTGTAGATGAATATGACAACAGCGCCATCACCTACATACAAGATATGGTCTCCCTCTATAGGATGCCGATTGCTCGAGTTCCAGAACAAATAAACCACATTGGCGCATCAAATCCTTTTTGCCCAGTTCAAGAATATATATTGTCAAAACCGTGGGATGGAATACCAAGATTACATCTATATGCTGCTCAGCTTGATACACCTCAACCGGATACCGCTTTACTACTTCTAAAAAAGTGGCTTATCCAGGCTGTTGCTGCAGTATTTGAAACTCTTGGCATATCAGCAGCAGGGATTTTGGTCCTTGTTGGACCACAAGGCATAGGTAAAACACTGTTCTTCAAAAAAATTGCCCGCATGCCCTTCAATGCATTTCTAGAGGGTGCAACTCTTAACCCTGCAGATAAAGATAGTGTTGCACTCGTCATCAGTCATTGGATAGTAGAACTTGGCGAACTAGATGCAACATTCCGCAAAGCCGATATTGCCCAAATTAAGGCATTCATCACCAGAAATACCGACAAGTTTAGAAGACCTTACGCAAGAAAAGATTCCGAATTTCCACGGAGAACTGTTTTTTGCGCAACTGTTAACGAAACCGAATTTCTTCATGACCCAACTGGAAACAGAAGATTCTGGCCAATTTACGTCAACAATATAACAATTGACACCAACCTCGATATTCAACAACTTTGGGCAGAAGCAAAGACTTGGTACGACTCTGGTGAAACCTGGCACCTGTCACGAGAAGAACAACAGCTACTAGCAAATCATAACAACCAATTTGAAAGCACTGACCCTATTAAAGATGAGATTCATACTTTTTACGACTTCAGCAAAATTAATGATGCCTCTTCCAAATGGTTAACCGCTACTGATATCGCTAAAGCTATTGGGCGTGAAAACCCATCAAAGAGCGAAGTTACCCGTGTTTCAAGCATTGTTCGCAGCGCGAATGGAGGACAACAACGAGTCTCAAACGGTAAAAAACTGCTGAAAGTACCAACGTCTAAGGGGTGCTTATGAAACAGGGTCTAAAGGGTCCAACACAAGGTCTTATAAAAAAACTTTGGACCCTGCAAATTATCCATACTTTTCAATGGGTTAAGGCTATAAGGGTCTACAGTAGTCATATATTACCTAAAACTTTTATTAAGTTGATTAATACACACTGGCTATCAGAGCTAGGCAAAAAGCACGCATACAACTTATGGAAAGTAGCTACCCAGTGGACCCTTTGGACCCTGTGGGCCAGAATTTAAGCGAGGGAATATGCCGCCACAAGATAAGTTAAGCCCATATTTAAGAAATCAAATTGATTCACTCAAGAATTCTGCACCTCGACAGGTGCGACCAACCTCATACACACCAATTGAGGTCTATACAGCTCAAATAAGAACATGGACTAACACCCAAACACCCGGACAGTTAGATAGGTCATACACCATCACAGAAATTATTAATTTGAGTGGGTTGAAAGGTATTAATAAAGGGAATGCATCAGTCCAACTCACAGGTGAAGCATTGAGACGCTGCGGGTACCAAGCAAGGCGGAGCTGGACCACTAAAGGACGCAACAAAAGATATTGGCTTTACAAAGGAACATGTAATGATTGACCACAAAAAAATTATTACAGCAAAAGTAGCTCACAAATTGAGCGGGAATTCAGACATCCTGAGACCTGACCAAAATAAATTTGAAGATTTCTGCAAAAGCATAGCCAAAAAACCCAACTACGACATCCAACGAAGAAATTACGAGATACAACATACAGATGACTATGGGCGAGTGTTCTTAGCAAAACATCACTTGAAAAAACTACAAAAATGGCTCTCAGAACACTTAGAGCGAGCAAGCAGTGAGAGTCCAATAATTGTCTTGGGTGGTAATAGCATAAATGACATCAAATACATGTCTTCAATTGCACACTTCATAGACGGACGGATGCTCCCCATCACGAAAGCACTTGCCAATTTCACACATCCAGACGACAAACTATCAAACGAATATCAATCGATTGTGGGTGGCTACAAAGAAACGGTAGAAAAAATTAAAAGTTCGATACCCAAAGGCTCCGGGCAATGCAAACGCATTTACGAACAATTACTGCCTGAGTACATAAATTTCCTGAAAGAGTGCGTCAAATTCCTAGAAAACATATCAACCAACTACAAGCTATAAACGAAAGGCATCAACATGAATCAAGAAATGAAAGATGAAATCAAAGTAGCAATTGTCACCACCACATTAAATCAAGGCTCTGAAACACTCAAACGAATAAAGGAACTCCCAGCTTATTTTGGAAGTCATGCGGCTGCACTAAATGATGACAATTTAATTGAGGCATTTGACAATAATTTGAATGACTTTTACTTCTACATAACAGACACAATTCCAGAGAATATCGGTTATGAGCTACTCAAATTAGAACCAATTTGGGAAGGAACTACTGCAGGAATCTATTTCGAGCAAAAAAAGCTTCAGATTGATGAGGAGTATTCAGATGGAATTTCCGACTTAAGTGATGATTACCAAGATGCCCAAGCTAATGAAGAACAAATTTCTGCAGCAAAACCCCACGTTGCAAAATTCATATACGCCTATAACCACTTAGCATGGCAAATCAATGAAGCCATTAAATAATCAAAATAAAACTTGAAATCCAAGAATCCTCAACTATAAATAAGGCTCCCCCACCCCCAGGAGCCTGTTTGACAAATCAAAACCGTGAAACGTTCATCCATGAAGGCAAAGAGCTATATAGCTATAACCAACCACTTCGCTCACACCCTCACCTGCCAAAATTTCTACCCCTAGGCTCGTTCTGCTGGCGCGGGTATAACGGCACATGGAACATCAATGATAGAAAGCTGTATTTAGTAGACCTATATGCTCACGTAGCGCACCCCACAGAAGTAAACATTAAACAATGCCTACGCTATGACCTTGAACGTGATGATTTCTTTTATGAAACAGTTCATGAGCCCGTAGCAGTTAAAGCAACTCTTAAAGACGTATTTCATAAAGCCGGTGAAGACGGTCTATTTGCTGACTGGTTCACAGGTAACATTAATTTTGGACAAGGTAACATCACGCTCAGAGGTATTAATAACCGCTTTGAAGAGTACCTATCACTACGTTTTGAGAATGGTGTTTTAGTAGAAGAACGACTTTTAACGTATGACGAAGCCTACCCACCTGAACCCGAGGAACTACCATGACGCAACAATTTCTTAACTGCCCAATGGCATATGAATGCCCAAAAGACTGGTTTGAACTAACCCCAACAAACAAAGCTGAGGTCAAATATTGCGACACATGTAATCAAGAAGTGTTTTTATGCCTTGAAGAAGGCGAACTCAATGAACGGATTGCCGGAGGTGTATGCATTGCCTACTTTATTGAACCAGACCGACCTACACGATTCAAGCTAGCAAGAGAAAAAGCATTTAGCAAAATGCAAGACCCGAACTTTAAACCCCGTATGATGATGGGCTTACCATCGGGTTCGGTACCAAAGAAATTTTTTGATAATGACTAAAGCTTCGCCTTACCAAGAAGCTAATTGTTAAATTTATTTTTGAATACGATTAAACATAACTAGCTTCTATCAGGGCCACATACCTCGCCTGGCTCTGTACCTTTTAAAAACGTCACTCTCGATTTCATATCAAAATCTATCCAATCACATTTCAAGGTGGCTCCACCAAATAGCCCTTCAAAAACACATACATCTTGCCATTCACTTTCACCATTTTTATCAGTGATGCAATGAAATCCTAAATCCGTCCAATGATTCACCAATAATTCAATATCCATTGGATTCATAGCACCGTCTCGGAATAGATGCTTATCAAACCAGACTCGCCCTCCAATTAAGCCCTTATGATCACCTAAGCACTGCGCCCAACCACCCGGGTACTTCTCATCAATTACTTTGATGGGTACTATAAAATCTAAAAATTCTGTAACTATGGCCATAGATATCTCATATTAGTTAGAAAAAGTATTGTTGCTTTTCAATAAATTCAATATATAAAGCTTGCGCCTTTTTAGAGGCTTATCTTCCTTGATAGCTGCTCTGATTTGTAATTCTGGATTATGGTTAACCACAGGGAATTGATTCATTAAAGAGGGTAAACCAATTAACCCTGCTGAATCACATGCAATATGGATAAAAGCATCTGTTTGAGGATGCCAGTGTTCAAGTTGGTGGGCATATAGTTGTAAAGGTAATAAAAAGGAAATAAAAGCTGGTCCAAAAATCATGTTGCTATTATTTAGGTTGACTGGCTCATTAGATGAGCCAGTATTGTTCTACAGTTCAAACATCCCAACTTAAAAGGCAAAACATGAGCCAATTGGAACGTTTACAAAAGATTAATGAAATGATCCACGAACGAGGTAGCGTTCAAATCAGTGATTTTCTTGATGAGCTAGAAATTTCGCTAGCTACATTTAAACGTGACCTAACCTTTTTAAGAGATAGGCTTAATGCTCCAATTACCTACGATCGAGAAACCAACGGTTACCGTTTTGATAAACCCAACTTAGGAAAGAAATTTGAATTACCAGGCCTCTGGTTTACTGAGGCTGAAGCTACCGCTTTAGTAACAATGCAGCATCTTTTATCGTCGCTAGGTCAAGGTGGATTGATTGGGCCTCATATTGCTCCGTTAATGGCGAAAATTGACACAATCCTTGGTAACGGGGAGGCGTCATCTAATGAACTACGCAAGCGCATCAAACTGATTAGCATGGGAGCTCGTACTAATAACAATGACTCATTTGCCACAATTGGTAATGCCCTACTTAAGCGCGAATGTTTGAATATCAAATATCACGCAAAAGGTAGCAATGAAATTACAGAGCGAGAGATTTCTCCTCAACGACTAATTCATTATCGAGACAACTGGTATTTAGATGCTTTTTGCCATAATAAAAATGACTTACGAAGTTTCGCACTAGATGGAATTCAAGAAGTAAGTACTTTAGGCAAAAAAGCCAAAGAGATTCCTGAACACGAACTTAATGAAAATTTTGCAGAGAGTTATGGTATTTTTTCAGGTAAAGCCACCAAAACTGCCAAATTAAGATTCACCCCTGAACGAGCACGATGGGTCTCCACAGAAACTTGGCACCCCAAACAAAAAAGCAGCTTTGATGAAAATGGCTATTACCTTCTTGAGTTTCAATATCACCAAGATCCAGAACTCATTATGGATATTCTTAAATACGGTGGTGATGTAGAAGTTATTGAGCCAGCAAACCTAAAAGAAAAAGTTAAAGCTCAGCTTAAGATGGCTTTGGATCATTACCAAAGTTAGGCGAGATCCAAACTTGCTATATCTTTGAGATAGTTTTTGAAAAACTTTATCCATCAAAAGAGTGTCAGGCTCACCGAATATACAAGGCACATATGCCAAAAACTTATGTGTAAAAGAGTAATAATTAATTCTTTAATTTGATTGGCTTTGTTTCTCAATTATGGACAAATTTGCCACTCCCAAAACTAAAGTTTTCACTCCGACTGATTGAAAATAAATTGTCACCTTAGCATCAGATGCATTTCCTTTAACATTCAAAACTTGACCAGATCCAAATTTTGAATGAGAAACTATATCTCCTACATCGATGGTTATACCTAAGTCTTCATTTACTGCATTTATCTCAATAGGTTTATGAAAATTTACTGTTAAGCTATCGTCAGCCTCGAAATTTATGGAAACACTTTCAACATCATTTACCAAATTATCAACATGGCTTAAGCTTGCAGTTGAAGCCTCTTCTTGTGCTTGAGATATATCTGTATCTTCAGATAGGTTAACTTTAATCCAAGTTCGCTTCAAAACCAAACTTGGAATTGATGTTAAAGCACCAAGAGGCTCAATGCCCCTAGAACGCAGTTCATTAAGAAGCTCTTCAAAAACAGCATTTTTATTTAAAGACCAAGTAGAGGCAAAGCAGCGCCAAAAATCCCAACCAGCTCGCTCTAGAATTCGCTGCCTAGTCATGTCAGCCTGCCATCGATCAGGACCATGGAAATCATCTCCATCTAACTCAATAGCCAAACGAGAATCACCAGCACCTTCGACCACCATATCAATACTAAAAGAGCCTGATTTAACCTGCGGGGTAACTTTATATCCTTTATCGGAGAGCATTTGGAAAACCTCACGCTCAAAACCACTATCACATAACTCAATTAGCTCTACTGAGTCTTTAGCATCTGCAACAATTGGCTTATCAAAATGCTCTAATAGAGTTCGCCTCAAATCCTTAGCAGAGAGCTCATCAAACTGTACCGATCTAACTAAATACATACGGTCTCTAGCTCGACTGGCTGCAACGTTGAATCTTTGATCGTATTGATTCCCAGATAAAGCGTGCGATGAATTTCTATCGATAACCATCGATAAGAAAATGATATCTCTCTCACTACCTTGAAAGGTTTTCGCATCACCACAAGCAAAGTCTCTTTTTAGTAGCTCAGCTGCAGAATATCTCTCACGAACAATCGAATCTATCAACTTAGCCTGATCAAAACCTAGAAGAGAAACAACTCCAATTGTTCTATCTTCCATTTGAGGGTTATTAAGAATTAAGCCTATCTCTTCTGCAATAAATTCTGCCTCTAACTGATTAGTATTACGTTGACTCTTAATTCCCTCAGCAACATAGACATCAACCAAGGGTGGATCTAGTCGTTCTGTCGCCTTAGGAATTCGTAATGGGAGAATTTCATTCTGATAGAAAGATTTATTCGAATATTCAATAATTGCTGGCACACATCTAAAGTGTTCACGCAACATCACTTGATTACCTGCATATACCCTAGCAGCCAAATCATATAGAGAGCTTTCTGGCGTCATATTTTGCTTATATGGCATATCCCTCAAGAAGCGCTCAATTAAATTATCTATATGAGTAGATTTGATAAACCCAGCATCTGGTGACACCTGCTTATCATCACCAACAACTAATACCTTTTTCCCTCGAACAATTGCTGGCAAAGCCAATAAATCTGATTGACTAGCCTCATCAACAATGACCAAATCAAATACCCCAAATTCTGAAGGCATAGATTCAGATATCTTGCCATGGCTCATAATCCAACAAGGAATAGCACCTTGTGCATCAAGCATGGCAGTCCTAGCATCTCTTCTGTAGCGAGGCGCATTAGTACCAGTCCCTTTACCAATTCTCTTAATAGCTGTTGCATAGCCAGATAATGCTTGGAGAACACGCTGAGAAGCATTATTTTTAGTGGAAAGCCATGCTTCCTTGGCAACCATTTCCTTGTAAAGACGAGCCAAGTTAAGTTCAGCCTCACGCCTTTTTGAGTACATTTCAACCAATTCAGATCTAGCTTCAATTTGATCCAAATAATTTTTGATTCTTGCCCACTTCCAAGCCTCACGCCAATTCAAAGGAAATGCCAAATCTTGATCTGATAAATCAACAGTCTCTGATCGTAATTTTTGTGCAAGCTTGACGCCACCTGCATTCTCAATACGCTTACATAACTGACTAACAGTTAAAAGATAGCTACTCAATCCATTAACCCGCTTCAGCTCAGCGATGAGGTCAGCATAATCAGCAGTAATTTTTGTTTGCGGCAACTCTTTATTGCCAAGAGTCTTCTCAGCAAAAATCTTTAGCTGCTCTGTAATGTCTCCAGAACAGTCTGATAGATTTGCCTGAAGCATTCTTAAATTTGTCGTTGCTAGATTTAAGGATCTCTTAAATAAATGTTGATTTAAATATTGACGAACAATATCCAACTCAGCTGATCCGCCATGCAATTCCGCTAAAGGGGGATTTTTAAACACTTTTTCAGCATACTGAGCAAGCGACTTATCATAATTTGTGGCTAAGTCATGTGCTTTCTTAGCAAGCAATGCAATCCGCTCAACACTTCTCAAAAATAAAACGCCACCTTCAATTCTAGGAATGCTTAAAGAATCAGCAAATTGATTCCAACGTGCGGCAAAAGTAATAAGCTTTTCATCTAAATCTAGATATTTTTTGATGTGGGCCCAGTCTTCTTGTCCACTTGGCAATAATCCGGAAACACGAATAGCTGAGACTAATTTTTTAACATCTCCATTGCCAATTATTGAAAATAAAGAAAATGGTTTTCCATCTGCTATAGCTTTAATAACCGCCTGCTTAACCTTTACCGACCTTAAACCTTCCTCAGGAAAATCAATTGGTTTTTGAAGAAATTCAGAGCGTGCATTAATTAGATGATCAACTTCACTAAATAAAGCCTCAAGTGCAAGCTTTTCAGCATTAAACGATGGATTACGAAGAGATTTTCTCAGCAAATAGGGCCATGGGGTTTCTGCTGTATCGAGATCCAAAGCGATTTCTCTCGCTTTTTCCAAGACAAGTAACATCTCATCTGCAATTTGAAGCGTTTCTTCCGTAGAGGATGTAAGAGCTAACAGCTTGCCTGAAGACTCACTTTCATTGAGCTCTTTAATTTTTGAAAGGGTCTCATGTAGTTTTGCAATATCTTCAATTGAAGGCAAAGACTCTGTAACAGGTACTTTTATACCTAAATATTTGATGTCACTTTTTAGAAATCTTCTTGCGTCTCTAAGCCTCAATTCTTCATCTGAATCCAGAGGAATTGAGTTTGATGAATCAAGGGTTAAATCATCACCAAACCAACCATATAACTCTTGGCCACTAACAACCAGCTCAGCCATTTTCTGAGCTCTCAATTTCTGACCATCAACCTCTACATCAGATAATTGAGCTAATGCAATTTCATCAACTCGACGGTCAATTTTTATTAATTCAGAATGAATTGAATCAATCTTATTTTTTAAAATATCAATTTCATCTCTAGCAATTTGCGGATGAATTTGTGAAACACCATGTTGAATGGCACTAATCGACTTCTCGAACTGCGCCATACCCTGACGGTCATTAGTTAATAAAGCAACTGTTAGATGACGAACATCTTCAGGTATTTTTTCTTGCAAAACTTTTAAGGCTGGCTCACCCTTAGACGTAACCAACACCCGCTTACCAGTAGCTAAATAATGGCAAATAATGTTTGCAATAGTATGCGTCTTACCTGTCCCCGGTGGCCCTTGAACAGTAACACCTGGGGAGTTTTCTAATTGCTGAATGATTGTTACTTGTTCTTGGTTGTAGGGCAAAGGAAAAAACAATTCTTTAGGCTGAGACCCACCACTATCGCCTCGACTAGATACACCTCTGAAATTAATAGTTTCATATCGAACAACATCATCAGATGGAGGGCTCACTAAGGCTAACGAACCCAACGGAATCTCACATCCCGCCTCCAATTTTTTAATTAAGCGCTCTAAGTCCCCCTGGAGGTAACTATTACTTTTAGGACGCGTGAAAATAACCCACAAGTCTGTTACATGTAAATTATCTGTTGGAGCTGGAAAGTTTTTTGGCTCCACCACTTCTTCATATGTTCCTCTACTTTGGATGCCTCCAGCAAGCATCTTAAGCACGTCCTGATATGTTGATGAATCAAAGGGGTTTAGAGTTCTATCTGGATTACTTGTTAACTGAGTTTTACCCCTATATTCAAGATCAGCAGCTCCAGCTATTGATGTTGCTATAAACGGCTCAATCTCGATTCTTGGATCAATCGTTCTAGGCCTGAGCTCAATATCCATATTCTCTTCAAGAGAAATCTCAATTGCTTGAGTAATTAATGGATATTGATAATCAAATACGCCACCTTCATGCTGCATTTTCCACGCTGAAACACCCACACCCCAAACCAATTCAGTAGGCTTAGTGGCTTCTTCTGACTCCATTTGGTTTTTTAATGCAAATAAGTCTGAATAGAGCTTAATTGTTTCGCGACGAGGCTTCTCAGCTACAGCCCAATTTCTCCAAGTTTGCTTATATCCCTCTAAATATAGGGTTAAGCTGTTTCTTAGTTGAGCTAATTCGCTATCTCTCACCTCTTGGGGAAATTCATCTCCAAATTTTTGAGAAATTCTTTGAAGAAGTGCTGCCTCAATAATTTCAGGTTCTTTAGCAAAAGGATTATCTTTAACCTCAATCAAGCCTTTGTATTCTTCACTAGTAACTCTAGGCGAACGCTGTTCCTCCAGCCTACTGACCCTCAACCAGATATGATCTTCTTCTGTCTGAATATTTAGAGATATTCCTGGCTTATTTTGAATATCTAATGCTTTAATTTTCCAACTAGCTTGGTTGGCTAAGTTATAACCTCGCGGATCAACATTTTTTAATTGTTCGCCAATATAATCAAAAACTTGACGCAAAAGATCTCTAGATTCAGGCATATTTATTATTCTATGAAATATATCTGTTAATCATAACTTAATTAATTGATGATTAAATCAAATAGATAGCTCAAGGGCTGAGCTTGAGCTCATTTAAAGACGATATGATTTTTAACATAACCGTAGTTATGCGAACTAAGGTTCCCAAACACTACTAACTATCGAATACCGGTAAATTTCTCAGTGTTTCCAGAGCTTTCATCTGCTCCGGAGCAATATGAAGTTTTGATTGACGAATTCGATTGGAAAAAACTACCCTCCTAATTTCCTCATCAGTAACACCATGTCTGCAAGCCGCAACATTTCCAGAATGTTCCTCGATAACTCTTGGCAGGTCTAAAAGCGCGACATTTTCATGGTGAAACCCAAATCCCAGAAGACATATCTTTTCCGCCTCATTTAAAGCAGAAATAGCTGCATTTACAGCCGCAGATTGACCCGCTAAAACCTCGTAAATCGTATTGATAGATTTAAATGAACTCTCCCACTGATTTAAATCTCCAAACCTAGAAGGATTAAATTCGCCCAAACTACCATATACATGATGTATTGGAATAGCGCTGACCATATTCAAGACATCTTGATCATTCGCAATATTGAATGAATTCTTTAAAGAATTAAAAAGCTTAAACTCTAATAAACGATCATAGTTAAACGTAATAAAAGAGATATGGTTATCACGAAAAAAATGTTCTACCTTGCCAACACCATCAGACATTTTTTCAAAAAGATATTCAAACCAATCGTACTTTGTATTTTTTTCATGAGTTTTAGCTATTAGAAAATTAGCTTCGGACTGCAATAAGGTTTGAGCAACCCCTACCTTACCAAGAACATCATATCCACCCATGTGTTGATTAGCATTCAAAAATGTATCAATTGATGCCTGACCAGCTTGACTAAGAGAATCTATAAATCTGGCTATATTTTGCTGTTGCACATACTGAATATTTACACCACTTCTTTGAGGAAGCGCCCTTAAATTTAGATCAGAATGATTTTGCGCCAATCTCAGTTGTGCCACTACATTCCTAATGAGTTCCTTACCACTAGGAAAACCATACGGGATATGAGCGCCAGCCCCCAAGATAAATACGGTTTTTTTAGAAATCATGAATTTATCTAATATTTACAATTAAGCTTCCATCCAATCTTCGCCTAAAGCCTGAACCTGCTGTAATACCAGCTCAACAGCGCTATCCTGTTGATCAGGCGGGTATTTATACTTCCGTAAAATACGCTTCACCATCAACCGCAAGCTAGCTCGAACACTCTCACGCTCAGACCAATCAACTTTTAAGTTTGCACGAAGATTTTCAGTTAATTCATGTGCAATCTTCTTCAATATCTCGTCATTGAGTTCACGCACCGCAGATTCATTGTTAGCTAGCGCATCATAAAACTTCACTTCATCATGGCTCAAGCCAAGCTGCTCACCACGACCAGAAGCTTCACGGAACTTCTTAGCCATCTCAATCAGCTCTTCCATCACCTGCGCAGTCTCGATCGCACGATTTTGATAACGCTGGATAACATTGGTCAGTAATTCACTAAACTTTTTCTCCTGCACCACATTGGACTTGAATCTACTTTTGATTTCACCTTGCAACAAACGCTCAAGCAGCTCTACTGCTAGATTGCGTTCAGGTAGATTTTTAACTTGCATGAGGAATTCGTCATCGAGCAGACCAATGTTTGGCTTATCTAAGCCCACAGCATCAAAAATATCAACCACGCTATCCGAAACTACGGCAGAGCTGATGATTTGCCTTATAGCCAAGTCACGCTGTTCGTCTGTCTTGCGCTGCTTAGTTATGTCACGCTTAGTCAGCAAGACTTTGATGCCCTGCATAAACGCCACTTCTTCACGAACTTCTTTTGCCTCATCCAAAGTACAGCACAAAGTAAAAGCCTTGCTCAATGCGACAGCTGTGTCAGCAAATCGCTTTTTACCATCCTTCAAACCAAGTATGTGGTTAGCAGCACCAGCTAAAGCTTTATGCCCAGCTGACATAAAGTTACTGTAATCAAAGCCGTGCAGCATTCCACGGAGCACATCCAGCTTTTCAGCCAAAACGCTGTAGGCTTCATGGGCATCTACGGTTGTACGGCCACGCCCACTACTATTCGTATATTCCTTCATCGCGGCTTTAAGCTCATTGCCGATACCGATGTAGTCCACAACCAAGCCGCCTTGTTTGTCCTTAAATACACGATTGACCCGTGCAATTGCTTGCATCAGGTTATGCCCTTTCATTGGCTTATCTACATACAGTGTATGTACACAAGGGGCATCAAAACCAGTCAGCCACATATCGCGAACGATGACTAGCTTCAATTCGTCGCTTGGGTCTTTAAACCGTTTCTCAAGACGCTTTTTAGTTTTGCCATCGTATATGTGGGGACGCAGCAAAGCCTTGTCGCTTGCTGAGCCAGTCATCACGATCTTAATTGCACCTTTTTCAGGATCTTCATTGTGCCAATCAGGGCGCAGTTTGATGATTTCGTTATACAAGTGAACGCAAATGTCACGGCTCATTGCCACAACCATTGCTTTACCTTCCATCGCCTTGTTGCGTTCTTCAAAGTGTGCAACCAAGTCAGCCGCCACTTGTGCAACACGAGGCTCAGCACCAACCACACGCTCTAATGCTGCCCAACGGCTTTTGAGTTTTGCTTGGGCACTGTCTTCTTCATCCTCGGCAAGCTCATCTACTTCAGCATCGATGGTAGGCATTTGCTGTTCGTTGAGTTTTAACTTGGCAAGCCGAGATTCATAATAGATGGCAACAGTAGCGCCATCTTCTTTGGCTTGCTGCATGTCGTAAATGTGGATGTACTCACCAAACACAGCCCTTGTGTCACGGTCTTCGCTACTAACGGGAGTGCCCGTAAACGCCACAAAAGTTGCATTTGGCAAAGCATCACGCAGGTGTTGTGCATAGCCAGATTGATAACGCTCTTCCCCAGCTTTGCCCTTTAGCTTGGCATCAAAGCCGTATTGGGTGCGGTGCGCTTCGTCGGCGATAACCACGATGTTGCTACGGTCGGACAGGACAGGAAACGTGTCTTCATCCTCGCCCAGCATAAATTTTTGGATAGTGGCAAACACAATGCCGCCAGATGGACGATTGGCAAGTTTTGTACGTAAGTCTTGGCGTGTGCTGATTTGCACGGGCTGTTCGCGCAGCAAGTCTTGGCTCAAACTAAACACGCCAAATAACTGCCCGTCCAAGTCGTTACGGTCTGTGATGACAACAACAGTTGGGTTTTCCATCGCAGCAGATTGCATCACTCTTGCAGCAAAGCAAGTCATTGTGATGCTCTTGCCACTGCCCTGCGTATGCCAAACAACGCCACCTTTATGCGAACCGTCAGGACGCGATGCTTGAACAACCTGCTCAATCGCTGCACGTACAGCGTGGAACTGGTGATAGCCAGCAATCTTTTTAACCAGCTTGCCATCGTCCTCAAACAAAACAAAGTAACGTAGGTAGTCAAGCAAGTACTCGGGAGCTAATACGCCTCGCACCAATGTTTCAAGCTCTTGAAACTGTCCAAGCGGGTCGATAGTCTTGCCATCAATCGTGCGCCAAGCCATAAAACGCTCAGCGTCAGCGGACAACGAACCCAGCAATGCCTCTGTGCCATCCGAGATGACTAACACCTCGTTGTACTGGAACACATCAGGTATTTGCTCTTTGTACGTTTGAATTTGATCGAACGCCTTCCAAATGTCGGCATTCTCGTCAGCTGGGTTTTTTAACTCCAGCAACACAAGTGGCAGACCGTTCACAAACAAAATAATGTCAGGTCTACGTGTGTGTCGAGCGCCCTTAATCGTGAACTGATTTACTGAAACCCAGTCATTTTTCGCTGGCGTTTCCCAGTCAACCAAGCGCACAAAGTCGCCACGGGTTTCGCCATCTTTTTGGTACTGCACGGGCACACCATTAACCAGCAGCTTGTGAAAGTGTCGGTTTGCACTGAGCAGTGATGGAATGCCAAGGTCTTTAACTTGCCTCAAAGCATCTTCACGTGCGTTAGCTGGAATGCTTGGATTTAAACGGTTGATTGCCTCACGCAAACGAAACGGCAACAGCGTGTTTTTATAGTCAGCCCGTTCAGGTGTTGCACCATCAACAGCAATGTCATAGCCACTCAGCAACGTGTAACCAACGTCACTCAGCCAGCCTAATGCCTCTTGTTCTAGTTGGTCTTCAGTCATTTAGGCTGTTACCTTTTCAAGTTCTGCTTCAGCATCAGCAATACGCAGCTGCCCCGAGATTAAGCGTGGCAACAACGTGTCACGTAGATTGGTTAGTGTTTTAGCTTCTTCAAAGTTGGCTAATATTTTTTCAATCAGTTTGCCAACCACTTGATTAAATTTATCGAGCACTTGTGCAGGTGGAATGACTACAGGGAATTTCATCAAGTCAGCACCACTCACGTTAGCTTGAGCACTCCCGTGTGACTGGCTTTCAGCATATGCTTTAAATTCTGTCTGCCTAACAGCAGCAAACACAAATCCAAGGTCATCCAAGCCTTTGTTAGTGGATATGCGACCAACTCGTTGATTTAAATAACTTGCAACTTCTGTGTGAGTAACAAGACCAGTTTCTCCGACGTAGCCCGTCATACCGACAAGCAAATCCCCTCTACCTAGCTTAAAACGATCTAAACCTAAAACCGTTTCAGGACTCACATACGAACACCCGTCAAAATCAATTAACAAGGGTTTGACATTTCCAATTTTTATTACTGGGTGCCCCTGCTCAACCCAATCACTACCCTTAAAAGCGTGGCCATTTTGAAAAGCAGCAAGTGATGAAATGGTTGAAAATTGCCACCCCTTCGGCACCATCCCAAATTCAGTCTCTTCAAACGCATCAGGAAAAAGTGCTGCTGTAGCCTCATCAATCCCTTCTGGCAATTTTCCTTCAGACTTTGCACGCACAGGGTCAAAATCCACAAACCAAGACTTGAACAATGCTTGGGCAATGGCTTCTAATGTGTTGTTCGTTTCTTGCAGGGTCGTAATGCGGTCATCAATTACCCGCAAGATATGTGCAATTTCTTGCTGAATTTTTATTGGCGGGATTGGAATGGACAGCTTTCTCAGCTCACTTTGCTTTATGCCTACAACAGTCGTTCCAGTAGCTCGTGCTTTTAATTGTTCTTGGGCGTCTTGTGACTGCAGCCAATAAAGCAGATAGGTGCTGTCAAGAAATCCAGCTTTTCCTCTCAGTGTTACAACTCTTTGTGCAAGAGCAATTTTTTCTAGCCCAAGTTGAGCAACTTCTCCCAAAGGAGCTTCAACAGTTAACACTACGTCCCCGCATTCGGGTATGCCGCGACGCATCCAACTTTCATAATCCTCAACAGCTATAAATTCAGTTGGTGTTTCAATTCGCCCACTCTTAATTACTTTTGCTGTAATTAGCGGAATTCCAGAACTGGTCTTCACTGGAGTCTTGCCACGATAGTCAATCAATGCATCAAGACAATCCTCTAACAGTGAGTTGTCCCACTCAAAACTCATAGCCAAGGCTCCCGAGTTTTTGCTTAATCACTGCATCAAGCTCAGCACCTTTCGCCATCTGCTCACCTAACTTTTCCGTTAGCTTTTGCATCTTGTCCGCGAACGCATCGTCATCATCATCAACTTCTTCTGCCCCCACGTAGCGACCCGGCGTTAGCACGTGTCCGTGTGTGGCAATCTCTGCCAAGCTAACGCTGCGGCAATAACCTGCAACGTCTTCATACAAGCCATCTTCACCGCGCCAAGCTGCAACAGTCTTCTCAATCCGTGCAATAACTTCATCGGTAAATTCAGCTTGCACACGACTAATCATCGTGCCTAGCTTACGAGCGTCAATAAACAGCACTTCACCTTTGCGCTTGGTTTTTTGTTTAACCAAGAACCATAAGCAAGCTGGGATTTGGGTGTTGAAGAATAACTGGCTAGGCAATGCAACCATTACCTCAACAGCATCAGCTTCAACCATTGCCGCACGAATTGCGCCTTCGTTGTTTTGGCTGGAACTCATCGAGCCGTTTGCCAACACAATACCTGCACGACCTGTTGGCTTGAGGTGATACAGCATATGCTGCAACCACGCATAATTTGCATTACCTTGCGGTGGGTCGCCATAAACCCAACGTGGGTC
>JACCDH011585795.1_pt1 | contig 20067 bp, 19 predicted proteins | sample 7442481 | NCBI WGS metagenome assembly JACCDH01 (sample SAMN15323433, study PRJNA562643) | freshwater metagenome | isolation source: river surface water | place: USA:Blue River Watershed | collected 2017-08-15 | reverse complement strand
GGAAGCAGATTTAATAGGTGAGGTATCGAAAGTATATTGTTGGACCGACCGTCCCGTATGGCCGCAAGGAATTGCTTGGCCAAAAACACCGAGTCGCATACCAAAGGAACTCAACTGGGATTTATGGTTGGGCACCGCCCAAAATACGAATTACATTGAAAACCTCGTGCCATTTAATTGGCGCGGTTGGTGGGATTTTGGCACAGGTGCTTTGGGCGACATGGGTTGTCACATCATGGGGCCTCCCTTCAAATTATTGAATTTGGGCTATCCGCATGAGGTGTCGGGAAGTGCATCGACGACCTACAGTGGGGTGTTTAAAGAGTCGGCCTATCCGGAAAGTGGTCCTATTTCGAGTTCCTTGAAATACCGTTTCACGCTGGAAAATGGCAAGGATTTGGATCTGTACTGGATGGATGGAGGCATTACGCCGGAGCGTTTGCAGGCCTTAGCACCCGAAGTTAATATGAATGATGCCCTGGGTGACTATCCGGGTGAGAATGATTTTGAGGGATCAACGTTGTTTGTTGGGACCAAAGGCGTCATCGCCTGTGGTTGGGGTGGCAGTCATCCCCGACTATTTTCAAAAGAATTACAAGAAGCTGCGAGTCAAATCCCACAAAAATATGCACGAGTAAAGGGCGGGATGGATGGACATTGGTGGCAATGGATAGATGCGAGTATTGCTGGTTATGGTAAAATGGAAGTCAGTTCTCCTTTTGAAGGATATGGCGGGCCTTTGACGGAAACCGTATTACTCGGCAATTTATTGTTGCGCAGTTTCAATCTTCGCGAGAAGGTGAAACGTATGGATCCAGTATATGGCTCCATGGAAAGCTATGCGTATAGCGGTCGGTACAAGGCCTTGAAATGGGATGGGGCCAATATGCGGGTGACCAATTACGAACCGGCGAATCAGTTTTTACAGCGAACTTACCGAAAGGGTTGGGGTGATTTAGCGATTTAGTTTTGTGGTTTGTCAAAAATCTTTTTGTTGTTGACCAAAGGTTTGGCCCAGAAACCTATACTGCCGATGTATGCCATGCTGAAAAACAGGACGCTCATGCCTGTTTTTAATCCCCATACATCACCGATTCCACCTACGATGAAGGGGAAAATCGCGCCCCCTACAATGCCTGTCACAATGATTCCGGCAAAGGATCCGTGATGTTCTGTCACGGAATTGAGAGCTAAGGAAAAGATGATGGGGTACATGACAGAGGCAAAAAAGCCTACGAGCGGAAAGGCGATTAAGGCCGTTTGCGTATCGCCATACAAGGCAAATCCGAGTGAGATCATCGCTAAAAAGGTAAATCCTGTTAGCACAACCCGACTGTCCAAAAGCTTCAATAATACCAGTCCTAAGACGCCTCCAGCAGTCATCAAGCCCCAATAGTAGGCGATGGTATTTGCTCCAATGCTTTGGGGATCTTGTCCGTGGTAGGTGGATAAAAATTGGGAAATCCAGGTGGCAATCCCTTGTTCGGTGCCAACATAACAAAGCATCGCGATGAAATATAAAACGACGTATTTGTTTCTAAATAACTCGAGGTGGATTGCCCAAGCACCGGGTTTTTCGTTATCGCCTAAGTCCACTTTGGGAAATTTCGTCATAAAACTAATGAGCATCATGAGTAGGCTGATGCCGATGAAAAGAAAATAAAGCGATAGCCAGGGGAATGTTTGGGCTTGAATGCTAGACTTGGAGATGAACAATTGGTAAACCATGGGGCTAACAAAAGAGGCAAATCCAAAAATCAATTGTGCCAAAACGGAGTAATTCGCATAATGCTCTTCGCCTCCTGCCGTTCGTAGCAAGGGATTAATGACAACTTGCAACATGGCCATGCCACTTCCAATCAGGAAAAGAGAAAGAAGCGCGCTCAAATAATGGGGGGATAACACCATTAACAAAGAGCCGAGTGTGGCTAGTCCAAAGGCAAAAACCATCACCTTTTTTTCGTGGTAAGTCTCTAATAGAATTCCCGCTGGGATGGATGTGATTCCATAGGCGATGAAAAAGGAGAAAGGTAAAAGGGAAACAAGCGTTAGATTGAGGTCAAAACTGCGTATCAAGTCGGGGATAATAGGCCCCATGATGTTCGAAATAAATGAAATGACGAAAAAAGTCAAAAGTATCAACAGAACAAGTATGGGACTTTTTTTCATTGATTACATTAGAATTTTAAGTTATAAGCCAAATAGGGGATGGCTGAAAAATCGCTCACAGTAGGTGAAAGAAATCCAGCATCAAAGGCATATCGAGTGCCCAAGTAGCGCAAGCCTACTGAAAGAATGCCGTTGTAATTGGAAACCGTGTTGATGTAACGGCCCGTATTATTATCATAGTTGACCGTTTTCGTTGCAAAAAACCAGTTCTCTGATAATAACATCATGCGTTTTGAGATGCGGGTCATGCCGGAAAGCGTAATCATCGGATTGTTGGCAAATTTCCAAACATAATCGTTGGTGCCCATTCCGGAATTTTCTTTCACGGCACCTATGCCTAGATTCAAGGTGATGTTGTGTTCGTGGGATCCCAGGGTGAGTGAGCCATATCCTGCCCCCACGCCAAAATTAAAGTCTTTAATGAGGGAATTGGCAAAAATAATTCCAGCACCCACATGGACATTTTTGGCTACTTGGTAACCGATTTTCGGTGTCACAAAAATGGCAAAGGGAATGACGACACCAGCGCCGATGGAGAAGTGATCCGTCAGGCCTAATTGGAAGGAATTGACCAAAAAATAGGCATTTTGGTAATATTTATCCCCTTTTTGTAAAGGAATGGCGGATGGCCCAAAGAAGTAACGATTGGGTTGGGGATTTGGAATCTGAGTTTGTTCGGATTTGTCTAATCGCGTTACTGATTGGATATTTTCCCAGGGAATGGTCATCATGCCTGTTTCTGGGATGTTCAGCGTGATCGTTTTATCGTTTTGTTGGCTTAATTTTCCTTCAATCGTTTTTCCTTGTTTAAGCTCGACGCGGACTAAGGTTGAGTCTTGAGCCTGTGTGATATAGGCTAGGAGAAACAGACAAAATGTGAGCCAGATTTTCATAGTGATCAAGGTAGGATTTTTTTTGAATTCCCGCAACAATGCCCCTTACCTTTGGCAATCCTCCAAGGTTTGCCAAAGGTAGTGTTGAAAAATGATTTTTTGTACTGGCCAACTGATAATCAATATCAAGAACTTGATAGAATTCTGAGGAATTAATTTATCCACTCAAAATAGAAATGCAAGTGAAAAGAGCCTCTAAGTTTCATGAGAAATTGATTGATGCCATTTATAATTTGTTGGCAATCGCACATTTGATTTCGAATGCAGTTTGGTGAAATAAATTGTTCAGATGAATGCTTTCTCCACGTGTGCAACGTATGTGCGCATCAGTCCACATGCCATTTTTAATCAATTGGACGAAAAGAATTTCACGAATCGGAATACATGCATGTTGTGTTACATAGGGAAAAATTTCTTTCGTATTTATTTCGATGTGATCATCGTGAACGATAACATGTTGGTAAGACTTGCTTAATAAAAGACTATACCAGGGGCTTTGAAATTTTTGGCTCATGTAATACAAGTTTTGATATTCAATATTAGCGTATTACCGTTTACTCAACATTATCCAAATGAGTACAAAAGATTAATTATTTAAAATTAATCTAAATAAGCTTGCTTGTATGGAATTCATGTTTTAGTTTTGGCCATTATTTATAATAAGTCTAAATAAACATAATTGCAAATGCCAACTTCAATCCGCCTAATAATCATATTTCTATTAACATCGAGTAGTCTTTTGGGTCAAAATTCTCAGCTAAGGGGTATCGTCAAAGATCTCCAACTTCAATCCGTACCGGGTGTCAGTGTGCGTTTGATCGAGTTGAACAAGGGTAAATTGTCTGATGCGAACGGACAATTTATTTTCCAATCACTTAAGCCTGGAACGTATACTTTACAGGCCTCTTTCGTGGGCTTTAAAACGTTAAAGCAAAAAATCACACTTGAAGAGGGAAAAACGTTGAGTCTTGGATTGGAGTTATTGGAAACTTCGACAGATTTAAAAGAGATTGTGGTAGTGGGCTACGTAAGCCAAAACGAGAAACCTGTTACGATAGGAAAATTACCAATTCGTCCCATGGATTTGCCTCAAAGCATTGTGACGTTAGATAAAAGCTTGCTGGATGGCCAGCAAGTCAAAACGATGAGCGATGTATTAATGAATACAAACGGAGTTTATATATCCGGAGCCTCTGGGGGGTATCAAGAAGAGATTTCCGCACGCGGGTTTTCAATGGCAAGTTCTAATACGTTTAAAAATGGAATGCGTTATTCGAATGGAATGATGAGTGAATTGAGTGGGATTGAAAAGGTGGAAATTTTGAAAGGGAGTGCTGCCATTTTGTTTGGAAATGTTGCAGCGGGAGGTGTTCTAAATCTTGTTACCAAAAAACCTAAATTCACTTTTGGGGGAGAGATGGGTATTCGAACAGGTAGTTGGGGGTTAATCAAACCTACACTCGATATTTATGGGGGAATTTCATCCAAAGTAGCCGCAAGATTAAATGCATCCTACGAGCAATCAAACAGTTTCCGTGCAGGTGTCTCTTCGGAACGCATATATGTAAATCCATCATTCCTTTTCAAAATTAATTCCAAAACTGAATTGCTCGTGGAAGGAGATTATTTGGCTGATGAACGAACGCCAGATTTTGGTGCCGGAATCATTAATTACCAAATTGTTGATATTCCAAGAGAACGTTTTTTAGGGGTAGCATGGTCGAACATTCAAACGAAGCAATCAAGTTTGACGTCTTCGCTTACTCACCGTATCAACGAAAATTGGACTCTTAAACTGATGGGAGGGCTCCGACAAAATTCCAGCGATTTATTTGCAAACACGCGACCTAATACGGGTACTGCCATTTCAACAGCAGGCCTTTGGATCCGGAATTTGCAAAAGACGAATTCGAAAGAAGGGTATGGAATTGCTCAACTTGATTTGATTGGCAATATCCAGGTGGGTAAGATGAAACATCAAGTTTTAATTGGTGCAGATTCAGATTATTACCAAACGACAACCAATGCTTTTGCTCAATTCGCACGTTATGACACGATTAATGTGTTCGGAACAAAATCATATCGTTTACGAACAGATATTCCAGCGATGACAGGAACAACGATAACAACAGCCCCAATCAATCGTTTTGGGGTTTATGTACAAGATTTAGTGCATGTATCAGATCAAATAAAACTCTTGGCGGGGATTCGGTATTCTTACCAACAGACTTCAAGCGAAGTGTTAACTTTGAGTACGAATAAAACAGTTAATACGACCTATTTTGATGGGGCTTTTTCCCCGCGTTTGGGATTGGTTTTTCAGCCAAGCAAGTTAAATTCAATATTTGCTAGTTATTCGAATTCATTTACATTGAACACGGGAGTGGATGTTACAAATAATGCTTTACCTCCCTCGTTTATAGACCAATATGAATTAGGTGTTAAAAACGAATTTTTGGATGGAAATGTATCAGCCAATATTACATTATACCGTATTCTAAATAGTAATTTGGCTCAAACCTCCTTGGCAAATGGAAATACGAACACGAATATCAAAGAATTAGCGGGATCAGTTCAGAGTGAGGGGTTGGAATTGGATGTAATGACGAAACCAATTGCTGGAATCTCGCTGACCGCTGGTTATAGTTTTAATGAGACAAAATACATCGAAAGTAATACTTATATCAAAGGAAGCTTATTACGCTATAATCCTAAAAATACGGCCAATGTAGGAATTCAATATATAAATAAAGGCTTTCAAGCAGGCTTTAGTTCCGTCTATATAGGGGAGCGATTCGCGGGTCGGTCCACCCGAATTAGCATCGCAAATGATGCGTATCGTTTGATTGAATTACCAGCCTACTTTCAATTTGATATGACAGCGGCTTATCGATATAAAAAGTTTTCGCTTCGGGGCAAAATAGCAAACATCGGAAATGTGTTGAGCTACAATGTACATGATGACAACTCTGTTAACCCTATCGCACCGCGGAATTATAGTCTTTCTTTAACCTATCATTTATAATTTTTATGAGTCAATTATCAACAAAAATGCGGGTATATCACCGTTATTTAGGATTTTTTCTAGCCGGAATCATGGCGGTATATGCATTAAGTGGAGTTATTTTAATTTTTCGAGAAACGCCATTGCTAAAGAAAAATGTACACCAAGTGGTCAACCTTAAGCCCAATTTACAAGGGGAGGCATTAGGACGCGAACTGAAAATTAGAGGTTTTAAAGAAGATAAAAGGGACGGGAATCTTATTCGGTTTAAACAAGGGACTTATGATATGAAGTCCGGAGTTGCCGATTATACACAGAAGGAATATGCATACGTTGTTAAAAAAATGACCAATTTGCACAAGGCTTCGACAAAGCATCCGCTTTTCTACCTAAACATCTTTTTCGGATTATCTCTTTTGTTTTTTGTCATATCATCTTTCTGGATGTTTTTGCCCCAAACTACGATATTCAAGAAGTCAATGTATTTTGCCTTAGCGGGTGTACTCTTGACTTTGATTTTAATTGTCATTTAGTAGGGACTCCTCACTTACCTTTGGCAAACCTTGGAGGATTGCCAAAGGTAGGGTTTTAAGCAGTCAATTATTATTTCGAAACTGATATTGTTATCCAGATTCTTGGATTTTAAAACATAGGATTTAGCATACGGATCTGTCAATAGTGCTTATATGACCAAGCATCTAGTAGGATGAGACTCAACTTATATGTGATGCTTTTCTATTTTGAATTTCTTGCAAGATTTGACTTCAGGAGGCAAAATACCTCGATATTATGTTCCCGAAAACGTATTTTGGAACAAATCAATTTGGTGTTCAAACGACTATTTCAATTTTAAGGGCCAACTTACCTGAATGAAATATGTCCTTATTTTTCTACTCTTTTATCATGTAACTTGGTCACAGAAAAAAGTAGCCTTTGGTAACAATCCAAAAGCCGGGAAGTATGTCCCAATTCGTGGCTTTCAAATGTATTATGAGGTCTATGGTCATGGCCAGCCGCTCCTAATGATTCACGGTAATGGCGGATCCATCAAAGATTTCGAAAACCAGATCCCGTTTTTCAGTCGATTTTATCGGGTGATTTTGGCCGATAATCGTTCGCATGGCAAGTCCATCGATACGCAAGATTCCTTGAGCTATGAAATGATGGCTGATGATTTTGCTGCTTTGTTAAATCATTTACATATCGATTCGGCCAATGTAATCGGATGGAGTGATGGGGGAGTTAATGGTCTTTTGTTAGCTAGTCGGCACCCTTCAAAAGTACGTAAACTAGCCATTAGCGGAGCGAATCTAACTCCAGAACCTGTTCGAAGTACAGATGCTTGGGTTGTTGAAAATGAATATCATTTTATCGATAGTCTCAATCACTTACCTGTAACGCAAGAGCATAAACGACTATTAAAACTCCATCATATGTTAGTGGAACAACCTCACATAAGCCATGCGGTTTTGGCCAAAATACAATGTCCAACCTTGGTTATTGGTGGTGATCATGATGTGATTTTGCCCCGACACACGTTGGAAATTGCTGAAAATATTCCTCAGTCATATGTATGGATTTTACCTAATTCGGGTCATTCCACTCCTGTTTACTACAAACACCAATTCAATCAAACTGTACATGAATTCTTGAAACATCCATTTCGAAAGATAGAGAAACATGCCAAATTTTTTTAATCTTGTTTAATGGCTTCAACGGTGTTGTTTGCCTTTTGCCAAAAAGATGCATTCAAGAATAAATGAAATCTATAAATTTAAATTGATGACAAACATAAAAGGCACATTTGTGCAAACCTCGTTACTGCTCACTATTAGTCTATTTAGTTTTGCACAGAAAAGTAAGTTAACCTTATCCCTCATGCCTGCTTCGTATGCAATTTGTCGGCTTGCCCCAGATGCAAAAATTCCTGATTGGGCAAATCAAGGAGAATTTTATTCAATTTCCAAAACGAGTGATGAATTGTCTATTGTAGTTGATCAACGTTATGCGCCTACTGGGATTAAGAAAGCGGAAAATTGGAAAGGTTTTAAGATTGAAGGGCCACTTGATTTCTCGATTACAGGGATATTGGCGGGATTGTCAAAGACTTTGGCCGACAATCAGATTCCTTTATTTTGTGTGAGCACTTTTGATACCGACTATATTTTGGTTGAGCGTAAATATTATGATCAGGCGAAACACTTGCTAGGGCAATCGAATACGATCAAGTAATTGATAATATAACAAAAGGAGGACATCGAGTCCTCCTTTTCAACTACCTTTGGCAATCCTCCAAGGTTTGCCAAAGGTAAGCGGGGAAAGTACATTGCATTATTGCATGATTTCGCTAATTTTCTTCGAATCATAACGCAACCATTCCACTACTTGTTTACCATCTTTGATTGCATCAACCGAGTGAATAATCACTTTCACCGACTTATCTCCACGCGTTAATGTGAACCAAGCATACGCAGAAACATAATTACTCGCACCGAAGTATCCCGGTTTGGAATAAATTGTCTCCGTAATATTTGAGATAATATCCAATTTCATCGTGATACTCTTAGCCCTCATTAACGAAAATAAAGATGCATTTATGGTATACACATTGTTATAAAATACAGCATATCCCGAATACATTGCTCAATTAGTTGCGGTGTCAGAATCACTTAATGCCATCATGGATTTTGTAATCAAATCAATATTAGCTGATTTGGCTACCACCAATTCGATCGCACCTTCCGGTAATTGGTTTTCTTGCTTTGTGCAATAATGGAAAAAGCTAAGCTTTTGTGACGAGCAATAAGCTTAGCTTTTTCCTATGTTTAAATATATGTACGTCAAAAAGCGTTTATTGTTTTGTTTTTTCTCTTGAAAATTGTTTTACTGAATCGAGTTTACCTGCTAAGTTGAACCCGAAAAGTTCTACAAGATTTTTTTCCCAAATACTCCCATCCTTCAAAACACGTTTCTCGTTTGAGAAGACGATAATGCCTGATGCAGGATCGGTGTCTTTAACTTTAAATGGAAGGATGAAGCCTGGTTTCCAGTCTAAAGATTTGAATTCGGCAAACATCGCTGGTAACATATCCTTAGTAAATTTAATTTTAGAACCATCAAATCCTTCGATGATCATTTCATCTGCCATAATCGCTTCGACCCCTTTTATATCCATGGCATTATAGGCTTTGGCGAATTTTTCGATAGTCTCAATTTCTCCTCGGTTAGTAAATTGCACCGACTTGCCATTATTTTCTGAGCCCTCCTTGTATGAAATGAGTTTTCCGCCGTACGTCTTACCGTATTCGCTTGTTGCAGGGATTGAATAATATTGTTTGAAATCTGCAAGTTTGCCTGCTTTATCCACAGAGAACAATTCGAACAAATTCATATTTTGTTTGGAACCGTTTTTATAAACTCGCTCCTCTGTTGATTGTAACAATACCACTTCGTTCGTTTGGCCTTCTACTTTTAAAGGTACAATGGCCATCGGTTTGTTAAGAACAGATTGATATTCTTGTTGGGCCTCTTTATTATTCTCCTTGTATTTTTTAATCATTTCATCTGACCAAAATTTGGAATACTCCTCTGTATTATTCGAATTGTATGCTTTTATTGCATCCAATACAATATTGCTGCTTTTTTCAGAGCCTAATTGAAATGGTTTTCCTTGGCTTTCCCCGCTGAAAATTTTTCCAGCTTTTTGTGCATTTACAATAAATGCCGAGGCAACGAATGCCCCTAATAGAATAAGTTTTTTCATGTGTTTTTTGATTTGTTTTATTAATGATGGCAAGTAAGAAAGTTTGATAGTTGATACGAATAAATTTGGCATACACTTTGTCCCCTTTTGCATTTTTAGGAACAGATTAAAAGATTAAACAAGGTTGCGAAGAGGCTGCTTTAGCTACTTTTGAGGCATACCAACAAATCAAAAATGAAAAAATACTTAATTCTAGTCGTTGCTGCAGGAAGCATGTTTTCGTGTACGACGCAAAGTGAACTAAATGAAAAATTAGCTGCTGAAAATATTGCGTTTTATTCGCGAGTTTGGGATGTGGCGATAAATGCTGGTCGTACCAATGTGTTGGATACGGCATATGCGGAAAATGTTGTTTTGCATACTGTTCCCGAAACGAAAGGGAAGGTCGCAGCAAAAGCCTATTATGACAATTATGTGACAGGTTTTTCCGATCGCGAATTTATCATCAAAGAGACATTTGCCTCTGGGAATAAATTAGTTAAATACTGGCAATTTAAAGGAAAACACACGGGCAATTTCTTTGGCATACCCGCCACTGGCAAGTCGGTGGATGTAATCGGTTGCACGATTGCAACGATTATAGGAGGTAAGATTACGGAGGAACAAGACTTTTTTGATAACCTTGAATTTTTCAAGCAATTAGGCTTGAAAACGCCGTAATTTTAGATGAAGTAGGTAGTGCAAAAAGCCCTTTGCTAGTTAGTGGAGGGTTTTTTTGATTTAATGAAGGCAGATGGGGTAACGCCTTGCCGACATTTAAACGCATCAATGAATTTTGATCGTGATTGGAAACCGGCCTCAGCAGATAGTGCCTCAATCGTATATACTTCTGCGTGACCGTTCTCAATTAGCTTAATAACATATTCAATTCGTTGGTCATTTTTCCATTCCCCGAACGTTTTATTTAAATCATTATTAAAGTATGCCGAAAGGTTTCGCTCAGGAATTTTCAGGTCAAATGACATTTGGGATAAGGTAAAGTCCTTTTTAATATAGGGCTTATCCTTCAGGTAATTATTTAATTGTAATTCAAATTCGGAGGTGTTTTCCAGCGGCTTAATTTGTTTAGCAAAGCTGGATTTGATTTTTTGGAAAGTTGATGCCGTATCGAGATCCAAAGAATACGAAATATTTCCGTATAGGATGTTTGGGAATAAAAACAGAAAGAAGTTTTGGACAAAAAATCCTCCTCCGCAGATACGAAAGAAATGCTCCTCACTAAAAATGGAAATGGAGGAAATTCCCAAGAAATAAACGGGCTTGAAATACAAGGTAACCATGTGCCCTAAACTTGTACTCGCAATAATAACTTGTATGGAGATTAATGTGAAAAACCAACGCTGAATGATGGGATGATTGCTTGGAATACTCCCATATTTTTTAAGCAACATTTGTTTGTTCCAAAAGAAATAACCTACGGATAGTCCTTCATATAGAATCACGTGAATAGAACGCCCATAGAGTAATTGCTCAAACGTGACCCAATTGAAATTTAGTCGGTAATCCTCCGTAAAATTCACGATTTGATGTGCCATCTGGGTTTTGAGATCCAAGGGCAATAAAGTGAATGGGAGGGTTGCAATGCCAACAAATACTGCTGGGATTAAATGTAATGCATCTAACCAAGTAAAGGCCTTATTCTCAGAAACGGTGTGTTTGACATAGTAAAAAAGCGTGGGACCTAACAAGAAGGAAAGGGGCAAAAAGTGGACAAAACAAATGCCTTCCCAAAATTCTATTTTGCTGTAATGCAAGCCAAAATAGACCATAACTACGAGGTTGCAGCATAAGAAAAATAACGCTAAAAAAATATTCGACCTATTTAGTGAACTCAGGTAGTACAACAAGATGAACGAAGTGAATATGCCGAAAACGGGCGCAAGTATTTCCAAATGTGTAAGTTAAATTAAAACAAATTTAAGAAAATGAATTGATTTTCTGGCCAATCATTATAATCCTTAGCCCCGCTTAGCTTTGGCAAACCTTGAGGATTGCCAAAGCTAGTGTTTTTTAGGCACTTGGATTGTCGCCCAACTGATAATCTTGGCCAACTAATTGATATTAGGTGCAAAATACAATTCTTTGTCCTTTCAAAACCTTACCTTTGGCAAACCTTAAAGGATTGCCAAAGGTTACGCGGGAGCTATGGCAAAACAGCTAGTTTTCGAAAAGCCAATCAAATCAACTTGCCACAAAGCTCCATCTAGCGAGCCTATGAAAACAAAATCGCTCGTTTCTTGATCTTTGTATTCTTGGCTTTTTTACAACCAAATTGATAAATTCTAATTCAATCGATATGTTGTAAACTTAGTCAAGTTACGAATAGGATTGTCAATATGTATTACTCAAAATTGTCATTTTGAGTAAAGTGTAATATGTTTATTATCAATGTTTTATAAAATAAAATGGCTCTTTTCGGAGTAAATGCTGTCACCGATATTTTTTTAAATTTTTCGATTGCAAATAGGAATTTGCAGCTTTGCAGTTCGCAAAAAAAATAATCCATGAGTAGTATTTCAGAACGCATCAAAAAGCACTTTGAAGGCGATATTCACATCTTGTTAATTGTTATTTTTTTAAGTGTCATTGGCGTTATCATACAATTTTCTGCAAAAGGGCGATTAACCATGGATGGACCTCTTGTACCACTTGCACATTTAATTAAATCACTATTGATTTTAGGCGTTGGATTTTGGGCAATGGGTATATTCTCGCGTATGGACTATCTAAAATCAACGAAATACGTAGATATGGCCTTGTTGGGTTCATGGTTTTTAATTGGACTTGCGTACCTATACGGCCGGGAAGCAGGAGGCGCAAGTCGCTGGATTCAAGTGGGACCCCTTAGTTTTATGCCTTCTGACATGGCTAAGCTTTGTTTGACAATTTCCTTGTCGAAAATGTTTGCCAGCAGGCAGGCTGATCCCGAAGCGTACAATCCCGCTGTTATTATTGCGATTTGTATGAAGATAGGAGGTACTTGTTTTTTGATTTTCTTGTCAAATTTCTCCACGAGTGTGATCGTATTTTGTACCTCTATGGTGCTGATGATTTTTGGTCGAGTGCCTTATAAATCGATCGTATTGGTTTTTAGCATTTTTGCTATACTAGCTGTCACATTAATTTTTTCAGGGGTAGGCCAAAGGTCTGCGACGATTATTAATCGGGTTGAAGTTTATATGAATCGGATGTTAGGCCGACAAAGTAAAGAGGAGATGGAAATAGCAGATCAGGGGTCAAATTATCAATTGAAACAGAGTCTTTATGCCATAGCCTCGGGCGGAATGCAACCCAAAGGGCCCGGAAATAGCCAATTTCGTTTTCACTTATCTCAGGCAGAGTCTGATTTTGTCTATGCCATCATCGTGGAAGAATGGGGAATTGTTGCTGGCTTTTTATTGCCTGCCTTGTTTATCTGGCTGTTTTGGCGAGGGGCTCTCGCCATTTCTTATAGTGCAAAACCGCTCGGAGGCCTCATGTCGGCCGGCCTAACATTCTCTATTGTAAGCCAAGCTTTTTTGAACATGTTTGTTGCTGTGGGGGCGATTCCCGTGACAGGCCAACCGATTCCTTTGGTTTCGGCGGGAGGGACATCCTTAATCTTTACGATGATTAGCATAGGCTATATCCTTTCGGTCACGCGCGACAAAGAAAAAACGAAACTCGTTCCTCGCCCTTAGCTTTGGCAAACCTTGGAGGATTGCCAAAGCTAGTGTTTTTTAGGCACTTGAAAAGTGCTCCAACTGATAATCCTTACCAGTTAATAGATATTCTATTTTATCCCCAGAAAAATCTCCTCCAAATCACCTACCTTTGGCAAACCTTGGAGGATTGCCAAAGGTAAGAGATGCCAGCTATTCATTTGAAATACATCGCCATTTTATTGTTTTTAATCGGTTTTGAGCTTCAAGCCCAAAGTCCACTTGACTCCTTGATGCAACAGGCTGAGTCGCTCGGCTTACTGTCAAAAGATTATCAATACACCCCCAATGATACAAGTGCAGCGAAAAAAGCAGTCCAACAATTTATGCTGGATCTGAAGTTTGGAAAGCAGGAGCCCAACTTACGTTTTCAAGGGTACGATTTTAAGTTCGCCCACGAGGCTTACCGATCACGTTACGGCGAGTTATGGCAGGATCCTAAAATTAAAGAGTTAGCTTATCGTCTAATTAATGAATCAAGCGAAGTAGGTCAAATCCTTCAGGTATTAAAAGATTCCACGCAGTTCAGTCCAGATCAAAAGCAATTATTGATTAAAGCTGCCCATGAATACCGCTGGCTTGCAGCTGCTAGAGCCCAACGGTCCCTTGTTCTGGTCAACATTCCCTCCACGCAATTAAAAGTCTACGAATCGCACAAGCAGGTCATGCAAATGAAAGTGGTTTTGGGGAAGCCCAGTAGGCCAAGTAAAACACTCTCAAGCAAATTGAAAAACATGATTATCACGCCCTATTGGAACGTGCCACGTAGCATTTGCATCGAAGAGCTTGTGCCTGAAATTCGTAAAAATATCCGCTATTTTTACGCGAGTCATTTGGAAATATTCGACCAACAGAACCGGAAGATTGACCCAGAAAAAGTGCCTTGGCATCGCTTGAATGCGAATTATTTTCCCTATTCCATGCGCCAGCGCACAGGGAAATGGAATACCTTGGGAATATTGAAATTTCAATTTGATAATCCTTTCAAGATGTACCTCCATGATACATCTGAAAAGAAATTATTTGCGAAAGAAAAGCGATTTTATAGTCACAGCTGCATTCGCCTAGAAAAACCAATAAGCTTCGGGGCCTGGTTACTGAAGCCAAACTCCCTAGCCGTAGATACACTTAATGCTCAAGCGGCCTATTCCGATCATACCCCCAAATATCTTAACATCAAGCGAAATGTCCCGCTTGTTATTTGGTATAGTCTGGTGGATTTTGACGAAAACGGGAAACTCCAGTTTTATCCGAATATCTATCGGCGTTAAATCTTATAATATTGCTCCCATCCTTTACGCGGCGCTGGCCCAACCAATAATTGATTCGCTAATGTATTGTTTGTAATCAATTTAGTCTCTCGATCAAATACTAAACGCGTATTCAATTTTTGCGCTAATACGCCCAATGAGAATACCTGACTCAAAGGCCCCGCGATCGCAAATGGCGAACGCGTTTTCTCTTGTCCCATGCAGGCTTTCAAGAAGTTGGCGTAGTGATTTGAAGGACTCTTAGGTACATCTGGTAATTTCAAATCTTTGCCAGCATCGCCTAAAATCGAAAGTGTCGAGCCATGTGAACCCCCTTTAAAGGTCAAATCCTTGCTATAAATTATCTTTCCCGGATTCAATTTGGCAGGTTGTATCTTGCCATTGCCTGCCGGTGGAATGTTCGGGTCTAATTCAGTAGTTCCGTAATTTGCAGGAACGGGAGGGATGTTATTTACGCCATCATACCACGTGATGTCCATCGCTGGCATGTGCTTACGAGAAGGGAATTTAAACTGGATCGTAGATGACATTGGGTAAAAGAAATTATTGTGTCCATCCGCGCGCAACATATTGATCTCCGTGGGTAATCCCAAATCTAAAAATTCATGTGCCGTGTCCATAATATGGGCTCCCCAGTCACCTAAAGCGCCTAAACCATAGTCAAACCAACAACGCCATTGTCCGTTTACAAAGTCTTTTTGGTATTCATGTGGTTGAACAACCCCTTGCCAAATATCCCAATCCAAGGTACTTGGAATCGCTTCTGCTGCCGGAAATTTTGTAATTTTAGGATCCCATCCATGCCAGCGGCGTGGGGAATTCATGTGTGCAGTCATCGACGTCACATCTTTGATAATGCCCGCCTCTTTCCATGCTTTAAATTGGAAATAATTGGCCTCCGAGTGACCTTGATTCCCCATTTGAGTAACCAAATTGGGGTGTTTTCGTGCGGCAGCCATCATCAGTTCTACCTCATGAAAGGTACGTGCCATGGGTTTTTCCACAAATACATGTTTGCCCATACCCAAGGCCATCATCGTAATAGGGAAGTGGGAATGATCCGGAACACCGATCGAAACGGCCTCGAATTGATTGCCCATTTTATCAAATAATTGTCGGAAATCCTGGAAACGTGGAACATCCGGGAATTTCTCTAAAACTTTAAGCGTTTGAGGGGCGCCCATATCCACATCGCAGAGTGCAACAATATTACAAAGTCCCGTATTATACAAGGACATGACATCCAAGCCCCCTTGATTTCCAATTCCGATGCAGGCCAAATTGACTTTGTCCCCAGAATTTTTAGAGATGAAAGCGGGGAATGCCGCCGCAGAAGTTAATAATGCCGCATGTTGAAGAAAGGTTCTGCGGGAGGATTTATGTGCTTGGTTCATAGCTTTTTAAAGGTTTACATGTCTTAAAGACCAAAAAGGATACTATTTACTGAAAATTACATGGCAATCAAACAACGTTCTTCGGTACATTGAATTTTCATATCCGCTAATCCCAAATCGGTTTTCAAAATCTCTCGCTTCTCTTGGGATAATTTCCGGATAATCTTTCCCTCACAAAAACGTCTCACCTGAGTTTCTGACGTTAATTTTAGCCCAGGTACTTCGGTTAGCTGACCATGTTCATCTTTGGCAGCCATCGTAAAATAACAGGAATTCGTATGCCTTACAATGCCATCCCTTGGATTAAAAGATTCCACGCGCATGCCTACGATCATGGTGGTCCGACCTACATAATTGACAGATGCCTTTATTTCAACCAAATCTCCCACTTCCACAGGGCTTTTGAATTCTACACCCTCTACGGAAACGGTCACACAATATTGGTGGCTATGTTTGGAGGCGCAGATGTAGGCCACCTTGTCTAACAGGGATAAGATGATTCCCCCGTGTACTTTACCTCCAAAATTGGCATATGATGGAATCATTAATTCCGTATAGGTCGTTTCAGACTCATGAACTTCTTTGTATTGCATGTTACATTATTAAAATCAATCCTCCGATACCGAGAATATAAACCCATAAAACAATAAATGAATCAATACCCATCCGTAGAATTTGTCGGGGAGAAGGAATCAACATCCCCACCATATAAATCCCTGTTAGGATGATTCCCAAAGTCGTTAAATACAAATCTGTAGGTTTCAAACTAGGTAAAATGGCATCCCCTCCAATCAAGGATGCAAACAAAAATAGGATGGGTAGAAAAGCATTTCCCCCAAAAATATCACTGACAGCCATATTATAATCACGAATCTTTGCCGATGCAATACCTGTTGAAATTTCTGGCAAAGCTGTACACAATGCCAAAATGGTTCCACCAAAAATAACACCATTAATATCCAAACGATTGGCTACAATTTCCCCCGAGGCTTCCAAGAGCCATCCCGAAATCAACATAATTAAGGCACCCACACTTAATTCCAGCAGGGCTTTTGATGTACTCCCTCGAAATCGATTGGTAGGATGCCTGGAATGATGAATGACTTCTTGCGCTTTTTCGCGCTTCGCATCCGCTTTACCGATGTTCGAAATAAAATAAATGGACCCAAGCCAAATTCCGAAAATAATCCACTCTATTGGACTCGAATGAAAATATTTGAAGCTTTCTGGGAATTGATTCCCCATTAATACAAATGACAAAATAAAAATCACCGCTAAGCCTTCTAGAATCAACACCCGTGCATGTCCTTTCCATGTTAGTGGGGCGGAATGACCCACCCCAAAAACATCAATTAGTACAAGAACAACGGTTTGAATGGCAATTCCCCCTAAAATATTACTGACAGCAATATCATAATTCCGATGGGATGCTGCCATTAATGTAATGGCAATTTCAGGTAAATTGGTGATAATGGATAAGAAGACCATTCCACCAAATGCTTCTCCTAAATCAAACCGAATCGTCACAAAATCAACTAATTTGGTAATTCGTACGCCCATCCACCAAATAATTGCAGTGGAAAGGAGAAAGACGGCCAATAATGCTGGAGTCGAAAAGGCTTGCATTTTCAAATCTATCAATTTTTAGATGAATAATTGAAATTGCAAGGTTAATGTATTCAACCGTTTACCGGATTTAATTTCATCGCCTAGTTTCTGATATGAGGGTCTATTTTGAAAATCTAAACTTAATTTAGATTTATTGCCTTGAATATAATAATTCAAACCTAAATTAAACGTATTTGTCGAAATGCCTTGCATGCGATCATATTGAGCCAATGTCGCCGTTGCATACGGCATCAAACGTTTCGATGGCAATAAATAACCGATTTGGCTGTAAACCACATGCCCGGTTCCGAACATCGGATAGGAATTTCCATAGGTTGGTCCCTGACCTGAAATGGAATTTGCAGTTGTCAAAGTGCTTCCGTTTGCTGGATTCATTACCCCATTGTAGCGCAGATAATTCGTTCCATAATTGGTATTGAAATATCCCAAATAGGCATTAATAGCAGCTTTATTTGCTAATGGCAGATCGACAAAACTTTCTATTGCCCAGTGCATCATATCATGGTATGTCGTATCCACTTTGGCCGATTTACTCCAAAGCGCATGGGCTTGATAATTCAATCCAGCAGCCACATTGACAATTTTCTTCGTTCCCAAATACGAACCAGTCATATAAGGTGTCGTATGATTTTCGTGATCAAAAAACTGATAAATTAAATATGCTTGCTGTTGAATCGTATGTCCTTTCGTGCTGAAATTAGCAACGCTACTCAGCGCGGGTGGTGTCTGCCCATTCGAACTAATTGGGAACGGATCACTTAGAACATAACGATAATCCCAATGACCCACTTGACCGCGCGCATACACACTTAGTTTACGGGAGAATTGGTCGGTCTGATCCACCGTTGTTTGTGCAAATACGGGTACATCCAGGCTCGTGATCGTTCCGATACTAGGTTGGGAAAAACGAGATAAACCCGAAATAATGCTTAAACCACCGCCTACTTTCAGTTGATTCTTACTCGAGATCCTGTATTCGCCCAGCGCATCATGAAAAAAGGGAGCAATTTTCCTGTTGCCAGTGCTGTTGTATTGCGCATTGAAGTTATTTTGACCAAACTGAAAATATAGAAATGTGCGGTCTGTAATTTGACCAAATAATTGCATCCGTGTACGGCGTAAACCGATGTCAAAGGTATTGGACGCTGGATCTCCCTCAAGCGTTGAACCAGGATTACTTTCGTTTGAACGTACCCAAACTTGATTCAATAAGCTTGCTTGGAAATAGTGAGTTCCCGACTCGTTTAATTTGAATTTTAAGGCTTCGTTGTCTTGAGCGACAGCGTTTTGAATTCCTAGCAAGGCTAGGAAAATGAAACTTAGATTTTTCATGTGCAAGTGATTAGTAGGCTATCTTACAAGGCAGCCGATTGATTAAACAATAAATAAATTAAATGAAGGGTTTCTACAGGCGTAGATTTAGGAATCGAAGGAAGAGCGGGATTTGGATGGATGAATTTATCCAAATTTGCGCTTTTTGGCCAACTTCAATGGGGAATTCGACGGTTTTGAATTCCCAAATTTGTGGGCTGGCTGGGACGATGACATCTACTTCTTCTTCATCCGCTTGAATTTGAAACGTGTATTTAGCTTTTATATTCGAATCTGAAAATGCAAAAATTCTGTTGGCAGCCACAAAGAGTGTCAAAACTAAGCAAATCCGAAAAAGCCACAACTGCTTCATTTTCATCTTACAAAGATGGATTAAAACGATGTTTATCAAATAGGTATTGCCCTGAATTCTTTATCAAAATCTCAAATTTCTATTTTAAGTCCATATAAAAATCTTGATATTTACACGCTAACCAATTCAAAATGAAAAGAAGAACATTTTTAGCTGCAACGCCGCTAGTCGCTGCAGGGACAGTTTTTGCTCCTAACAATAAACCTTTATTACACCATGTGTTTTTTTGGTTGAATAATCCCCATTCGGAGGCCGACAAAAAACAATTAATTGCAGGTTTGAAAACCTTAAAGGGTATTCCCACAATCAAACAAATTCACATAGGCACGTTAGCCTCCACTGAAAAACGTGATGTTGTCGATACCTCCTGGGATGTTTCTGAATTGATGTTTTTCGATGATGAGGCAGGCCAAAAAGTCTATCAAGACCATCCAATTCATTTGGAATTTGTCAAGAACAATTCACATCTATGGAAAAAGGTTATTGTTTATGATTCCATTGACGTTTAAACGGGTAAACGCTGCCGGGGTCTTCAGACCCCGGCAGCGTTAGTAAACGG
>JACCDH010852540.1_pt1 | contig 20069 bp, 18 predicted proteins | sample 7442481 | NCBI WGS metagenome assembly JACCDH01 (sample SAMN15323433, study PRJNA562643) | freshwater metagenome | isolation source: river surface water | place: USA:Blue River Watershed | collected 2017-08-15 | reverse complement strand
GTCTTCGATATCCCCACCCGCCGCCAGGATCGCATTCACCCAGTTCGGCCGCTTGCCGCGCCCGCCGCCCCAGGTCTCGCCATTGGGGCCCTGATAGGCCACCACTGCAGCCCTGGCCTTTGTCTTCGCTTTCGCCTTGGGCTTTGCGGCCGCCTTCTTCGTGCCGGCCGCTGCCTTGCCCGCCTTGGCCGTAGACGCCGCGCGCTCACGCTTCACCAGACCCAGCTCGGCCGCCGTGATGTCATAGGTCTTGATCTTGTCCTTGATCTCGGCGATGGCCGCTTTCTTCTCGGCGAGGTAAATGTCGTCGGCCTGCTTCTGCAGGTCGGAGATGCGGGCGCGGATTTCGGCGTATTTGGTCATGGGGGGCTCCTGGGGTTTATTGGATCTGTGAGTGCCAGTCTGATTTACCATTCACATCACGAAAATAAAATAATTCAATTCAATTGCAATTACGTGGCGCATTACGAGAGTAGATCAATTTATGAATATGCGTATGCCGAGTTGTCTAACTAGAGCGAGATTGCGCTAATATAGCCGAAATATTAAACAGCAATTCACGTTGATATATAAATTACCCTTTTCTAGTTGCACCACAAATTAAAGCTTCCTAACCTTGGGCACTTATCCAAATCATTCAAAATATTGAAGTTGCGGCAACTTAACTTCAGCTACCCTACATTTAAAGCGACCCGTCACTTTCCGGCAATACGGACTTTATGTCGTACACCACCTGAGCATGGCTAGGGCAAAGTGACATTGCACACAGTTCCTTGTGTGCCACTGCGAGCACTACTGCTTGATAGTCGCAGATGGCGGGTTCTATGTTGGAAGGCAACATGCTGATTCCATATTCTTCCAGAACATCAGCGGCGTCAGCCCAAGGGTCATACACGTCAACAATACAGCCAAAATCCTGCAGTTCGCGAATCACGTCTATCACACGGGAATTACGAATATCCGGGCAGTTTTCTTTAAACGTAATGCCGAGCATCAAGACATGCGAGCCCTCTACTTTTTGCCCTTTACGAATCATCAGCTTAACTACCTGGTTCGCCACGTAAATGCCCATGTTGTCATTGAGGCGGCGACCAGCCAGGATTATCTCCGGGTTGTAACCCAGTTCCTGTGCCTTCTGGGTCAGGTAATAGGGATCAACACCTATGCAGTGTCCACCGACCAAGCCAGGTTTGAATGGAAGAAAATTCCACTTTGTAGCGGCTGCCTCCAAGACGTCTTTAGTACGAATACCCATGCGATTGAAAATCATGGACAGCTCGTTCACAAATGCGATGTTAACGTCGCGCTGCGCATTTTCGATGACCTTTGCGGCCTCGGCTACCTTAATGCTTGGCGCCAGATGGGTACCAGCCGTAATAATGCTCTTGTACAACGCGTCAACCCGTAGACCAATTTCGGGCGTTGAGCCAGAAGTCACTTTCTTAATCTGTGTGACCGTGTGAGTTTTGTCGCCCGGATTTATGCGTTCGGGCGAATATCCGCAGAAGAAATCGACATTGAATTTCAAACCGGAAACGCGCTCCAGCACTGGGACGCAGTCTTCCTCAGTGGCTCCTGGATACACAGTAGACTCATAGATAACAATATCGCCCTTCTTGAGTACTTTTCCGACTGTTTCAGAGGCGCCAAGCAAGGGACGCATGTCTGGGCGATTGTACTTGTCGACTGGTGTCGGTACAGTGACAATAAAAATTGTACTGTCGGCGATATCAGACAATGTTGTTGAGAACTTCAGGCCCCGTTTTGCACAGACGGCAGCAAGATCGGCTTCGTCTACTTCCAAGGTACGATCGTGGCCACGGGTCAACTCCTCAACACGGCGTGTGGAGATATCAAATCCAACAGTCGGATATTTGCGTGCGAATTCTACGCACAGTGGTAGGCCAACGTAGCCGAGACCAACGATGGCGAGTGTTGTCTTTCCAATTGTGTGGTCCATTTATTTCCCTAAGCCTCCCCTATGCGGCGTTTCAAACACCGCGCGCTGGCTAGGCGCTAATACTGTCATCAGCTGCGGTGGTGGTGTTGGAAGGCCCTTAAAATATTTGATGGTCACGAGTTTACGATTAATGATGCTTGCGGCTGTCAAGTAAATAATCAGAAGATACAGCTTCAGCGACATGTGCTGAGCGTACCAAACTTCCAGATCGCCTTTATAAGGTGTAATCACATCATCGTGAAACCGAATAGGTTCCGTACCGCAATTGGCAAGAATCTCTTCCTCGTTGCGGAAAAACAGTGAGCCAACGCCTGTTAGCCCGGGACCAACCGCATCAATAACTCGCTGTTGCTCCGGAGTGTACAAACTATAATGCGGACGGGTTTGCGGTCGTGGACCAACAAAGCTCATGTCACCCATCAGGATATTCAACAACTGCGGCAATTCGTTAACTTTTGTACGACGGAGAAAACGTCCAAAAGGCAACACACGCGGATCATTCACTGCGGTAACAAGCCCGCCAGTCATATTAGGACTATTTTCCAGCATGGTGGCAAACTTGTAGAGCTTAAAGTCTTTGCCATTTTTCCCAACCCGGTTTTGTTTGTACAGCACTTTGTGTTCGCCAGTACATAGGTTGATGACAGTGGCACCTAACATAAAAATGCCAAGCACCAGCAAACCTGCAATAGCAAAAAAAATATCCAATAAACGAACCATTACCTATTTTCTCCGGGCAATCGTATGAATATAAACCACAGAGCCGTTGCCCCTATGCACTTCAATGCGAGCAGCAGCGATCGCCCCCATTCTCTGGTAGAACTTATGGGCTGACACAAGCGAATCGCCCACAACAATTCTAAATGCTTCAATATCCCGAGCCTCGCAATACTGAATCAAGCTCTTATATAGCTTATCTGCACAGCCGGTGCCGCGTGCTTCAGGCGACACAACAATGCTAAGCAATTCAAAAGTCGGCAAAGCCTCCGCACTCTGGCGATGTCCTGAACAGTTATAACGTACTATCTCGAAAATACGCTTCAATCGTGCAGGCATGACTATCGAAGGTGTTAATGCAGCTATCAAGTGAATGAATCTACGCAGCAAATATTTATAGATGGGCTTCATACTCCCAGCACCTGAAATAAATCCGAGGACACGATCACCTTGTTGCTCAACCAACAATACAGCATCGGGCGACCGATCAATTGCCTCATACAACAGCGTCATAAAACCAAGCCCCAACTGCGGTAAAAAACCCTGATCTATGCCTTCCATATGCAAAAGTGCGACCTGGCGGTAAAACGACAGATCGCGCAATGCAAACGATTTCACAGCAGCATCTGATCGAGACATCACATCCGGCTATCCAGATACTTCCCGGTTTCTTTATGGTTAAAGCCTGGAATCATGGTGTTAAATAAGTCGACAATTTCTGCCTTCTCCCACATAGCTTTTGAGCGAATACGTTCAATCTCTTCGACAAAATAGTCTAGTTTTGATTCATCAAAGACAGGTGTGTTCTTGATCACCCCTATACTATCAAAGCGTTCCATATCCAGCGTTTCAGTAACGGTAAAAAATTCCTCAAAATCTTTTTCACCGGTGGTATCGCTGGCAAAAAAATACACTGGCCATTTCCTTTGTGGAATCAACTCAGCAACGCGATCACGCGCCTCATCTTCTGATGCGCACTCTACAGGTTCATAACCGAGCATGGTGAGATAACGCAAGGCAATGTCAGAAAAACGTGTTAAATCCAATGATTCGCTGAGTTTCGGGAAAAAGATATCGCGGTTTTCACCCAGCAAACAGGACATCAAACACAACTCGCCGGATTCCTGCGGTGTGACAAAATATCGTCGGACATCGTTTGGCGCTGCAACGGGTTGCTGTTTGGCAAACCGTTGGCTAAAACCATGCAATAGAGACCCGTCAGAAAAAGCGACATTAGCAAAACGTGCAGTAGAAATCGGCAACTGCAAACTTTCGCGCATCAGGAACATCTCCATAATGCGCTTGCTCGCCCCCATCATGTTGACTGGATTCGCCGCTTTATCCGTAGACACACAAAAATATCTTTTTGCACCGTGAGCTTTGGCCAGCTGCAATGTGGTAAGCGTGTTAAGGATGTTTACCTCGATCAGACGCATCAGCGTAAACGGGTCTTTTTCGCTGCGCACATGTTTAAGCGCGGACAAGTTCAGCACGTAGTCGTAGCCTTGTTCCGCATTTATTAACGCGGAAAATTCACGGCTACCGCAATCAATTGCAAAGGTACGGAAGTCACCTTTAATGTACCCCAGCGTACTGCGAATATCGCGCACCAGCTCAACCATGTTGTTTTCGCTGATGTCGACCACGTGCAACGCTGCCGGGTTACGTCTGAAGATTTCGCGTGTAACGGCTTGGCCGATTGAACCCGCGCCGCCAATCACGAGAAAACGACTGGAAGATACGCATTCAGATAACTGTTTAGCATTTGTTGACACATCCGCATCAAACAATGCGTTGTTGCGCCCGATCAGGTTCAGTACATTCACGTTTTCAACCTCCAGAATTCCTTCTCAGGCACACTGGATGGGATATTCACCACCCTATCCTCCAACCAACGCGAGTTCTCAAGTCCATCATGCTGACAGTGTTTAAACATTTCCAGCGAATTCATCAACCGCCAGACAGGACGCGTCATAACACCCTTAGCATTGGTATATTCAAGAAAAGCATCCCTGTCGGCGCGTGACTCCAGAACAATAGTGTTTAACCAATAGTTGGCTGTGGTTCCAGCGGGTGCCGAGACATAAGCAATACCCTGCTCAGTGCAAAACGCCTGATAGGCTGCAGCAATCTCAGCCTTAATCTGCAACATCACAGGTAGCTTTTCCATCTGCGCACAACCCAGCGCCGCATTCAGATTGGGAAGGCGATAGTTGTAACCAATCTCGTCGTGCACAAATTCATAGGGATGCGGAATTTTGGCTGTGGTGGTCAGGTGCTTCGCACTTTTTGCCAGGGCCTCGTCGTCAGTTATAATCATGCCACCACCGCCCGTGGTGATAATCTTGTTGCCGTTAAAACTCAAGGTTGCCAATTTGCCGAAGGTACCAGTGTGTTTATCTCCCACATAACTTCCCAATGACTCAGCAGCATCTTCAACTACCGAAATACCCCACTCGTCACAGACGGCAACAATCTGTGCAATGCGACAAGGTAATCCAAAGGTGTGCATGGGAACACAAGCCGCAATGCGTGCGCCTGTATTGCGGTTAAAAGCCAGGCCTTGCTTGATCTCAGCATTTGCTGACAACCAATTGCGAAGCGCATCCGGACTCATGCCAAGCGTCTCGCGATCCACGTCGACAAATACAGGGGTTGCACCTGCATAGGACAGCGCATTACAGGTTGCAATAAATGTCAAGGCCTGGCTCAGAACTTCATCTCCTCGCTGAACACCGGCTAACTGTAAAGCAATATGCAATGCCGAAGTTCCGTTTACCGTCGCAATGGCGTAGCAAGCACCCGTAAATGCGGCGATCTGATTTTCAAACTCAATGACACGCGCGCCAACGGAAGAAACGAAATTGGAGTCGATGCAGTCGACCAGATATTTTTTTTCGTGGCCTTCGAATACCGGGCGATGAAGAGGTATAAAGTCATCACCAAAAATCTGGCGAATTTTGTGGATTAAATCATCCATGTGATTTTGTAATTTCGTCTTCATATTCTTGGCCCGCTTGTAAGACCCATGGCTTCAAGCATCACAGCATTAACTTTATGTACGTCATACTTTTCTTCAGCAATCTGTCTGGAGCGCGCACCCATAATCGGGATCAGATCTGGGTTTTCTATAAACTTTTGCATAGCGCTCGCAAGCGCTTCGACTGATTTAATCGGCACAAGAAAGCCATTGTGAGCGTCGACCACGGTTTCACGACAACCAGGGGCATCTGTGGTGATAATTGGTCTGCCGATAGCCATTGCTTCGAGAACGGTTCTGGGGGTGCCTTCGCGATAGCTCGGCAGCACATACACAGAACATGCTCGGATCGCTGGCCTGACATCAGATAATTGGCCATAGAAGTATAGCCGGTTGTCTGCAATCCAATCATCGAGCTCGCTTTGTGATATGGCGTCAGGGTTTCCATCAATCCACCCGGCCAAACCAAATTTAACATCAGGATAACGAGCCAGTATCAGTTTGGCTGCCTCAGCATATTCCCTAACTCCTTTGTCACCTAACAGGCGAGCAATAAGCAGAAACTCTGTACCATTTCGTGGTACCGCACTAACAGTAAACTTGGCCAGATCAACACCTGATCCATTAACCAGAACACTGTCCTTTGTCCGACTTAGTATCCCAAGCTGTCGAAAAACCGCCTCGTCATCCGGGTTTTGGAAGAATACCTTGTGTACACCATTCAGTGCATGACCGTATAGAATTGTGACCAATGAACGAACCCAGCCACGCAGGCCTTTACGAGGCTCATTGAGTTTTGAGAAGGCGTAACCCAAGCCCGTGATCAAGGCAAAACGGTGAGGAATCCGTGCAAACCGCGCCGCTATCGAACCGTAAATCACTGGTTTTATGGTGTAACACAGTACGTGCGAAGGTTTAATAGCAATCATCAGCCACACAAGACTAACAAGGGAACCTATGTCCAAAAGCGGATTAATGCCTGTGCGGCTCAGTGGGATGGTATGTACCACACAACCTTGCGCTTCTAATTGTTGGCGGACAGAGCAGTCTGTTGCCAGCCCGGGCGCGGCAACGTGAACCTTCATACCTTCACTCTGGAAAGCTGCAATCAGAGGGCCTCTAAAATTTATAAGAGACTCAGCCAAGCTGGCGACAATCAGCACTGTCATTTCAAATTGCCGGCTTGGTGAATGTGAGTATCCAACCAAGCTTGAAACATCAGCACGCTCCAAAGTTGGTTTTGCCAATTCCTCCGGCCGCTTATATGCTCCGCCCACTTCTGCCGCACTTCTGCGGCGTTTAGAATTCCTTCTTTCCGCAGTCTACTTTCATCCAGCAAATTTTCAGCCCAATCGCGCAGTGGTCCACGTAACCAACTGTCTATGGGTACACCAAAGCCCATTTTGGGCCGCTCAACTAACTGACGCGGAACGTAGCGGTGTAGTACTTGCCGCAACACCCATTTGTTCGTCCGAACTGCGCCCTCTGCTCGTAACTTATATTGAAGCGGCAAACTCCAGGCGAATTCCACAACACGGTGATCCAGCATTGGCACTCGCGTTTCCAAACTTACACCCATTGCAGCTCTGTCAACCTTGGTCAAAATATCGTCTGGCAAATAGGTCACCAAATCCAATGCCATCAGCTGCTCTATGCCAGAAAGACTGGCGAATGACCGCGATAATCCTGTCAAAACTGTCTCAGTCTCTCTACTTCCAATGACCAGTGATGATGGGTCTTTCCAGTTAGATATTAACCTCGTGTACAACTCAATTAATGAATCACTATCGACGAGTTCCAAACCTTTATGTACACGATCACCCAAGCGAGCCCATCGAGGCTTGGAGCTAATTTGCCGGCCCAACGCATTCAACATCCGTGGTGGTACTTTCTCAAAGGCTCTCGCTGCCCCAACTCTTACAGGCGCGGGTATCGAAGACAACCGGCGCCACAACTCTGCGGTAGTTGAGTAGCGCTGATAACCACAAAAGAGTTCATCACCGGCATCTCCCGATAACGATACAGTCACATGCCCACGTGCAAGTTTACTAACAAGATATGTCGGAATTTGCGAAGAATCCGCAAAGGGTTCGTCGTAAAGTGTGGGCAATTGCGGAATGACATCCAATGCCTGCTGTGCGGTCACATAAAATTCGGTGTGGTCCGTACCCAAATGTTCTGCTACAGCCTTCGCGTACCGGGCTTCATTAAAAGCCTCTTCATAAAATCCGATAGAAAAAGTCTTTATGGCACGTTGTGACTGAGCCTGCATCAAAGCGACTACGGTGGATGAATCGACACCTCCGGAGAGAAAAGCCCCTAATGGTACATCTGCAGTCATCTGCTTGTTTACAGCATCTCTCAGCAAGCGATCCAATTCTTCTACTGCTTGGTCCGCTCCGCCTGCAAAAGGATGAGCAGTGCCCTGCTCAATCGCGTTGGTGGCAGACCAATAGGCGTTTATTACTGGTTGAGGTGCAGATAACGAGACAGAAAGAATAGCCCCCGGCGCGAGCTTCTGAATGCCCTGATAAATTGAGTATGTTGCAGGCATCGCCATATGGCGAAAATAACCTGCCAATGCATCACGATCAATTTCGGCCGTAAAAGCAGGATGGGCGCGCAACGCCTTCAGTTCAGAACCGAACAGAAAAACTCTTGAAGTGCCGGTGCCTTGCCAACCGTAATACAGTGGCTTTTCACCTAACCGGTCTCTGGCCAATGTTAATGTGCGTGACTGCCTGTCCCAGAGCGCAATAGCAAACATGCCTATGCATTTTTTCAGCGTTGCTTCAATTCCCCAGGCATCAAAACCAGCCAACAGTGTCTCGGTATCGGCATGGCCTCGCCACGCAGGCGCTTGCCCGTCATTTTGTAGATCAGTCCGAATAGCAAGATGGTTATAGATCTCACCGTTGAAGGCGATGACGTAGCGACCGCTAACCGACTCCATGGGTTGGGCGCCTGCAGCAGTCAAATCCACAATTGCCAATCGACGGTGTCCCATCGCGATGCCTGCATCTGCATCCAGCCAATGACCGTCTGAGTCTGGCCCGCGATGCAATATTGAATCTGTCATCCGCCTTAACACTATGATGGCTTTGTCCAGCGACAAATCGGCGCTAAAACCGCCCAGGAAACCCGTCAAACCACACATAATTCAGCTATCACTTTTCTGGTTTGCCAGTACATTCATATACAAGGTCGCGAACATTTGCGCACAACGCGCCATAGAAAACTCTTGCTCTATCCGTCGGCGAGCCGCCTGCCCCAAGGCAGAACGTTGGTCGATAGAAAGACCAAGCATGTGAATCAATGCTTTAGCGAGAGCGTAAATGTCATCAGGCGGTACCACTTTGCCAGACTCGCCCAGCACAACGGCAGCATCACCGACATCGGTTGACACGCAAGGCCGGCTCATTGCCATAGCTTCGGCCAGCACATTTGGGAAACCTTCCGTTCGGGATGGCAAAACAAATATATCCATGGCCGCCAAACAAACCGGTACATCCTGACGCTCGCCCAGAAGCACAAAACACTCTGGATAAGCTGTTTCAGCAATCCAGCTGACAAGCGTTGAATTAGAAGAATCACAGCCACGGCCCACCATCAAAAAGCGTACATCAGGATTTTGGGATGCTACCAAGGCAGCCGCTTGAACAAATAGTTGTTGCCCCTTAACAGGGTTAAAACGTCCAACCATGCCAACAACCTTAGCATCAACAGGAATTTCCATATCCGAACGTAATGACGCCACAACACTTGGAGCAGCAACCATCTTTTCTACATTCAATCCGTTGGGAATTACTGCCATCCGATCTGCGCGATACCCCAGTCTTTCATGAATAAGGCGAGCAGACTCCGCAACACAGACTATTTGTGCGGGGATGATCCAAGACAACCTGGCGCAGAGCCAACGAATACAACGCGTTAAACGCGATCCTCCTTTTGTGATATCAGTGGTGCGGATTCCCCATAGCAGTGCACGGATGCCTGACAAACGTGCAGCCAAACCACCTAACAGATCAGCGTGGTACATCCAGGTTTGGACAATATCAGGGCGTTCACAACGGAGGAGCCGACAAAGTCGAAGTAAAGCCAAGGGCAAATGAAATGGTGACGACATTCTAAGCGCATGGACTTCAACACCTGCAAGACGAAGCTTTTCTCCTATCTCGCCTACTGTAGTCAGAGAGATTACTTTGTGGCGCAGAAAAGGGGCTGTGCTTTGATGTGTTTCAATTAGTCGCGCCAGCATTGACTCTGCGCCACCAAGGTTAAGTCCTATAATAATATGGATTATTCGCATGCAAATTTTTAACCACTACTTGAAGACTTTTTACAAATTGACCATTCGAATTTCCATTCAATCTATTTTTAACTAACCTGACAAAATTACTCGAAGATTACTATTGAACCTGGTACGTCGTTTCCAGTTGATAACAGAGCCTGCGCCAATCAGAATAAATGCAAAACGGCCAGCGTAGTTCTGATACAAGAAAGGTTCCTTGATTTCTACAACAATAAGCACAGCAAAAAAAAGTGTCATAAAAACTACGAAAGATGGCTGCCGATATCGAATAGCTGTTAGAAGTAAAGTTGAGAACAATGTGCCGTACAAAACGAGGACACCTATAAGCCCAGAAGCATACAGCGTCTTCAAGTAACCGGAGTCTGTTCTCTCATAACCGAAAGCACCAATATCAAAGACGCCAAAACCAAAGAGCAAGAAATGTAATTCACTAGGCACGACCAGCATTTCCATTAAGGCACTGGTAGTTTCTGATTCAAAATCACCTGATTGCGCATTAATGAATATTTCCAAACCCCACCGAATCGCATACTCCACTCGCCCCAAAGCATCATAATCAAAAAAAGAACTGATATTGGGAATTACTATAATCAATACCAAAATAGAAAATGCAAAAAAAACAAAGCCAAAGGGTTGTAGAAAAATCGAACGGCATGCTTGTTTGATCCGATTGATACTGAGGAAATTGAAAATCAGGAATATTACCGCAAGAAAAAATCCGGTTCGGGCCACAAAAAAAGTTGGAATGGTAATAGCGATCGCAATGTAAAGGTAAAAACCTTTTTTAGTTCGATGAAAAAGATAGAAGCTCGACAATACACCAAGTGCTTGATTCAAGCCCAAAGCAGGGCCACCAGACGCCGAAAACCCTCGCACTCTGAAGCTCTCAAGATAATTGGTATTTCCCGTTGCCAGCACTAATGCATCCATAACCACCCGGAACTGCACGGAAAAAATTGAAATTGCAATAAAAATCGCCTGAATGAAGCAGCAAATTACGAAGGCACGAATAATCACATCAAAAGGTTCAGCAACGCGCAAACCTACGCAGATTATGCCTATTATGACTCCACTACCAAGATAAAGAGTTGCTACTTTTGCCATTTGAACAGCGAAAGTAAGATCGTGCATACCTGCTAACATGGTAACTAAGGCGGAATAGACTGCTAGGAAAAGCAAGGTGAAAACAACTGAAAGAGGTATTGCATTAATAGAGATATAAATTGGCCTAACAGCCCACAAAACGAAGAAAATCGTATATGCAAGCAATGCGAGAGGAATGTTTAGTGGCCTAAACACAACTGGAAACAGGTAAAAAAACATTCCTGCAGTTAGCGCCCAAAACATGCACGGTCTAAGCTCTTGGTATTCTTGTTGGGAAATGTTTTGCATTTAGTTTTTCATTATAGATCGTAAGAAGTATCTTTTTCTTGCGTATAGGAAAAGATAGACTACTGCAAAGGGTGAAAAATGGGATAAAAACTTTTTTACCGATCTTTTCATGTGCCCACGTCGATTCTTTATATCGACGATCGCTAACATAAGAAACAAGGAACTTATCTGTCCACGATAGATTGATTCACGTTGATAGTAGTCACTTAAAATTTCGTCAAGCAGCCTCCTAGATCGACTGTCGCTGATCGAAGTCAGTCCCCCGACACCAACTCGGTAGACTCCAAGTACATCAGGCAATAGAGAACCAAAACCACTACCAATCTGCAGCAGATCAAGCTCGAAGTCATACTGATGCCGAACACTATCGGAGTAACTTGTACGAAGAAAAGAACGGTACATTTTTGAACTATGTACACCAATACTACCTATTGCTAGGCAATCACCCTTAGTAAACGACATTACTGAATTAGGTCTACTCTTATTTGGAAAACGAACAGCGCCGCAGTCACTTTGACGTGCCATTAGATGCCAAACTACATTACACCAAGGATTTGCATCAAGGTAATCCACCTGCTTTTGCAATTTGCCTGGTAGCGCGTAGTCATCGCCGTCAATATGAGCAATATAAGTGCCACGAGCAGCCGCGTGAACATCAGCAAAATTCTGCCCGCCTCCGGTATTTACAGTCTGATATATGGGACGTATGAGATCAGGATAGCGCTCTCTAAATTCTTGCAGAATGGCCTGAGTACCATCAGTTGAGCAATCCTCACCCACAATTATCTCGAAAGAAAAGTCTACTTCTTGATCCACTATACTTTGCAGACAACTACTAAGGTAGCGAGCATGGTTGTACGTGATAACACAGACCGAGACTTTTGGTGTTGTGCTCGTAGATACTGTCATTTAGTCGCTACCTAATCGTTCCAAGAAAGAATTGGCTCGCCCTCATGACGCTTAAGCATGATGTGAATCACTATTGAAGAGCTAATAACTGCGAGCGCCACACCTACCGTCACAACAAAAAACATAAATCGTGACAATCCATCAGGCACTTGGGTTGACAGGCACACGCCAGTTATTGCGGCTGGCAAAATCAAAAAAGTTGTGTCCTTCGTGTACCAATATTTGTTCAATCCCGGAGCAAACTTCGAATGCACAAATGGGAGCCATGCAAAGAAACTTAGAGCATTCATTCCTAACCATACCCAACCGGCACCAATGGCCCCATAGCCGCGTGCAGCCCATACAATCGATGGCACTAACATCACAACGAATACCATATTGCCAATAAGATGCAAACGAAGATTGCCCTTTGCAAACTGCATGTAATAAGGGAAGGCAGAAACTGCAAGAAACCCATTGCCGATAGCATAAAGAGTCAAAACAGGGGCAGCAAAATCAGTTAGCTCTTCGTCCCCGGTCCAAGCCAGTAGTAGTGGGCGCGACATACAAGCAACAGTGATTGAAGCCGAGCCCGCCAGGATTGCAACGAGTTGTGTACCAGTGCGATACACATGCACCAACTTGTCATGTTGATGTTCAGCCTCCAGACGGGAGAGCCTTGGCATTAGCGCCTGACCAACGGGGCCCGACAACAGCATGATCGTGCTGGCAGCCAGAACTGCGAGACTGAAATAGCCGTAGTCACCAAGATTTAACATGCCCGACAGGATGAGCTTGTCAACTTGGGTGACCATTACCCAAACAGATGATGTGAATGCAATCGTCAACGAAAATCTTAAAACCGGTTTGAGCGGCGCCCATTCCCATGAAATTCGCTCACCATCTTTTAGTCGCGGCAGAAGCCAATACGCATAAGCAGCTAATATCCCGAGTTCTACTACCGCAATGCACAGTTGATAGCTGAAAAACACGCGCGGGGTTTCACCAAAGATCAATAGCACCGGAATCACAACAACAAAACGTAAGGTAGCTAACGTAATACTGATAGCGCTTAGCCACACCAGACGCTGAGAACCAATAATAACACCGCGATAGAGCCCACAAATCCATCGCAGCGCCACTATCAGCACCATAACTTGCACCGCCTGCACGACAACGGCCACTTCAAGTTCGTTGTAGTTGAGCCAGCCTTCGGCAATCGACCCTGAACTAAAAAAAAGAATTGAGCCACAAGCAAGAGCAATGAATACAAAGATGTCCTCAAGTGCGCGGACTAATCGCCGGTAGTCCATCGCAGAGGTTGCGCCCCCCTGATATCGTGCTGCTTCGCGCGAGACGCTTGGTGACATCCCCATATCCAGCATCCCAAACCATGCCTGAAGCATGGAATAGAAACCAACTAGGCCATAGCTTTCAGAGCCCATGATTCCAATTAAAGTGGGGACAACAAGTATCCCGATTAGCGCGACGTACAGCTGGCTAGTGTAACTTGCCAGGATGTTATTCCTGAGAGACATGTGTTGTGTGCCAAGCCTTATTTGCCACGCTCACACATGAGGAAAATGCTAGAGCAAAGATCAGGATATTGCTGACCCAGCTTGTAACACCCATCAAGGTACTCTTTTGAAATAATGTCTGTCTGAAGCAGGCGATCCCATTGGAAATTTGCCAACGCCTTAAAAAAGATACCTGATCGATGCACTACTTTTAGCCCGGCTAAAACAGCATCACGCTCCAACGTGTCCAATGTATAAGTACAGCGATGACCGTGTTCAGCTTCTGCAGGCGTAACGGCTGAATTATGGGAGATCAAACCCATTTTGACAGCAATCTGGCGCGACGGAGCGTTGGCATTTGGACATACCAGAAAGAACCGCCCGCCGTCTACAAGCCACTCGTCATTGACGCGCTTTAAGACGCGCACTGGATCATCAATGTGCTCAAGCACATGGGTTAAAACAATATTATCGTATCGTTTGGGCAGTGTTACCGTTTCAAAAAGTGAATGCACAAACATTGGGCTGTTTCCCAGTTTGGATTTTGCCTCAACAATAGCCTCCTCTGACGCCTCGACGCAGGTAACATCATCAAAGAGTTGCAAAAAGCGACGAGTAAAATCGCCCTTAAAGCTACCAAGCTCCAATAAACTGCCGGGTCTGAAAAAGGGTTTAAATGACTGGATCATGTAGGGATGCATCACATCAAAATCAAAGCCGTAGGCATATTGATGATCTGAGGTATCGCGAATTTCGGCGTTGTAGTCTCGTTCTTGTTTCATTAAATGTCACTCCCAAACTTTTTTGCCATCTTTTGCCAACTGTCTTTATGGCTGATGATGCTGAATCCATGTTTACGGTACAGGGCGATAGCGGCACTATTGTCCACCCCAACCTCCAGCTCGACGCTCTTAAGTCCTGATGCCATGACACATTCCAAACACATACTCATCAATCGGTTTGCGAGACCTTGACCAGCCCAATTAGACAGAACACTGACGTTAGTTATAAATGCTTTATCAACAGAAGGGTCATTGCAGTACGCAGCCACAAGGCCAACGAGTTCATCGCCAACCCAGACTTCGAATGTCTTTGAGTGGTGGACCAGTTTTTTTGCATACTCAGCAATATCAACACGCGAGCTTAATGGCGGGATAAATAATTGATCACAACTCAGCAGATGACTTAGAACATCTTGTTCGGCGGCAGTGCAGATTTTTAGCTCAGGCATCATGATTCAATAGCAAGTTCTGCGACGCCAAACCCATAACGACCAAACTCATTGCCGTTGTATAACAAATAAACTCTGCCGTCACATTCGAAGACGTGCGGATAGCACTGCATGTCGCTGTCCCAATCCCCGAGAGAACCCGCTAACAGAGGGTTCTCATCGTCGCGAGTCCAGCTCTTTAGATCGTCTGACCAGGCATGACCTATTCGGTACCCCCGCCCTTTGGTGTTGCGAAAATCAAAGGATTCCCGGTAGCAGAAGAACATGTGATAACGGCCATCAATGCAAATAACGGTAGGAAGCGCCTGGCTTTCATCAGGTCCAAGCCGGTCAGGAATGATTTGTATTGCCTCTTCTTTCGTCCACTCAACGCCATCTTTTGATATGGCATGTCCAATTTTATATGTCCTGTCTGCTGGCTTATCAGGCGCGTAACGTTTCCAACCCGTTCCGAAGAGATACCACATGTGGTAAATGCCCTCGTAATTTCTTACAAAACCATCACAAACCAGACAGGGTTCATGTAGCGATGACGAAAGCACCGGACCGCTGCCAAAGCGTTGAAATGTTTTACCATCGTCATTGCTAATCGCCAACCCTATGGCGGTTTCAACTGACACCGATACTCTGCGACTCCATCCCGTTGTGTATGCCAGGATTCGATTCCCGTCCCGCACTACGCTCACAGGAAATATACCGTGCTCATCAAAAGTTCCAAGGTCACCGAGTGGCATCACCTCTGAATCTGAGACACGAATGATATCTCGCATATTTTTTTTCATGTCGACAAAAGCCACATGGCTCAAATATTTGCCATTTGATGCATCAACTGCAACTGTCGAAAAATAGATTCTCACAAAGTCATTGAACACAATTGCCTGAGGGGATTTGGCAAATTCTTTACAGCCATTCAACAGCAGATGCTGAGAGGGGTCAAATATCTTGCCGTGTTTGATCCAATGCATAAGTTGTTACTCCAGCTTCCCTTCAAGAACTGCCAAACCAAAACCATAACGACCAACCTGATCTCCCAAATAGGCCATGTACGTTTTACCGTCCAGTTCAAAGACGTGAGGGTAGCTGATCATTTCTGAATCCCAACCTTCCTCGGAAATATCAATTCCTGCTTTTGAATCATCACGCACCCAGTTCAGCATATCTGTGCTGGAAGCATATCCAATTCGATATCCATTTTGCTTGCTGCGGAAGTTGCTACTGTAGCGGTAGCAAAAAAACATATGAAAAATACCGTTGGCATAAAAGACATCAGGACTAGCTTGAGCTTCATCTTCTTCAATACGACTGGGAATGAGATCTCTATTCAGCTTCTGCCAATTGATTCCGTCATCTGAAACCGCCATGCGGATTTTGTATACAGGTTCAGCACGGCCATCGACCAACTTCCACTTACGCCCGGCAATATAGAATAACTGCCAGTTTCCATTAAATCGGCGTATTTTGGGCCCACTCAACACAAAAGGCTCATCTGGTGAATAACTTAGTACCGGACCCTTTCCTGCTTTTTTGAAAGTTTCCCCATTGTCATGGCTGACAGCAAGACCAATGGCAACATTAAATGGAACTGATTCGCAGCGTGTCCAGCCGGCATAATAGGCACGTACCTCTTGATAATGCCGTATTACTGATACTGGGTAAGTCCCAAATTCATCAAACTCCCCCAAGTCTCCAAGACTCAAAATGGGTTGCTCGGCAACCGCAAGCACTCTAGAAAGATTTGATCTGTCCAAATCAACCCATGCGGAATAGCTCACATACTGCCCACTAGCATCAGCAGGAGGCCGACAAGAAAAGTAAACCCTGACGAAGTCATCAAATATCAGTGTTGCAGGGGCTTGCGCGAACTCCTTTAGCCAGGGGCGCCCGCTGACTTCTTGAGGTGTAAACACTTTGCCAAGTTTTTTCCAGTAAAACATCTCAGATCAGCTCGTAATTGGAATGGACGCAGGCACGGACAGTATCAACTGAATTAAACATCATCACATCAACAATTGAGAGCCAGGGAACAAAGCTTTTATCGTATTGGGGATATTCAAATGGTTTTGCTTTGATGAATTTAAGATCAATGCCCTGCTTGCAAAATGTTGTTTTATCATACAACTCTGTGCCACCTATTGTATTGATATAGGTGTCAGCACCGATTGCACTGCAAAGTGCAAGCACTTTGTCTTGTGATTTCAACTCATGATCAATATCTATTGTAGAAGACACTCGCAATTCAGTTTCAATTTTGAGGTGTCCACAAATTTGCTCAATCGAATGATAGATATAGGCGAAAAGGTTTCGATCTTCATACCCTATGATACTTTCTACCAATGGGTATGTTTCTGGAAAATGGGGAGCACGTGAGTACGCTCCCTTAAACTGATTGAGTAATTTAGCACGATCAAAATCGACAGATATCTCACGCTGAACAACATCCAACAAGTCGGAATCTTTTTTCAGTGGTAATGAAAACAATGCATCATTGCCATTCATCAACATTCGGTTGCGATTAATCCAACCCTTCTTTGTGTACTTGATATTGTCATACACTATGAATGTGTCCACTGCCGCGATCAGCTGATAATAGCCAATATACGGCAGGAAATATGGCTGCATAATTCCAAGCTTCATATTAGTTACTGAGCCCGGATAAATTGACAAATTTCGTACACTATCTCCATCGGCAGATCCGGATAGATTGGCAAGCATAAGACTTGCTCAGCTGCTCTGGTGGCGACAGGCAGGTTGTCGCGGTTTGATGAAGGCAAACCTCTATACATTGGAAATTCCGAGATCAATGGATAAAAATACCGTCTGGGATGCACGCCATTTGCTTTCATTTGCTCATACAATTCATCACGAGTAATTGGATATTCCTCATTAATTAATATGGGGAAATATGCATAGTTGGCAACTTTCTCACCGGAGTCCGTGAGGCATTTAATACCCTTAATACCAGCAAGCCCCTGGCGATAAGCGATATCAATCTCTTTGCGCTTTAGAATTGCACCATCGATATGTTTTAACTGAAGTAATCCTAGTGCGGCATTAAATTCGCTCATTTTTCCGTTGATACCGGGGGCGACAACATTCGTTTCCCCCGCATGACCAAAATTTTTAAGCTGATCTATACGTAACTTGGTTTTCAAATCCGGGCATACGATTGCGCCGCCCTCAAAGGTGTTGAATACCTTCGTAGCATGAAGACTCAATACAGACAAATCTCCGTGATTCAATACACTTCCACAGTGGCACTGGACACCAAATGCATGAGCCGCATCGTAAATGACCTTGAGATTATAGGTGTCTGCGATTTTTTCGATAGCATCGACATCACAAGGATGCCCGTAACAATGCACAGCGAGAATTGCAGTTGTATGAGGAGTAATCGCAGCTTCGATCTTTTGGGGATCAATATTCAAAGTATCTGGATCCACATCCACAAATACGGGTTTGATTCCGTTCCACAGCAGAGAATGAGAGGTGGCTACAAATGAATACGGTGTAGTGATGACCTCCCCTGTAACCCTCAAGGACTGAAGTGCCGTTACCAAAGCGATTGTTCCATTGGTAAATAGGGCTATATGCTCGACGCCCAAATACTTACAAAGTTCTTGTTCAAGTTGCTGGTGAAATGGCCCCCCATTTGTGAGTATTTTGTTTTGCCAAATCTGCTCCAGGTATGGCAAAAATTCTTCCAAGGGCGGTAAGAACGGCTGCGTTACGAAAGTGGTCTTTTTTGACATTTTTATTTCAACTCTACAAAAGGGGCTGAGGTTCGCGTACTCACAGATAACATTCAGGATTAGGTGCGCGAGTTGATATTGGATATTTATCGGTAATCAGGGCTTAGTACGCATGTTTGGATAAAATGACACGATCTAGAGGGATGATTTCTTTCTTCGAATGACATTGCTAGTAATTTGATGCAGGCCCAGCCCCGGTTTCATGATATGCAGATCGTAGTCTAGGGTGATGCCGAACAACCGCATCAATTGGTCCAGCATTTGCCGGTGCTGAGCAGTCACACACGGTGCTTAAACGCTGCTGAGGCAGACAGTGTTTTGACCATCGGGGCCATATTGATGGCTTCTGCTCGGCGGCCGAAGATTATGTGGAGTGTTAATTGGTATCACCTAAAGTGGAGGCCCGCAGAAAGTTTGACGCCCGCTTGCCCGCCAATTCGAGCTCTTCTACGTGGTGTACTTGCATAACTCTGGCGGCCTGAAATAACCGCGAATTATGCGGTTGATAACGGCACAATCCAGCCGTCTTACCAGTAAAGTACCACCTTGTTGCACTGAGTTTTTGGGAGTACTAGCACCCGCCATATACTGGGACGCCTTGAAGCGCTGATATTCTTGTTTGCTCTGTGGCGCAACGCCATAATCAGCCAGGTTAAGACAAACCCCAGGATCTAGAAAAGCACCTATTACATAAGGCTCGGAGATAGTTCTTATATTCGACTTTGCCCAATTGTATGCGCGTGCAAAGCTATCCACCCAGAAATAAATGCCCGAGCCTAACCAATTATAAGTATTTTCGATCAGGCTAAGGTGAGAATCGCCCGCTAAAACTTTCTGAGCAACTGCGCGACCGCAACCGTGGAAACCTACGATTGGAGATAGTATGCGAGTTGTGGTCATTCCTTTGACCTCTTAAAGTTACGTAGTTCAGCGTATTCTTTGGCTTGATGACCATGTTCATTCAGTATGCCCGCGCGTTTCAGAAACTCAACCGAGTTGTATTTATCAGCCGCAATCACCTTGGCTTTTTTCAATATCGGCGGTTCAAACTGTCTGGCTATCAAGTATTTTTGACTGTATGACAGATTTTTATGCCTTACGCACTGCAGGGCGATTTTCCGCTTTTTTTGGTCACTAAGTACTTACATCGGATAACGTCAACGTGTGTCGGTTGAATAGAGTGTTGCATGGCAGTGTCCCATAAGGCCGTCCAAACACGGGTTCTACCCCGTTTTCACGGACGGTTATAAAACGCCTGAAAACTCCAGATCACGCCTTGCCAATCGCCTTCGCATTCGTGGATTGTGAAAGCGCTCAATGTAG
>JACCDH011464246.1_pt1 | contig 20082 bp, 17 predicted proteins | sample 7442481 | NCBI WGS metagenome assembly JACCDH01 (sample SAMN15323433, study PRJNA562643) | freshwater metagenome | isolation source: river surface water | place: USA:Blue River Watershed | collected 2017-08-15 | reverse complement strand
GTCACTTTTGTGACAGGCTTTGTGATTCGGATTGGATTCGAACCAATGACCTACTGCTTAGAAGGCAGTTGCTCTATCCAGCTGAGCTACCGAACCAGGAGCTTCCAATTGGAGGTGCAAAATAAGGATAAAATAAGCTTAATTCAAAGAAAAATAGGGTATAAATCAATCATTTGTCATCAAGTCCCTAATTACAACACTAGCCACAGTACAGCCAAACATGGCAGGCATATAACTTAATGTGCCAATTATTGATTTTTTAGGAAATGCTTTTTCAGTAACAATGATTTTGTCCTGATCGGCTTTTTCGGGGCTAAAAACAACTTTCAAGCCCTTTCTTACCCCTAAACTTAAGAGTCGCTTACGAACGTATCTGGCCAAATTACATACATAGGTTTTGGAGATATCTGTAACTATGATTTGAGAGGGATCCACTTTTCCGCCTGCACCCATCGAACTGACAATGGGTAATTTCATATCTAAGCATTTTTTGATTAAAAACACTTTAGAGGAAAGGGTATCAATACAATCAACGACATAATCCCATTTTGCAGAAGCCAAGAGGTTAGTGGTGATTTCATCTTTAATGTACATTTCATGCACAGTTAAATTTAAATTAGGGTTAATATCCAATAGTCTAGCTGAAAGTACTTTCGCTTTAGGCATATCCACTGTTGAATGGAGTGCTTGTATTTGTCTATTAATATTACTAGCATCTACTCGGTCATTGTCAACAATTGTTATTGTTCCGACACCTGCCCTAACAATCATTTCCGCACAAATGGCACCTACGCCTCCTAATCCAATGACCAATACATTTTTAGTCATCAGTTTTTCCATGGGTTCGTCGCCAAGCATTAATTGAGTTCTACTCATCCAATAGGGTATCATGTTGTATCTTTAGAATGCAAAAATGAATAATCTATGCGTATAATAAAAATTGTTTTGGGTTTACTTTTGATAGGGCAACAATTAGTTGCTCAAACTCCCATTAAAATTTTAACCGAGCAAAAAGGAATTAGTTTAAGGGGACTCTCTGTTCCTTCAGAAAAAGTGGTTTGGGCTAGTGGTAGTAAAGGCACAGTTGTAAAATCCATAAATGGGGGAACAAGTTTTGAATGGATGCAAGTAAAAGGATATGAAAACAGAGATTTCAGGGCAATTTATGCTTGGAATGAAAATGAAGTTATTGTAGTTGCCATAGCCGCTCCTGCAGTTATTTTAAAAACAATGAATGGTGGTTTGAGTTGGAATAAAGTGTATGAAAATGTTGATACGAGTATGTTTTTAGATGCTATTGCCTTTAAGAATGAAAAGGAAGGTGCGGTTATTGGCGATCCAATTAATGATACCTTATTTATGTTACAAACCAATGACAAAGGTGCAAATTGGGAAAGGGTTAAAGGAGATTATTGGAAATCTGATGTGGTTAAGGGCGAGGCTTTTTTTGCTTCTAGTAATAGTAATTTGGCATTCTTGGATAATAAAATTGTTTTTGTTTCAGGAGGAATAAAAAGCAGATTATGGATAGAGGGTAAAGCAATGGAAATCCCCATTATTCAGGGATCAAATTCAACAGGCGCCAATTCAATGGCTATTGCTCCCAATAAGCATCATATCATCATTGCAGGGGGAGATTTTAGCAAACCAAATGAAATGAATAATAATTTTGTAAAATTAAATAGGCTAAAATATCCCAATACCAGTAATAAACATTCAAGTGCAACGAACCATTTTTGGGAAGTAGATAAAACTGTGAAAAATTTAAATGGGTATAAGTCATCCTTGGTTTATTTAAATAAAAAATTGATTATTGCGACAGGTACAAGTGGGGTAGAAATTTCAAAGGATAAAGGGAAAAATTGGGAAAAAATTTCAAATGAAAGTTTTCATGTTGTTCAGGTTCAACCCAATAGAAAAGCTGCTTTTTTTGCAGGATCGGGCGGAAGAATAGGGTACACTATTATTGAATAATGTTTTGTTTAATCTTTATTGATGATTTTTCTCATTTCTTAAAATAGTTGGGGTTTAGTTTTTTGTTTTGTAATACTTAACTTATCTTAGATTATGATGAAAAAATTCCAAGCAATTATATCATTTGAAATGGATGAGGAATTCATGGCCTTGGTGCCACCGCATCGCACTTATATCAATTTTTTGCTCAATAAAGGGGTGATAGATTCTTACGCAGTAAGTATGGAAAACCAAAATTCTTGGATTACTATCAATGCAAATACAAAAAAGGAAGTAAAGGAAATTCTTGAAAAATCACCTTTGGCCCCTTATTGGACCTTTGAAATTGTTGAATTATTCGTGTATGATAGCCAATCTAGTAGGCTGCCAGCTGTTCAATTAAATTAATTTATCTTTTTTTTGGGATTTTAAGAATTGCCCCTTATTTTTGCACTCCTCAAAAGGGAAAAAGGGAGCATAGCTCAGTTGGTTCAGAGCATCTCGTTTACACCGAGAGGGTCCGCGGTTCGAGCCCGTGTGCTCCCACAAAGAATCCTCAACATATCAAACAGATTGTTGGGGATTTTTGCTTTAATAGCCATTTATCATAATTGACCTAAGTTTGTCCTATGCAAGTTTTCAACACCCGAAATAAAATAATCATTACCTGTAATAAATGGTTGGCACCTGCTTTAAGAGCAGAAGTGATTGGATTGGGATTTGATGTAGATAGGGTTTTTCAAACCGGAGTTGAATTAACTGGGACAGTCAACGATTGTATTAGATTAAATTTAAACCTTCGTTGTGCAAGTCAAGTAATGTATTCCTTAAAAACATTTATTTGTAATGACCCCAATGAACTACATAAAAATTTAGTGACTATTCCATGGGAAACCATGATACAACCGGACGGCTATTTTTCGGTAATTAGTAATGTGTTTAATGATACCATTTCAACCAATTTATTTGCCAATTTACGTGTAAAAGATGCAGTGGTTGATAGAATGCGTGATGTAAGTGGAAAACGTCCATCTACAGGATCAACATTGTCTGGTGCTGTTATTTATTTGTTTTGGAAAAACGATGAAGCAGAAATTTTCTTAGACACTTCGGGCGATTCCTTGGCAAGACATGGATATCGAAAGTTACCAGGTAAGGCTCCTATGTTAGAAGCCTTAGCAGCAGCAACCATATTATCTACAAAGTGGAATAAGTTTGGGGCATTTGTAAATCCAATGTGTGGTTCCGGTACTTTAGCCATTGAAGCTGCATTAATCGCAACTAAAAGAGCACCTGGCTTATTCAGAAAAAATTATGCATTCATGCATTTGATTGGATACGATCAATTGGTTTATGAAAAAGAAAGAAAAATTATTGAAGAACAAGTAAGACATTTACCCAATTTGGTTATTGTTGCTTCTGACATAAGTAAGGACGCAATTAAAGTAGCTAAAATCAATGCATCGGTAGCAGGAGTGGAAGACCTGATTGATTTTCAAGTCTGCGATTTTGAAGCTACTGAGATGCCTGAACCAGAAGAGGGGGCAATTGTTATCATTAATCCTGAATATGGGGAAAGATTAGGAGAGGAGCTTGAATTAGAAGCTACTTATGCACGCATAGGGGATTATATGAAAAATAAATGCAAGGGAATGACTGGCTATATTTTTACAGGCAATTTAGAATTAGCTAAAAAAATTCGATTAAAGCCAAGTAGGCGCATAGAATTTTTAAATGCAAAAATTGATTGCAGGTTATTAGAATACGAATTATACGCTGGGTCAAAAAGAACCGATAAGGTTGTTGAAAAATCTTAAGCTACTTAGTAAATTTTGTATTTTTTTAACTGATGTTAATTTGTCTTTTTTAAAATTTAAAAAAGTAACTGGAGTGGCCCCATCAGTGTATAAAAAATTAAAAATGGAAAGGAAAATTAATATTGAGAATATATAATTTTACTAATACCTGAAGCTAAATTTATTTTCTAAAACCTGCACCTGAATATGTTTAGCATAAATAAGTTCCCCATCTACTTGAATGGGCATTTCTTTTGCACATTGAATATTAAATGAGGATCCAAGTGTTGCTTTTACAATTGGCAAATGCATATGTTTTCCAGTTTTAATAATGGGTAAGTACACTAATCGTTTCCAAACTGGCAAGGCTTCGCATAAAATCATATCTAATTTTCCGTCATTAATTTTAGCATCTGGTGCAATATAAAATCCACCACCAGCTCTAGAAGAATTCACAATTAAAGCTAATAAACATTTTTGCTCCCAAGTTTGGTTTCCAGATTGAATGAATAAGGTTGGTTCTTTATATCGAAGAATTTTCAAAATGACTGCTAATAAGTACCCCAATTTGCCCCCTAAAAATCGAATGGCTTTCATTGACTTAATAATTTCACCGTCAAATCCAACTCCCATACAATTGATATATAGTTTTTCATTTACTTTTCCCGCATCAATAGGTTTAGGATGGTTATTTATTACTTGATTGAATCTTTGAGCTAAATTAGTATCTCCGTATAGTTTCCAAGCAAAATCATTGCCAGTGCCACCATCAAAGACTGCTATAGCATTATTACAGTTTGGATAATGGTTGATAAAATAATTTACTGTACCATCTCCTCCAATAATCCAACAATCAGAAAAGACAATTAATTCATTTTCCGGTGGCCATACAGCATTAAATATTTGATGATTGATATTTAATTTTTCCAAAGATTTTGACAACCATTTTGCCACTTTTATTGCCTTGCCATTTCCTGCAAGGGGGTTTGTTAATATGGCTACATTGGTAATGGATGATTGGGTTGTCATGCGCATTGATTATTTTGGATAATGCAATTAAGGGTAAAGTAAATACGGTGCTATCCTTTTTCTCCAACTATCCACCTTTACATGAAGCATAATTTTTTGTAACCATTGTTGTAATGGTAATTCAAAAATTTCTTCAGCATTCGGAATACCTAATAATAAGGATAGGTGATTTTTGCCAGTAGGATTGGCATTTGTAGGATAGGGCATCCATTTAAATTGTGTTGGATGAATATCTTTTATCATTTTTAGTAACAATAATCCATTTAATACCGCTTCATAATAGTTTGGCTCAATTACTTTTATCCGAATACCGTTGGTGTTAACAGATATTCCTTCATTTTCAATAGGTAGGGATACAGTTTCGATAATAAATGCGTCCTTTAAAATGGACTGCCATACCATTTGAATTGCAGGTATGTTTAGCCAAGTAGCGCCAATCCATTCAAATGAATATTTTGTACCACGTCCTACAGAAACATTGGTTGCTTCAAAAAAGCAAAGTCCAGGATATAGTAAGGCTGCTTCCATATTTTGTAAAGCAGGTGAAGGAGCAGACCATTTCAAGTTCCAATCATAAAATTGTTTTGCCCTATTCCAGTTTTCACATTGTACAATAGTTAAGTTGGCCTTCCATTGCAGGGTTTGGTTAAAATAGTTGGCTAATTCTCCTAAAGTGCATTGGTGTTTTATTGGAATATTAAAACGACCAATAAAACTACTAATTGAATTGTCTAGCATAGGGCCTTCGGACATCATCATTTGGCCTCCCAATGGGTTGGGTCTATCTAAAATAATTACCTGTTTATGATTGATGGCTGCTGCTTCTATCCAGTATGTCATTGACCATAAATAGGTGTAAAATCGAGTACCCGCATCTGGGATATCAAATAACATGATATCAATAGTTGCTAAGTCTGAAGCTGAGGGCATATATTGACCACCGTATAAACTAGTTATTGGAATTCCAGTAATAGTATCTATTCCGTTTTCAATGAATGCGCCATCAGCACCCATTGCATTGATTCCATGTTCTGGTGAAAAAATCTTAGTTAATTGAAAACCTGCTTGTTGAAGCGCAAGTCGGCTAATAATACCCTTATTTGTTTTGGCAGCATCATTGGTTAAAAAGGCAATTCGCTTTTGTTTCCAATTCGGTTCATTTTGTAAAACAATATCTATTCCAAATTGCAAGGCCATGAAATGATCATTTGGTAGGATTATAGTGATGAGGATGCTGCTTGTTTGAATCCGGTTGCTATTTTTAGGCTTTCCATTACGTTAAATATAATGGGGCATCGGTCATAATGCATTTGAGTAGTAAACAATCTCTTATTAAAATCAGGTACATGAAAGGCAGGGAATTCTTTACAACCTGCAAACCGATGTTCATATACACTGCAACTATTCCCCACTAGAAAATGACAAGGAATCGCATTAACCACCATACGACCTGATTCTCCCTTATCTAGGTATTTTTCATCAAATTCAGCCCTTGTTTGACCTAAATGAGCTGACAAATTGTTGGCCTCCTCCTCGTCTATATTCACCATTAGGCTTTTACAACAATTGCCACAGTCGGTACATTCAATTTTGGGTGAAATGGCTTCTGAAAGGGCAAAAACGGATTTATCGAGGCTTAAACTGTCCAAATTTCGTAGAAAATCATGGAATTGTAGGTTTTCAGCTTCTAATTCAATGGCCTTGTTTTTGATGAATTCAAGGTCGACAATCGGATATGATGGTTTGTTTTCGATGGGATAAAGATAAGGCAATAATCCTTTTATCCACATTTGCCCATTTTTGGTACATTTTAGATTGCAAAACTTGTTTCGAGCATTAGATTTGCAGCTAGACGAGGGCTTAATTAGCCCATAAAGTATTGATAATTATGGCAGAAGCAAAGATCGGGACTGAATATAACGAAGACTCCATTAGGTCATTAGATTGGAAAGAACATATCCGTTTACGTCCTGGTATGTATATCGGAAAACTAGGAGATGGAACAGCTCCTGATGATGGCATTTATGTATTAATCAAAGAAGTAATAGATAACTGTATCGACGAACACACCATGGGTTATGGAAAGCAGGTGGAAATTTCTATTCAAGATAAAACAGTTACTATTCGAGATTATGGTCGTGGAATTCCATTAGGAAAAATTGTAGATGTAGTTAGTAAAATTAATACGGGTGCCAAATATGATAGTAAGGCCTTCCAAAAATCAGTAGGTTTAAATGGAGTAGGTACAAAAGCGGTCAATGCATTGAGTGAAGACTTTACCGTAACTGCATTTAGAGAAGGAAAAACAAGATCGGCCTCTTTTGAAAAAGGACAGTTGATTAATGAAACAAAGGAAGCTAAAACAACGGAAGCAAATGGAACATTAGTAAGTTTCACGCCTGACGCGACCGTGTTTAAGAACTATCATTTTATTTACGAATATATTGAAAGTCAACTTTGGAACTATTGTTATTTGAATGCGGGCTTAGTGATTCATTTTAATGATAAAAAGTTTGTAAGTAAAAATGGTTTATTAGACTTACTAGAACGTAAAACCAATCCCGATGAATTAAGGTATCCCATAATGCATTTAAAAAGGGAGGATATCGAAGTAGCTATCTCACATAACAATGATTATGGGGAGGATATTTTTTCCTTCGTAAATGGTCAATACACTACTCAAGGGGGTACACATCAGCAAGCATTTAGAGAAGCATATGTTAAAGTGATTCGTGATTTTTATAAAAAAGACTACGAAGCTTCAGATATTAGAACCAGTATTGTGGCAGCGGTTTCGGTTCGGGTGCAAGAGCCTGTATTTGAAAGCCAAACCAAAACAAAGCTAGGTTCTCAAAATGTATCCGATGGTGGGCCAAGTATGAAGAATTTTGTCACTGAATTTTTAGCAAAAGAATTAGACAACTTCTTACACCGTAATGCAAGTGTAGCGGAAGCGCTTAAAAAACGTATTGAACAAAACGAGCGTGAAAGAAAAGAGCTAGCGGGTATTAAAAAATTAGCCAATGAGCGCGCAAAGAAAGCCAATTTACATAATAAGAAATTAAGAGACTGTCGCGTACACTTAAATGATGATTTGCCTTCAAAAAATAAAGAAATGTATATTGCTACACAGCAATCAAGTACTTTATTTATTACCGAGGGGGACTCTGCAAGTGGTAGCATTACCAAGTCTCGAAATGTAGATACCCAAGCAGTATTTAGTTTAAGAGGTAAGCCATTAAATGCGTTTGGATTAACCAAAAAAGTGGTTTATGAAAACGAAGAGTTTAATTTATTGCAACATGCATTAAATATTGAAGAGGGATTGGAGGGCTTGCGTTATAATAATATTGTAATTGCTACCGATGCCGATGTGGATGGAATGCATATTCGTTTGTTAATGCTTACCTTCTTTTTGCAATTCTTCCCCGATTTGGTAAAACGTGGGCATGTATTTGTTTTAGAAACACCATTATTCCGTGTGCGTAACAAGCAAAAAACAATTTATTGTTACGATGAAGCAGAAAAGCAAAAAGCAATTAGTGAATTAGGAAGTAAACCAGAAATTACTCGATTCAAGGGTTTAGGTGAAATTAGTCCTGAAGAATTTGGTAAGTTCATTAATGCCGATATAAAATTAGCTCCTGTTATTTTAGAACAAGGGGATCATATTCAACATTTGTTGGAATATTACATGGGAAAGAATTCACCTGAAAGACAGGATTTCATTATCAATAATTTAAAAGTTGAACTAGATAAAGCGCATGATACACATAGTATTTAACACAGCTGATATTGCTGCCTTAGAAGCTGCCATTGAATTGGATGAAACCCTAGCTGGCAAAGTAATTGAAATTAAAGACGATTACGCTGTTGGGCCATTGCAAGATATTTATGAAACCGAAGGTTATCAAGCTCGTAGAGATTGGTGGCAATCTATATTAACGCATTCACCTTATACCGATCAATTAGATATGGTGGATGATAAGTTAACTGTTCATCAATTAATGAATGCATTAAACCATGATGAAAATGAAACAATATGGATATGGATGGGCCAAAATGCACATGATGTTTCAGGTTATTATTGGTTAATGAGTCAGTTTAAAGAATACCAAGGTCGTATTCAAGTATTGTATTTAAATAATCTTCCTTTTTTAAATGAAAAAGGGCAGTTATTTTATCCATCCTATTTAAGTCAAATTCAGCCAAATGAATTTTTAAAAGCAAAAAAATTAGCGCGCCCTATCACATTAAGTGAATTTGAATTAGATCCAGATGAATGGAAAAAATTATGCATGGAAAATGAAGGGGTGCGTTATTTAGAAGGGGGTAAGAAATTAGTAAGTATGCATATTGGTTGTTATGATAAAGAAATTCTTTCCTTATTAACTAAAAATGCGCAAAAGTTACCAAGTGCTTTGTCTAATATCATGGCTAAGTTAAAAGTTAAATTAGGGGATACGTTTATTGTTGCTCGCTTAAAGGTTTTAGAAGAAGCAGGTAAAATTGTTTTTGTAGGAGATTGGAATAAAGGCTGGAAAGATATTGTAGTTCAAATGCCAGGAGGCAATGCAACAGTTGTTGAAACCGAAGTTGAATAAGCAATTAAGTTGGATTCAATAATTTAAAAAAGAATATTAAACTAAAACAATGAGTGTAACCATTTCCCCAATCAGTATAAAGGCTGCAGATGAGCGTGGGGCACTTCATTATTTTAGTACAGATAGAACAGGTGAATTTTTATTGGTGTATCGTAAGGCGGGTTCTGTTAGTGGTAATCATTACCACAAAGGGAGTTCGGCTGGTAAAAATCCAGAAGACATGCTTTTAGTGCAAGGGGAAGCAATCTTGCAATGGAAGGATATGATAACCAACCAAGCGGAAACAGTAGAATTAGTGGCGCCAACAAGGGTTTTAATACAAGCGAATGTTTGGCATCAAATGACAGCTACTACAGATATTGTTTTTGTTGAATTAAATAGTTTAGCAGAAGGTAGTGAAGACACTTACCGACTATAAAGAACTTAGTGTAAGTTCAAATTAAGATTAGTTATGGCAAAAGAGAAAAATTTAAGTAGGGTAACGGAAAATGAATCAGGCGTTCAAGGACAGTATAAAAACTGGTTTTTGGATTATGCTTCTTATGTTATTTTAGAAAGAGCTGTCCCTGCTATTGAAGATGGATTAAAACCTGTGCAACGAAGAATCTTACATGCCATGAAGGAAATGGATGATGGAAGATTTAATAAGGTAGCCAATATTATTGGTCAAAGTATGCAGTACCATCCTCATGGAGACGCAAGTATTGGAGATGCTTTGGTGAATATTGGCCAAAAAAATTTATTGGTGGAAACTCAGGGTAACTGGGGTGATGTAAGAACAGGTGATTCCGCTGCGGCTTCAAGGTATATAGAAGCTCGTTTAAGTAAATTTGCATTGGAAGTAGCATTTAATGTAAAAACAACCGAATGGGCATTAAGCTATGATGGTCGTAAAAATGAACCGGTTACACTTCCCATGAAATTTCCATTATTATTGGCACAAGGGGCGGATGGTATTGCGGTAGGACTTTCAACAAAAATATTGCCCCACAACTTTAATGAATTACTTGAAGCGAGCATTAAATATTTAAGGGGGCGTAAGTTTGAATTATTACCTGATTTCCAAACAGGAGGGATGATTGACGCTTCAAATTATAATGATGGAAAACGAGGTGGAAAAGTAAGGGTGCGTGCACATATTGAAGAGTTGGATAAAAAGACTTTACTCATTAAAGACGTCCCATATAGTGTAACTACTACCCAACTAATGGAGAGTATTACCAAGGCCAATGACCAGGGTAAAATCAAAATTAAAAAAGTGACCGATGTGACTGCGGCTGAAGTAGAAATACAAATTGACTTAGCTACGGGAATATCTCCTGATATTACTATTGATGCTTTGTATGCATTTACAGATTGTGAAATAAGTTTGTCGCCCAATGCTTGTGTAATTGTTGATAATCGACCTCAGTTTTTGGGGGCTAGTGATTTATTAAAATATTCGGTAGAACATACTAAAGGATTATTAAAAGCGGAATTGGAAATTCAATTAAAGGAATTAGAAAATAAATGGCATTTCACTAGTTTGGAAAAAATATTCTTCGAAGAAAAAATATACCAAGAATTAGAAAAGAAGCATTTAAATTGGGACAAAGTAATTGATGCCATTGATAAAGCTTTTGAGCCATTCAAAAAGAAGTTCAAAAAGCCAATTGAGCGAGAAGACCTACTCAAATTAACAGATAAGCCAGTTCGTCGTATTTATAAATTAGATATTGAAGATTTAATACAACAAATTAAAGATATTGAGGCAAGCATTAAAGAAACCAAACATCATTTAAATAATTTGGTGGATTATGCAGTAAGCTATTATGAAGGTTTACAAAAGAAATATGGCAAGGGTAAGGAACGCAAAACAGAGATCAAAGAGTTTGATACCATTCAAGTAAAGCAGGTGGCGATTGCCAATACGAAGCTTTACATTAATAAAGCGGAAGGTTTTATTGGAACAGGGTTGAAAAAGGATGAATTCTTATGTGATTGTACCGACTATGATGATATTATAGCATTTACCAAGTCGGGTATTATGAAAGTGGTCAAAGTATCCGATAAAGTATTTATTGGAAAAGATATTATACATGCTGCCGTTTTCCAAAAGAACGACGAACGTACCACCTATAATATGGTATATGTAGATGGAGCAAGTGGCATAAGTTATGCAAAACGATTTAATGTTACCGGTGTTACCCGTGATAAGGAATACCCATTAGCAAAGAGTGCTGAAAAGTCCAAAGTACATTATATGTCGGTGAATGCCAATGGGGAAGCCGAATCGGTTAAAATAATTTTAAGTCCTAACTGTAGTGCAAGAATCAAAGAATTTGATTTTTATTTTGAAACATTGGAAGTGAAAGGCCGAAGCAGTGTAGGGAATCAAGTGACTAAATATCCTATCAAAACAGTTCGTTTAAAAGAGGCGGGCAAAAGTACTTTGGTTGGCCGTAAGCTTTGGTTTGACGATAAGTTTGGTCGATTAAACAGTGAAGAAAAAGGAATTTACTTAGGCACTTTCGAAGATGAAAAATTACTGGTATTTACCAAGGATGGTTATTATGAAGTAACAGATACAGAGCAATCACAACGTTTTGATCCAGAAAAAGTAATGTTTATTGAAAAGTTTAACCCTGATAAAGTGGTTACGGCTGTTTATTTAGACAAGGATAAACTTCAATTTAACATTAAACGCTTCAAAATTGAAACAACTACCTTACGTACACCTTTTTCTTGTATTAAGGAAGGGAATGGTAATTATTTAATGGCTGTAACAACTGCTGTTGAACCGATTTTAGTAGTTAATACTGGAAAAGGGGCTCAAATTAGAAAAGCAAAATTCAAAGTGAGCAAGATTGTAGATATCATGGGTTGGAAAGCCGTAGGTACCAAATTGACTGACTTTAACAAGACTATCGAAATGGAATGGGAGACCAAGGTAGTGATTAAAGATCCTAATGATGAACAACCAGAATTGTTCTAATTTTATAAGGTAGTATAACCATAAACAAATTAACATGTCAAGCATTAATGTAGGTCAATTTAATCTGATGCGTGTAGACCGAAGAGTTGACTTTGGCTTTTACATGGATGATGGGGGCGAAGGAATTTTGTTACCCAAACGTTTTGTTCCTGCTGGTTTACAAGTGGGGGATACCATTAGTGTATTTGTATATCATGATTCAGACAATCGTTTAATAGCTACTACTCAGGAACCTTTTGCAGTGGTAGGGGATATTGCCGCATTAAAAGTGGTGGAACTAACCCGTCAAGGTGCTTTTATGGACTGGGGTTTGATGAAGGATGTTTTTGTACCTGCCTCGCAACAATTATCTACTATGCGTTTAGGGGGTAAGTATTTAGTGAAATTATATATTGACAAGCAAACTGGAAGGGTTGCTGCAACTGAAAAAATAGACAACCAAATCAGTAATGATATTTTAACGGTGAAGGAAGGGGAAAAAGTAAAAGTGCAGGTTTATCGAGAATCAGAAATTGGTTATGTGGTTATTGTAAATGGAGTGCATCAGGGCTTGGTATATAAAAATGAAGTTTTTACCCATTTGCATATTGGTCAGTTTATTGATGAGGCATTTGTAAAAAAAATAAGAGAGGACAATAAATTGGATATTGGTATTGGGAAACAAGGTGTTGAAAAATTAGATAGCGACCAACAAACCATCATGAAATTGTTGAAACTGCATAAGGGCTTTTTGCCATATCATGATAAATCCAGTCCTGATGATATTTATGCATTCTTTGCAATGAGTAAAAAGGCTTTTAAAATGAATGTAGGAATTTTGTATAAATCTAAATTAATCACATTGGAAGAAGCTGGAATTCGTTTGGTAGAAACTACGCCAAGCTCCGAAACCAGTGCATCAGACCCTACTTAAATTAATATTTTTTAAATAATTAGTATCTATTTTACAATTGAAAATTGAACATTATGGCAAAAGAAGTTTTTATTGTAGCAGCGGTGAGAACCCCCATTGGTTCCTTTGGTGGTAGCTTAAAATCAGTTACGGCAACTACATTAGGGGGTATTGCAATAAAAGGGGCATTGGATAAAATTAATTTGAATCCTAATTTGGTGGATGAAGTAATCATGGGTTCAGTGATTCAAGCTGGATTAGGTCAAGCACCTGCAAGACAAACAAGTAAAATAGCAGGATTGCCTGATAAAGTTATTGCGACAACAGTGAATAAAGTTTGTGCAAGTGGTATGAAAGCCATTGCGATGGCTACTCAAAATATTTTATTAGGAGATGCCGATATAATCATCGCAGGTGGGATGGAGAGTATGAGTAATGTTCCATTTTATAATGCTACACAAAGGTGGGGGAATAAGTATGGGGATATTACAATGCAGGACGGATTGGCAAAAGATGGTTTGGTTGATGTGTATGACCAAGTAGCCATGGGTAATTTTGCGGATTTATGTGCAAAGGATAATAATATATCAAGGGCGGATCAAGATGCTTTTGCAATAAGTAGTTACCAGAAATCTCAAGCAGCAATTGAAAAAGGGTTATTTGATGCTGAAATTGTTCCAGTTATTATTCCACAGCGTAAAGGAGACCCTATTGTAATTTCAAAAGACGAAGAACCTTATAATGTAAAATTTGATAAAATTGCTCAACTAAATGCTGCATTTACAAAAGAAGGCACAGTCACTGCAGCCAATGCTAGTACAATGAATGATGGAGCAGCAGCATTAATATTAATGAGTGGTGAAAAAGTGAAGGAATTAGGATTAAAGCCACTAGCAAAAATCATCAGTTATGCCGACGCTGAGCAAGATCCTAAATGGTTTACCACTACCCCTGCTTTGGCCATTCCAAAAGTATTGGCAAAGGCAAATTTATCTAAAGAACAAATTGATTATTTTGAATTCAATGAAGCTTTTTCGGTAGTAGGTATTGTTAACACGCAATTATTGCATTTGGACCCACTTAAAGTAAATGTGAATGGAGGGGCTGTTTCATTAGGACACCCTTTAGGTTGTAGTGGCGCAAGAATTGTGGTTACTTTATTGCATGTTCTTCACCAAAATGAGGGTAGGTATGGTGCTGCAGCAATTTGCAATGGTGGAGGGGGTGCTAGTGCCATGATCATTGAAAAATGCTAAGAATGTACATTTTCAAATAAAGTAACATTTATTTCTTCCTGAAATAACGAATATGGCGTATTTGCCTTATTTACTTGCTTGTTCAATTACTTCGTCCATCATAATGCCATAATGACTTTCGTCATAAGTGCATTCCCCATTTTTTATGAGGATTACTTGAGGTGATTCATGGTGTACCTGAAATTTTTCAGCGATTACATTTGATATGGATCGATAATTTAATAGGTCTAAATAATGAAAATCAATAGAATCCGGTGCTTCGTTGCGTTCAAATCTTGATAAAGCCATTTTTGAAATACTGCAAGTAGTACTATGTTTAAATATAAGTTGAGGCTTATGATATGATGCTTCTTGAATAGAATCTAATTGCTCAATGTTAGTAATAGGATGCCAGTTCATGGTTTATTGAATTAAAATGATGACACAAAATTAGTCATTTAATAGGAATGAATAGTTGAAAATTGGCATAAAAAGTAAGTAATAATGTTTAACTTCGTAACATAATTTTTAATATGCCATTATCTTTAGTTAGACCCATTTGTTTTATTGATTTAGAAACAACAGGAATCAATGTAAGTACCGACAGGATTGTAGAAATAGCCATTGTGAAAATTAGTAATGACGGAACTAAGCAAGTGAAGCGAAGACTCGTTAATCCTGAAATGCCTATTCCTAGTGCAAGTTCGGCTGTGCACGGCATTACCGACGATATGGTGAAGGATGCTCCTACATTTAAGCAAATAGCCAATGAAATTAAACAATTCATAGAAGGTTCAGATATTGGCGGTTACAATAGCAATCGATTTGATGTACCAATGTTGAATGAAGAATTCTTAAGAGCGGGTATAAGTGTAGATATTGAATCTAGAAAATTATTAGATGTACAAAAGGTATTTCATCTAATGGAACAAAGAACATTAAGTGCTGCTTATCAATTTTATTGCCATAAAACACTTGAAGATGCTCATACTGCAGAAGCAGATGCCACGGCTACCTGGGAAATTTTAGAAGCACAAATTGAACGTTATCCTCAAATTGGCAATACGGTTGAATCCATTGTTAAATTTACTGGTGAGGATGAAATCATCGATTTTGCTCGTAGACTTATTTATGAAAACGGAGTGGCTGTTTTCAATTTTGGGAAGCATAAAGGAAAGCCAGTGATTCAAGTACTTAAAGAGGAGCCACAATACTATGATTGGATGATGAAAGGAGATTTTGCCTTACATACAAAACAAAAACTAACAGAAATTCTCAATAAATCTATATTAAATAAATAGTTTATATATTATAGTTTAACTACTATTTTGTATTTTTAACAAAATCCATTCTCATAGAAAATAGTCAAGTGAAAAAAATTGTACTCATACCAACTTACAATGAAAAAGAGAATATAGCCTCAATTATTGAAGCTGTTTTGTCTTTTGAGACTGGATATCATATTTTAGTCATTGATGATGGCTCACCTGATGGTACAGCCGATATTGTTAGAGGTATTATTGCAACTACCCCCGGTCGTGTTTTTATTGAATGTAGAGCGGGGAAACTTGGTTTGGGCACTGCATATATCCATGGATTCAAATGGGCTTTAGCCAATGGTTATGATTTTATCATTGAAATGGATGCTGATTTTTCCCATGATCCCAAGGATTTAGATCGTTTAATTGCGGCTTGTACACAAGGTGCTGACGTAGCAGTGGGAAGTAGATATGTTAAAGGGGGCTCAACTGAAAATTGGCCATTAGATAGAAAAATTTATTCTCAAGGGGGTTCAGCCTATACAAGAATCATTACCGGAATGCCTGTTAAAGATCCAACTGCTGGATTTGTTTGTTATAAGCGTGAAGTATTGGCCTCTATTCAATTAGATAATATTAAATTTATTGGATACGCTTTTCAAATTGAAATGAAATTTGCTTCTTGGAGATTGGGCTTTAAAATCAAAGAAGTGCCCATTAAATTTGTTGATCGAAAAATTGGAGTGAGCAAAATGACTAAAGGCATTATTAAAGAAGCCATCATTGGCGTTTTAAAAATGCAATGGTTGTACATTACTGGTAAATTTATTAAGCAAATTAAGCTTCAAGCTTAATTAGAATTCCCAAATAAAACCAAAAGTAGGCGTTATAAATACTTGATTGTTATCAAACAATTTGGGTATTGCATTGGAGCCATCTTTTTTTAGTGCCCCACCGTCGGTTGTTTTTATACTACCATCCTCATTGGCGCTAAATACATAAAAGGGGGGTGCTACCGATTTTGCTCCGTACCAGTTGGTGATATCTATGAAAAAATCTAAAGTGGTAGTTTTATAATTATATCTTTTATCAATACGAATATCACTTGAATGGAAGGCCTGGTTGGTTAAGCTATTAATTTTAGTATAATCTAATATTCCAATTCCTAGTGTAGCAAAATTAATTTTACTTAGGTTCATGTCATAAGGCGTATAGGGCGTTCCTCCTTGATACCTAAACTTAATGCCTAATTCCCAATTGTTTTTAAATTTATAGCCACCAGTGATACTTACTAAATGTGTGTTTTGCCAAGAACTTGGAACATATACATTGTTGATATTGGTATATTCACTTTTAAAAAAACTATAAGAAACAATTCCGAAAAATTGATTGGTTAATTTTTGTTGTGCAAATAATTCGAAACCATAGCTTTTACCAAGTCCACTGCTTATTACAGGTTCGTTTCCTAGAATATTAAAATCAGCACCAAGGTTACTTAAGCTAATCCCTTTGTTGATACTTATATTTACGTTATCATATTTTTTATAGAAAACTTCACCTGTGAAACGGGTTGCTTCTGAAGGTAAGTATTCAATTCCCGTAACATAATGTACACTAGAGGTATATTCCACCGACTTGTTTACAAAATTGTTGTTGACATCTTTAAATCCTAAAACAGTATTGGGGGCTAATTTGTAATATTTCCCAATAGAGGCATTTAAATTAATTTTATCTGATAATACATAGCTTACACTAACTCGAGGAGAAATTCTTTTTTCTAATTCTTTTCCGTCGGAGGTAAAACTATTTCCATCCGTCCTAATACCCGCACTAATGCCTAATCGATTGTTAAAGGCTTTTTTACCTAATTGAAAAAAGGCACCATATTTTTGATAGGATAGGTTAGTGGAGTAATTTAAAATAGTAGCATTGCCAATTTGTGTATTACTATTTAAAGTAGTTAAAGTATTGTATTGAATTAATTGATTGGTGGTGTTGTCAAAATCTACTTGTTGCAAATTGACTCCTGCTGTCCATTTTAATCCAATTAAGCTTTTTGTAATATCCCATCTTAAATTTGCGCCTGATTCGTTGGAAGTAAAGTCTAATGTTTTTTCTCCCTTATCAGGACCTAGGTTGTTTTGGAATCTTTCATTTAAATTATTCAAATGATTTTGACTGATGCTTAAATTCCAAAAACCCTTATTGATTAATTTTTTTAAGGAGGCACCCACAGTATAACTCCATTGGTTAATGGAAGGGCCCGCGTTTAAAGCATATATTTTTTCAGGAGTCGCTTTTTTAGGGGCGGCAAATGAAAATTCATCGATTGCCCCAACGCCTAATAAAGTGAGGGTAGTTTTGGGATCTAACTGATGAGAAACTTTAAATTGAAAATCCCAATAATTTGGCCTGATGGGTAAATCCAAAGCTTTGAATAAGAATTGTAAGTAACTACGTCTGGCAGACAATAGGAAAGTGGTTTTCCCATCTTTAGAAAGTGGACCATCCAAGGTAGTGGCAATTTCAGTTGCCCCAATCCTTAAATTACCTTGTACTTTTTCTGTATTGCCTCTTTTTTGTTTAAACTCAAATACCGAGGAAAGGGCATTGTCATATTTAGCGTCGAAAGCCGAGGAGGATAGCTTTACTTCATCAATGAAAGACACATTCAATATTCCTTGTGGCCCCCCTGCACTTCCTTGCGTAGTAAAATGGTTGATAATTGGAATTTCAATTCCGTCTAAATAAAATACATTTTCATTGGGTGCACCGCCTCTTACAATAATATCATTTCTAAATCCTGCACCTGTACTAGCAGAACCAGTTACACCAGGAAGGGTTTGAACAACCTTCGAAATGTCAAAATTACTCCCTGGACTTGCTTTAATTTCTTCCGCAGTTAATTTTTGGATACTTAAGGGTGTTTCTAAGGTTGCTGCCCTGACTGTTTTACGCATATTGCCCACCACAACCTCCTTTAAAGTTACTTCCATTGGGAGCAATTCTGCATTGGCAAAATTGATATTACCTGAACTCACAATCACATTATATAAATGATAAGGGATACTCCCCAAGGCATTAATCAAAATATGGTATTGGCCAGTTGGTAATGCCTTAAAGCTATATCTCCCCAAACTGTCTGTAATTGTTCTAAAATTGGTATTGACAATTGTAATAGATGCACCTATAACGGGTTTTTGCGTGTTTTTATCAATTACTTCCCCGGTCAAAGTTCCCTTGGATTGTGCCATCGCCCATAAAGGGAATAAAATTAGAATGCCGACTAAGTAAAAATTCTTCATAAAAAGAAACAATTATTTATATTACATAACAAATTCAATGGTAAATAGTTGAGTTTTTTATTAAATATTATCTTAATATGAAAAATTTATTCTTAGGTTTTAGTCTATTGGTTTCTTTTGTTTCAATGGGACAGAAAAAAGTGTTAGATCATACGGTGTATGATAGTTGGCAAAGTATCAGAGAAGTTATTTATCAACCTCAAGGAAAGTTTATTAGTTATGTGATAGCACCACAGGAAGGGGATGCTGTTTTAGTGATTCATAATAATAAGGATAATACGACCATCAAAATACAGCGTGGCACACAGGCTGTATTTACAGAAAATGGACAATATTTAATTGCTAAAATAAAACCTTTATTTGCAGAAACAAGAAAGGCTAAAATTGACAAAAAAAAGGCTGATGAAATGCCAAAGGATAGTTTAGCCATTGTGCAATTGGACAATGGGCTTATTGAAAAAATACCCATGGTTAAATCCTTTCAATTACCTGAACAGGCTAACAATAATTTAGTGTATTTGAAAGATAAAAAAGGAGATATTAATAAAGAAGGCACTGAGTTGGTTTGGATGAATTTAGCGTCTAAAAAATCAAAATCATTTAGTGGAATTACACAATATTTAATTCAACCTAATGGATTAGGATTAGCAATGTATCAAATAAAGACTAAAACAAATAGTAGTAAAATTTTATTGGCCAATTTCGAAGACAGTTTACCCAAAACAATAAGTACTAATTTTTATTCTGCTACTGGTTTATGTTGGGATGAGACAGGAAATACATTAGCCTATTTATTAGAACAGGATAGTACTGATAAAGCTTTACAAAAAAATTATAGTTTAACTGTTTATCAATCTAATCAGGATACGGGAAGAAGACTGGTTACTCGATCCCATGCTTCAATGCCAAGTAATTACACCATTGGTGGGGACAAAAAAATTAAGTTTAGTAAATCTGGGAATATTATTGAATTTGGGGTACAACCTATTTTGCCTGTAAAAGACACAACTCTTCCAGAATTTGAAAGAGTTGCGT
>JACCDH011780788.1_pt1 | contig 20087 bp, 28 predicted proteins | sample 7442481 | NCBI WGS metagenome assembly JACCDH01 (sample SAMN15323433, study PRJNA562643) | freshwater metagenome | isolation source: river surface water | place: USA:Blue River Watershed | collected 2017-08-15 | reverse complement strand
ACGAAAGAGATATCGCTGTAACAAACGCTGGTTCTCTTAGCGTAACTGCTGATGCTAACAACGTTGACAACAAAGATCCTAAAACAATCTTAGCAGGTACTTCTATGAAAGTATTCTCTGTAGATGTTCAAGCTTCTAATGAAAACGTAGATGTAGAAGAAGTAGTATTCACTACTGACACTAATCTTAAAAATGCTGTAACTACAGCTTCATTGTACTTAGGTGATACTCTTATCGCTACTAATACAAATGCTGATATTACTGCTACTACTATTACTTTCAAAAACCTTACTAGCCTTATTATTCCTCAAGAAACTAAAGAACTTAGACTTGAACTTAATACTGCTACTATCGGATTTGAAAAAGTAGGTGCTACAACTCTTAATGCTAATGTTACTAATGTTGCATTCAACACAGTTGAAGGTGTAGATTCAGGTAAAGACGTAACTGTTGCTCCTCTTGCTACTACTTCTAAAGACTTCTCTATCGTGCCAGTTAAAGTAACTGCATCTGTTGCTCAAGCTTTGAGCGCTTCAAATGCACAAGCTAAATTAACTATCACTATCGACAGAGGATCTAACACTGTAGATGCTAACAATGCTGCTCCACAAGCTCTTCTTACTGACCTTGTATTCAGCGAATTAGGAAACAATACAGATGGTTACAAGATCTACAAAGAAGGTAATGCTGGATTCTTCGGTACTATCTCTTCTGCTGGAGTATTTGCTGCTGGTACTATGCCTACTACTGATCTTACGATCTCTACTAGTGCTACATACGTAATCGTTCCTGTAGGAACTGTTGACAGTACTTACTCTCCTGTTCTTACTAAGAACGGTGTAGAATACGATGTTGCTGGTATTGTTGGAGCTACTGCTCTTACATCTAATGCTACTGCAGACGTTGAATTAGGTTCTAGAACTTACTAGTCTCTATTCACTGATGTAGAACATCATAAAACTCTCTCTTCGGAGAGAGTTTTTTTGACCTCTTTATTTTCACTTGCAATCAGATCTGAAATTCTTATATTTATAAAGTTGTCCTGAGTTATCAGACAACTAATCCCAACATATCACCGAATTCTTACCTAGCCTTAGTGTATGTGTGGAGAGGTGGCAGAGTGGTCTAATGCAGTCGCCTTGAAAGCGACCGTACCTGCAAGGGTACCGTGGGTTCAAATCCCACCCTCTCCGCCATTTATTGGTATCTTTCTTATGATATATCGTTCCTTTGTGCAATCGCACTTTCTTAAAACTATCGTTACATCTTGAAGTATTGTCTTTGTTTCGCTCTTGTTGATCAATCCTGACATGTATTCTGGACTGATAAATAATGAAATAAAGGTCAATGCACAATTTCTATCAAATGAATATGAGACAGATATGATAGTAGTAAATGGATCTGAAGATCTCAAAAATGCTACTAATTCTGTACAAGAGTTTGTAAATCCTCTGATGTCATATATAGTGAGAAAAGATGATACGTTAGATATTATTGCTAGAAAATACGCTGTCTCTGTAGATCAGATCAAGACAGTAAATAACATAATAGATCCAGATCTCAAGATATGAGACAAATTATATATCACTAATATGCCAGGTTTTGTCTATACTGTAAAAGAAGAGTCTATCTCTCTCATGGTATTTGCCAACCTCTATAATATCGACAAAGAAGAACTCCTCAGGACAAATGGTCAAGTCAATGAAATGACGCCATATAGAAGAGGTGAAGCTATCTTCGTGCCAAATAAAACATTAGAAGATGCATATGCTATGTCGCTTCTCGTTAGACCTCAACCAAAACCACAACCACAAAAGATAGTCGTAGTATCAGTACCCAAGACTTCTTCTGCTAAGAAGAGTGGTGTATCTGTATCAAACAAAGTACAAAAGAAAACAGCACCAGCTGTTAAAAGATCAACACCTACATCTACTGCTACTAAATCATGGAGATATGTTTTCTCTGAGAAGAGTGGAATGGCTGCAGGTCAATGTACCTATTATGCTGCACACAAAGCAAAATTTGCTTTCCCTGAGATCTCTCCAGGTGTACGTTTTAGAGGTATCACTGGTAATGCAAACAAACGATTGTGAAATGCAAAAGCATCATGATTTAAAACATCTGCTACACCATCGATAGGAGCGATTGCCGTATTCAAACAATGATGATCGCGTTATTATAGCTATGGTCACGTAGCTATCGTAGAAGATGTAGATCGAGAAGGTAAGAAAATGAAAGTGACTGACATGAACTTTGCTGGTCTTTGGATTGTAACTTCTCGTTGGATATCTATGAACGATAAGATGACTGCTACTACAAAATGACAGACATTATTATGATTTATCCCAGTACAACCATTACCATCGGCTCTTCAAAAACAATATGAAGCAGCTCGTAAATAATTAAGGATCCCGAACTCATCGGGGTTTTTTTGTGAAACAAATTTCATACTTGAAACTTGAGCAGGATTTGGTTATAGTCAGGGTAGTTCGTTTTTACTGTATTTGAGACCTCTATGTATAAGAAGCTAACCTATGAACAGTTATTGAAGCTAAAAAGTGGTTTCTTTACCACACTAAGCCATATTCTCAAAAAAAATAGATATCCTACACTAAAAGATTATCTTACTGTCTGCTCAAAACAGGGAGAAGCTGTCTATCATATGATGAGACAAGATTATATATGGAGGACAGTATTTGTAGATGGAGCAAATAAGGTGATATTTTTTGATGAAAGAGAAAAGATAGAATTACATGCTGATAAAGATACTATAGCGAAGATAGGCAGTCTCGTAAAAGATACTAAGAAAGTATCTGCACAATCCAAGTTATCAGAATCTATAGAGCAGACATTGACAAAAGCGTTTGATGAGGGCTTGTTGTGAGCTATAGATGGTAAAGACTATCTCGTTTACGATATCGAGACTTCATATGCAAGCAATGATCTCAGGACGATGGATTTTTATCTCTGATATGCTTATGTAGTACAGTGATGAAAATGATCGTATAGATATGTCGATGGAGATAATCTTGCAAAATTCCTCCAATTTATGATAGAGTTTGACGGATATATTATTGGATTTAATAGTCTTGCGTTTGATAATCCCGTAACTACCTATAGTGCATTGCAATCTGCTGGAACGTTTACTGAAGAATTATATGAATCTCAACTTGCGATCTTAAACCAGAAATCTTTAGATATCTTCCAATTTGTACGAAATCTTACTGACAAGAGAATGTGACTCAATAGGCTTTCTAGAGCATTGGTAGGAGTAGGAAAAACATTAGAGTCTGGTAAAGAGTGAGAAAACCTCCGAAAACAATATCAAGAGCAGTGAGATGAGGCTGCACTCAAGACATTGAAAGATTATTGTAAAAACGACGTGAAGATGACTTATCTGTGTCTGTGGTATATCTTATATTATAAAAAACTTTCTCTTGAAGATCAAGATTGTGAATATACGATAGAAGAGTTTCTTGCTTTATCAAATAAAGAATGAGTAGATCGTGAAGAGAACGAGAGATTAAATAGATCTCAACACATGTTCTCGTGACACTAAAAAAAGTCTTGAAAAAAGTCCTTCAAAATTTGACAGGATTTTTTTTTTGATTATACTCAAAGTACTCAAGTGAGAGTAATCTTGTCTTGGGTATAGATATCACTGGCGTAAAAGCCGGTATCGTATGATCATTTACATCACGAAGTAACTTGAACACTATCGCATTCTAGATACTGTTATATAACACTATTATAATAGAAAGATATAATAAAGCACCGATCGTTACAAAATAATGTGCAAACAAAAAACAAAAATCTTCGCAATGATTATAGAAATATATGCGTATATGCTATGATTAGTTAGATTATATCTATATAAAAAATAGATACAAAAAAACTATCACAATATATAATGAAATAGATATCATGATAGCTATATGAGGACTTGAAACATTCTCATATTACTTATCAGACTAAACAATTGCAATACAAAGTTGCAAACTATCCATTATACAATATACGATATTATATTATCATAATACAGCTGAGATACGATACTATACTATACAAACTATAGTATATATCATTTGTATGATCATGACAAAATGTCTTTATAATAAATGAAAAGACAACACAACGCTTTATAATACTTATACTATTATAGTACTATTCCATCTCTCTTGTATGTAACAATACATAAGAATCCTAGCACTTATATATGAATATCTATAGTGACAACACTATCATGATTCACAGATAAATAAAGGACATAGATGAATACAATCAAATAACTGTATCAAACAATGTACGAAAGTTGTATCTATACAATGATTATATATATCATATGAAGAAAACCGGTTCGAATATGGCATAGTGATGATTGTATATGCTATTATGGTGTAGTATGTAGTATTCTGTATCAACATAACTACTATGTGCTATGATAGAATTTTCAGATAGTTCATGATACTGCGAGATGAAGATTATTATATAATAATGATATCTATATAAAGAATTGCTTCGACGGGAGCAATTTTTTCTATAAAAAATCTTACCGGAATGGTAAGATGATGTGATGTATTGTAAATTATTGTTGAGTTCGTTGGTGTTGATTCATCCATTGTGTAAGGTATTCTTTATCAACTATCTCTTCTTTTTGGCTAGTTGCATGAGAATAATTCTTATCTATCACGATCGTATCGAGATGCTCTTGTACCATTTGTATAAATCTATCGTGTCAGAGATTTCCATTTTTGACATCTCTACGTAGAGATTTATAGTCGAAGTCGTCAAATGTATCATTTTTTACTAAGCCATCTTGTTGTGCTTTTGTAAAACACTCTAACGAACAAAATCCACCAAATCTTTTATATTGTTTGCGACGAGCGATAATACGAGCATTACAAGGACTATAACGACAGTTTTCACAATTGTTGGTCTGAAGTCCAGAATAGATACAAGTACCGATAGTGGTATGGGTATCAGCGTCACCTACTTTTTTGCTGATTACACCATCAAATGTGTAAAGATTCCCCAATCGGTTCCCATCGTTGTGTTTGTTTACATATTTTACAATACCGCCTTGTAGTCCATAGAAGTTGTCGACACCATTTTCTTTTAACAATACTGATAGTTTGTCACACCTAATTCATCCAGTACAGTACATAAGTACTTTCTTATCTGCAAATTGTTGTTTGTAATCTTCTAATAAGGTCTCTACCTCACGGAAGTTGATCGTACCAGCTGGTATAGCATTCTTAAAATGTCAGAGCTTATATTCATAACTATTTCTCATATCGAGAATGACCCAATCAGGATTATTTCCGTCAATCACAGCTTTGAGTTCATCGTCAGTAAGTTCTTGTAGTGAGCGTTCAAATGATGCTTGATCTATAGTTTTACCTAAAGCGACGATTTCCTGACGATATTTGACGATCATCTTGTCAAACATGTGTTTGTCTACAGATGATGATTTCTCGTTGATTTGATCTTCTACATCAAAAAAGTATTTGCTTTGTTTGAGATAGAGTTTATATGCTTGAAGTTGTCCATCGTTACAAGTAGCTGTAGCACTAATACCTTCTTCTCCTATATAAATACGTCATTTCATGCCTATATCTTTACAGAACTTTAGATGTTCTTTAACTTCTGCTATAGGATTGGATATATCTACAAATTTGTAAAATGTAATTAATGTATAATGAGTGGAATGTTGCATAATATTAAGAATAATAAACTGACAAATTAAAATAATCTAGAATAGAATATGATTACATAATACATAAATCTCTAACTTTTGCAATATTAAAATAAATAGTGCGAAATTTTCTCCAATTTGTGCTTGCAATTGCATTCTAAATATTTATAGTGAGATGTTGATACGACATAATCTACAATAATTTCTATTAGGAATATAAAATACCGCATTCTTTATTGTATAAAGGATTGTGGGTTTATATTGCAATAAGCCAGGATAGCTCAGTTGGTAGAGCAGATGACTGAAAATCATCGTGTCGGCGGTTCAATTCCGCCTCCTGGCACCACTTTTGTATGAAAAAACAAAAATGTCTTGCATTTATTGTCTGAATGTGTATATTGATTGGACTGTGTGTAAAGATATTTGATCCATTGGATCTTGGGTATTATAGGTGTATAGCTCAGTTGGTTAGAGCGCGTCTCTGATAAGGACGAGGTCGGTGGTTCGAGTCCACCTACACCTACCATTACTATTATTAGCCGGGAATTAGCTCAGATGGCTAGAGCGCTTGGTTTGGGACCAAGAGGTCGTGAGTTCGAGTCCCACATTCCCGAAATTCTTATACCAAACATTGTTAAAATTATTATTTTATTCTCTATATATTCTGCTTATGGCTGAAAAAATTCACGTAAATGTAGGTACTATTGGTCACGTAGATCATGGTAAAACAACTCTTACTGCTGCTATCTGCCAGGTTTCTGGTGAAAGAGGTTTAGGTAAAAAAATGAGTTATGCTGATATCGACAACGCTCCTGAAGAGAAAGCGAGAGGTATTACTATTAATGCTAGACACGTTGAATATGAAACTGCTACAAGACACTACGCTCATATCGATTGTCCTGGACACGCCGACTATGTTAAAAACATGATCGTTGGTGCTGCTCAAATGGATGGTGCTATTCTTGTGTGTGCTGCTACTGATGGACCTATGCCTCAAACAAGAGAACATATCCTTCTTGCTAGACAAGTTAATGTTCCTGCTGTATTAGTTTACCTTAACAAATGTGATATGGTAGATGATGCAGATATGATCGAACTTGTGGAAGAAGAAATTAGAGATCTTCTTGATGCTCAAGGTTTTGATAGAAACTGTCCTATCATCAAAGGTTCTGCTTTGAAAGCTTCTGAAAATCCATCTGATTTCGACGGAGATGCTAAATCTGTTGTTGAACTTCTTGATGCTATTGATTCATTCTTCCCAGATCCTGTTAGAGATACTGATAAGACATTCCTTATGCCAGTTGAAGATGTATTCTCTATTAAAGGTAGAGGTACTGTAGTTACAGGTAGAATTGAAACAGGTACTGTAAAAGTGAATGACGAAGTAGAAATTATTGGTCTTGGTGCTGAAGCAAGAAAGACTGTGGTTACTGGAGTAGAAATGTTCCACAAATCATTCCCACAAGCTGATGCTGGTATGAATGTAGGTCTTCTTCTTAGAGGTGTACAAAAAGAAGATGTAGAAAGAGGACAAGTTCTTTGTAAACCAGGAACTCAAAAAACTTCTGCTAAATTTGAAGGTGAAATCTACGTATTGAAGAAAGAAGAAGGAGGAAGACATACTCCATTTATGTCTGGATACAGACCTCAATTCTTCATCAGAACGGCTGATGTTACAGGTAATGTAGCTCTTAAAGCTGGTACTGAAATGATTATGCCTGGAGACAATGCTAAGATCGATGTTGAACTTATCTATCCAGTTGCTATCAGTGAAGGTATGAGATTTGCAGTTCGTGAAGGAGGTAGAACTGTAGGTGCTGGAGTTGTTACTGCAGTATTGTAATATTATTAACATCTTAATTGTTTAAATTATATTAGTGGGCGGCAATCGTTACTGTTTGTCGCTCCATTTATTCTGTGATTGTATTGTTTCTATGGCTTGATCTGTTACTCCTAAATTAAGAATAAAACTAAGAAGTTATGACGTGAAAATGTTAGAAGCTTCTATTGGTAAAGTTGTGTCTTTGCTTTCTAAGTCATGAGCTACGATTGTGTGACCAGTTCCTATGCCAAAAAGAAGAAAACTATATACTGTACAAAAAAACTCTTTCGTAAATAAAACTTCAAGAGAACAATTTGAAAGAATTACATATTCTAGATTAATTGATGTAACTGAAGTTGGTTCAAAGACGATGGAATATATGCAAAATATTATCATACCTGTAGGTGTGTTAGTTGATGTAAAAGTGTATTAGTATATAAATTAGGTTTAATCTTAGTTTCTTTAGTATTTGTTGTAATCTTATATAATGTTTATTCAGTGATGACTTATTGTTAAGAAAAAGGAAATGACAAGAGTTATGGTTTGAGAAAAACTCACTCCAGTAACTATTCTTGAGATTGTTCCTCAAAAAGTTATAAGACATAAAACACAAGATAAGGATGGGTATACGGCTCTTGTTGTTTGAGTAGTAGGTAAAAATGATACTTACCGCAAACAAAAAGAATTTAATGTATCTCCTGAGTTATTAGAATCTTTTCCTGTGTGATATGTGTTTGATGATTCATTATTTGAAGGACTTTCAGAAGTCTCTGTACAATGAGTATCTAAGGGTAAAGGGTTTGCATGAGTGATTAAAAGACATCATATGCATGGTATGCCTGCTACACATGGACATAAATTTACAAGAGTAGGATGATCAAAAGGTAATAGAAAACCAAGAAGAGTGCAAAAAGGACATCCACATGCTGGTCATATGGGAGATGAGGTGATTACTATTAAGAACATTCCATTACTTCAAAAACTATCTTTTGATAACAAGAAGTTATTGATTCTTAAAGGTTCTGTACCTGGTTCATACAACGCATTCGTATCTGTATACAAATAATTTCAACTAATATTCCATATTTAATTATATTCTTCATACTATTATGAGTTATAAGATAGACATATTTAATCAAAAAGGTGATAAAGTTAAGGCTGTTGATCTTGATACATCAGTATTTGCAGACACAAATATCAATAATGATTTGATGTATCAGTTTGTAAGAATGCAACAAGCCAACGCTCGTGTTGCTATTGCTTCTACAAAAAATAGATGAGAAGTTAATGGTTCTACTAAAAAACTTTACAAACAAAAGGGTAATGGTACTGGTAGAGCTTGAGACAAAAAATCTCCTTTGAGAAAGAAAGGTTGAGTGGCTTGGGGGCCAAGATCAGATAGAAATTTTTCTCTTAGTATGCCAAAGAAAATGAGAAAGGCTTCTTTGAGATCTGCTTTATCTTTGAAAGCTTCTCAAGAAGGTATTCTTGGATTAGATCTATTTGATGCTACCTCTATTTCAACAAAAAATGCATTATCTGTTCTTAAAAACATTGGTTTAGATAGATCTGTATTGGTAGTAACTCACGACTCATTTGATACAATTAAATCATATAGAAATATTCCTTTTGTAGAGATTGTAGATGCTGCTTATGTAAGTGTTTTCGATGTACTTAAGGCTAGAAAAGTTTTGTTTATTGGTGAAGCATTAGAAAAGATTGTAGAATATACTAAAAAAATCTAATTCTTGTTTTATAATTCTTGTTTACATTGCACATGTCATTTAAAGATATTCTCAGAAAAAGAGCAAAGAAAAATAGTTCTGTAAAGATGTTAACTCAATTTACAGCTTATGATGTTGTAAAATACCCTGTTAACTCAGAAAAATCTATTAATCATTCTTCTCTTATGAATGCATATCATTTTGTTGTAGATTCTAGAGCTAGTAAGAATGATGTAAAACAAGCTATTTCTGCTCTCTATAATGTAGAAGTTCTAAAGGTTACTACATCAAATCTTCCTCACAAAGGGAGAATGAATAGAAAGACTGTTAGAAAACCTTTGAAAAAGGCTGTGATTACTCTCAAAAAAGGAGATGCGATCGTAATTGCATAGTTATAACACATTAATCATTACATATTATTTTATTCGACTGAGTTATTGTATTGTCATGGCAATTAAAACTTATAATCCATATACACCATCAAGACGTTCAATGACAGGATATTCTTTCTCAGAATTGACTGCTACAGAACCATATAAACCTCTTACAAAATGAGTGAAAAGTCATTCAGGAAGAAATAATCAAGGAAGAGTAACTTCTAGATTTAGAGGAGGAGGACACAAGAAATTGTTTAGACAGGTAGATTGGTCTCAAAGAGATAAACTTAATATACCTGCTACTGTTTCTACTGTGGAATATGATCCGTTTAGAACTGCTTACATCTCTCTTGTTACCTATAAAGATGGTGAAAAAAGATATGTCTTAGCATGGAAAGGTATTGCTGTAGGTCAACAAATTATGTATTCAGACAAACCGACTGGTGACTTTGAAGATGGTAATAGAAGACCTCTAAAATATATACCAGAAGGAATGCCTGTTCATAATATAGAATTTACTCCACATACGAAAGGTAAGATTATCAAATCAGCTGGATCATCAGCTACTGTTGCTGGTAAAGATGCTGCATTAAAAATAGTCTTCTTAAAGCTTGCTTCTGGAGAATTGAGAAAGTTTAATGAAGAATGTCTTGCTACTATTGGAACTGTAAGTAACGAAGAACATAAAAATATAGTTATTGGTAAGGCGGGAAGACAAAGATGGATGGGTAAGAAACCATTTAATCGTGGTAAATCTATGAATCCAGTTGATCACCCACATGGAGGTTGAGAAGGAAGAACATCTATTTGATTGAAATATCCAAAAGCCTTTAATGGTAGAGTGGTTGCTCCAGGTAAAAAAACTAGAGCGAAGAAAAAACGATCAAATACTATGATTGTTAAGAGAAGAACAAAAAAATCATAATCATATAATTATATAACTTTAGTTTTCTATTATCCAATTATTCATGGCAAGATCCCTGAAAAAATGATTCTATATTAAAGATAGATTGTTAAAAAAGATTCAACAAATGGTTGCTTCTTGAGATAAGAAAGTAATCAGAATTCGAGATAGAGCTACTCATATTTTACCTGATATGGTTGGACTAACATTGGCCGTTCATAATGGTAAACAGTTTGTAAGTGTATATATCACTGAAGATATGCTATGACACAGACTTTGAGAATTTTCTTTCACAAGAACATTTAAATGACATCCATTCTAGTCAGAATAAAACTTTCTATTAAATTTATTAATTAATTCTTGATTTCATGCGTGAATATAAAGCTTCATTATCGTATGCTATTGTGTCTCCAATTAAAATGGAACTTGTGGCAAAAATGATAAGATGAAAATCTGCAAAAGATGCACTCACATTCTTAGAATTCCTTCCAAAAAAAGCTGGTCGTATATTGGCTAAAGTGGTTGCGTCTGCATATGCAAATGCAAAAGTAGGAGAAAATTCTGACGTTGATGCGATTGTTTCTACTGTTGATGTAGGAAAAGGACCAAGTATCAAAAGAATGAGATTCACTTCTAGAGCTAGAATATATGGTTATGTGAAGCATAGATCATTTGTAAGAGTTGTTTTATCTGTTAAATAATCCTGTATGTGACAAAAGGCGCATCCAATTTGACTAAGAATTGGTATTGTTAAATCATGGTTCTCTGAACGACATTCAAAAGGAAAGAAACAAAATGCTGATTTCTTTATTGAAGATATAAAATTAAGAGACTTTATAGAATCTTTCTATCCAAGATCTGGTATTAGCAGAGTTGTTATCAGAAAAACTAATAAAGAAGGTGAAATTATTATATTCGCTTCTAAAGTTTGAGTGATTATGGGTAAAGACGGAGCTAAAATCCAAGAATTGGAAGATAAAATACTTAAAAAATTCTGAAAAGTATTTAAAGTATCTATCAAAGCAATCAAGGTTCCTGAATTGTCGGCTAAAATCATGGCTGAACACATTGCTACTCAGTTAGAAGGAAGAATGCCTTTTAGAAAAATTGCTAAACAAGTACTTGGACAAGTTATGGACAAAGGTGCTGTTGGTATTAAGATTAAGGTAGGAGGAAGATTGTGAGGAGTTGATATCGCAAGAAAAGAAACTTTTAATCAAGGAAGAGTGCCTCTTCAAACATTAAGAGCGGATATTGATTATTGTAGTTTGCAAGCACATACAAAATACTGAGTATTATGAGTAAAAGTATGGATTGCCAAAGGAGAAATATTTGCAAAGAAAACAAAACAAACATTGATGAAAGAATTAATTGACAAAATTGACGCTTAATCTAATCAGTTTATATATCTTATTATTATACTCATGTTGCTTACACCAAAAAGATGGAAACATAGAAAACAAATGATCAAACATATCTCTGGTCTTGCTACAAGAGGAGCACAAGTCTCTTTTGGGGATTATGGTCTAAAGGCTCTTGATAGTGATTTTATCACAAATAGACAAATAGAAGCAGCTCGTAAAGTTATCGTTAGATATACTAGAAAAGTTGGTAAGCTTTGGATTAGAATGTTTCCAGATGTTCCTATGACAAAAAAAGGTCTTGAAATGCCGATGGGTAAAGGAAAGGGAGATGTTGAAAAGTTTGTTGCTAGAGTAAAAAGAGGAAGAATAATGTTTGAAGTTACTGGTTTGGATGAAGAAACTGCTAAAAAATGTCTCACAGCTGCAGCTAAAAAACTTTCTGTAAGAACTACCGTTATTGCTAAGTGAGAAATTAGATAATATATCATTATATTTTAAACTATAAAATAGTTGAGTCATGTCTCGTAAATCATATCTTAAAGATCTTCTTGCATTAGGTGCAAAAGAACTCGTACAAAAAAGAAAGGAATTGCAAAAAAACCTTTTCCAATTGAAAATGCAAAATATTGCATGATCTCTTAAGAAAACTTCTGATATCAGATTGGCAAAGAAAAATATTGCAAGAGTAAATACAGTTTTATCTCATAAAATAGCATCACTCTATGGCAGTTCTGTGAAATAAGCAAATAAAAGAATTAATTGGTAAAGTTGTTAGTACTAAGATGGATAATACAATTGTTGTGTCTATTCCTGTAGTAAAGATGCATCCAATTTATAAAAAGAGATATACACAATACAAAAAATGTTACGCTCATATTGAGTCTACGCAAGAATGTATTGTAGGTGATCGTGTAAAGATTAGACAATCTAAACCAATTAGTAAATTAAAAAGATGGTCTTTTACTGAGAAGGTATCGTAGAGAGATTATTCGTATTTTAAAATGTATTGATTATTATTATGTTACAAAGAGAAACACTAGTGGTTGTTACTGATAATACATGAGCTACTGAAGCTAAGATTATTGGTATACCTGGTCCTGTACAACGTCAAGTTGGAATAGGAGATATTGTTAATGTTGCTATCCAAAAAGCATCTCCTTCTGCATCTGTAAAAGCATGACAAGTATGTAAGGCTTTGGTTGTTAGAACAAGAAAGGAAACAAGACGTTTGGACGGTAGTTACATTAGATTTGGTGAAAACGCTGTGATTATTCTTGATATCGACGCAAAAGGTGAAATGAAACCAAAAGGGAAAAGAATTTCATGACCTTTACCAAAAGAATTGAGAGAAAAATTCAAAAATGTAACTAATCTTGCAGAAGAAGTTATCTAAATATAATTATATACAATATTTGTTATTTATTTTCCTATCTCTAAGATGCAAAAAATTAAAAAGTGAGATACAGTCAAAATCATCTCTGGTAAAAACAAGAAGATGACTGGTGTTGTAGAAAAAATGTTAGAAGATGCAGTTGTTGTACAAGGAGTAAATCTTGTAAAACGTGCTATGAAAGGTAAGGGTTATGTTGAAAAAACAAAACCAGTACATATCTCTAATGTGATGTATTTCGATACAGAAACAGAACAAGCTTCTAAAATTAAAATTGTAGAAGATAAAAATGGTAAAAGAAAGAGACAAATTGTTAAGACTGGTCGTATCTTAGAAAAATAACATATGTCTTCTCGTTTGTCATAATAATGTGTTTTGATATTTATTTCGCATTTGCGTATCATGCAATATATAGAATTTAAAAAGGATCTTGAAGCTAAACTTATCAAAAAATTAGCTATCAAAAACATACACCAAGTACCTAAGATAGACAAAGTAATTGTTTCTATTGGTGTTGGTTCTCTTCATACGAGAAAAGGAGTAAAAGACTTTTCTGAGTTTGAGAAAAACTTAGCTGCAATTACTGGTCAGAAAGCTACTATGGTTCTTTCTAAAAAGAATGTATCTAACTTTAAATTGAGAGAAGGTATGCCTTCAATGTTAAAAGTAACATTAAGAGGTAAAAAGGCATACTATTTCTTATTTAAGTTGATGAGTATTGTGTTACCTAGAGTAAGAGATTTTGCTTGATTGTCTTTGAAATCATTTGATCGTGATGGTAATTACTCAATAGGATTAAAATCATACGAGATCTTTCCAGAATTGCATCCGGATAATATCTCTCTTCCTACTGGTATCCAAATTACAATAAATACTACATCAACTAATAAAAACGATACAAAAGAACTTATGGAAGAATTTGGATTTGTCTTTCATGCTTAATATCTTTTAATTGTACATATATTATTCTATTATGGCAAAAACATCCCTTAAAGTAAAACAACAAAGACTCATGGATGCCTTTATGGCTTACAAATCATGAGAATGAAAAAAACCTACACACTTAACAAAACTATATAATAGATGTCGTCTCTGTGGTAGAGATCATTGATTTATGAGAGAATTTGGTATTTGTAGAGTTTGTTTTAGAAAGAATGCTAGAATGTGACTTATTATGTGAGTTAAAAAAGCAAGTCGATAATAAATGAATTCGGTTCATTTCTTTAATTATTATGTTTATCTATTATGAGTGTTGTTGCACCTACGCAAGATCTATTAATTAGAATAAAAAATGCATACATGGCAAGAAAAACTATTGTTGATTTTGTAGTGCATTCTAATTTCTTAGAATCTATGGTTGTATTGCTTAAAAAATACAAATTTGTTAGAGAATATACTGTTGTGGAAGATGGTAATAAAAAATTTCTTACTATCTATCTTCATGAAGTGGTAAATCCAGTTCAAGATATTCCAGTAGTACGTCTATTCTCAAAACCATCTAGACGTTGGTATATTAGCTATAAAGATATTAAACCTGTAGCATGAGGTAAAGGTATTGGTATTATCTCTACTAATAAGGGTTTGTTGCCTACTCATGTTGCAAGACAATTAAAAGTATGATGAGAGCTTATCGCTGAGATCTACTAATTATATGTCTTCTATTATAATATCTTATTATTATTTAATTTATGTGATTAACTACTGATGTCTAAAGTATGAAAAAATCCAATTATATTGCCACAATGAGTAACAGTATCTATCAATGGTGATATGGTTGCTGTACAAGGACCAAAAGGAAGTCTTTCTCAAAAGCTTTTTGCGGGTATTACAGCAAAACTTGAAGATAATGTACTTACAGTTCTTTGTGATAATGTAGAACTATGGAAATATCGAGGTACTATGAGAGCATTACTTGCTCATATGGTAAAAGGTGTATCTGAAGGTTATACAAAAACTCTTCAAGTGATTGGAGTAGGTTTTGATGCTGCGCTTCAAGGTAATACAATTAACTTTAAACTTTGATTTTCTCATCCAGTTGCGTTTCCTGTACCTACCGGTATAGAAGTGAAGATAGAGAAAGATCCTAAAGGAAATCCATTAATTTATCTTTCTAGTCATGATAAACAATTGATTGGAGAAGTGGCTGCAAAAATAAGAAAACTCAAGAAACCAGAACCATACAAAGGTAAGGGTATTAGATTCTTAGGTGAAGTTATCAAATTAAAAGCAGGTAAAGCTGCTAAAAAATAATAATACTTGTTTCATTATTTATCATTCATTATCATTTCTATGAAAACAAATAAGAGTATGCAATCATATCTTAAGAGAAAGAGAAGGACAAATGTCACTCTTAAGTCTCAGCATCCTGATTATAGATGTGTTGTTGTAAAATCACTTAAACATATCAGTGCTCAACTTATTGACGCAAAAGGAAATATTGTTGCGTCAGCATCAGATCTTAAGCTTACTTCTGGTACTAAAACAGAAAAGGCTACAGAAGTTGGAAAAACTCTTGCTAAAAATGCACTTGATAAAAAAATATCTTCATGTGTATTTGATAGAAATGGTTTTCTGTATCATGGTAGAGTAAAAGCTCTTTGCGATGGTATGAGAGAATGAGGTATGGTGTTATAATTATTATATATTACGTAGTCTTTATTATTATATATTGTTAGTATAATGAAAGAAAAATTGCAATGATTTGAAGAAGCTCTCCTTGAAGTCAGAAAAGTTACAAAAGTAACTACTGGTGGAAGAAGAATGAGATTTAGAGCAATTGTACTTGTTGGAGATAGATCATGACATATCGGTTTAGGTATTGGTAAGGGTAATGATGTGGCTATTGCTGTAGGTAAAGCAACTCATGATGCTTATAAAAATGTACATGATGTGTCTATTACTAAAAGTGGATCTGTTCCATATATGGTTACTAATAAGTATAAAGCATGTTATGTTACTCTTCGTCCAGCTGGACCAGGTACATGATTGAAAGCTTGATCTTCAGTGAGAACTGTATTAGAACTTTCTGGATTTTCAAATATCTTATCTAAAATTATTGGTTCTAATAATCCATTAAATAATGCTATTGCGACTATTAATGCTCTTACAAGTTTTAAAGTAGATGCAGATAATATGCAAAAAGTATCAGCAGTGGTAAAAGAAAAAGTAGTTGAAAAAACAAATAACCCTAGATGAGATAAGAAACCATCATCAAGACCAGCAGCTAAAAAACCAGCTTCTAAATCTGATGAAGTAAAAGAAACACCAAAGAAAGCTCCAGCTAAGAAGTCAGCTCCTAAAACTGAAGCTAAGTCAGAGTAATATCTTTCTATTATAATAATTTAATTTATTTATATTTTCTTACCCATGTTGCATCAATTATCAAGACCAGTATCACATAAGAGAAAATCAATTCAAATTGGTAGAGGAAATGGATCAGGTCGTGGAAATTATTCTACAAGATGATTAAAAGGTCAAAAAGCTAGAACATGATTTAGCCAACAACCATGATTTGAATGAGGACAAACACCTCTTCACATGAGACTTCCTAAATCAAGATGATTTAAGAGATATTTCAAACTTATTAATCATGTAGTGGCAATCAATGTAGGTGTACTTAATGCTGATGATCGTATTGCTGCAAATGATACAGTATCTGTAGAAACTCTTTATACTCTTGGTTATGCGAAAGCTGGTTGTGGATTTAAGATTCTTGGTAATGGAGAACTCACTAAAGCATTAAAAATAGAAGGTCTCGCTGTATCAGAATGAGCAAAAAAGATTATCGAAAATGCTTGAGGTTCTGTAGCTTAATGCATAATTAATACTATATTACTCTATTGCCCTTGCAAAGGCATACTTATATGTCTATTATCACACGGAATATTCGTTTGCAATCTTGCATAGAAGCGATGAGTTCGTGTGATTTTATTTATACTCTAACTTTGTACTACAATGATTAAGAATGCACTGTCAGGTCTTCAAAATCTATTTACTAATCCTATATTAAGAAAAAAGTTAATCTATACACTTATAGGATTAGCGATTTATAGACTCTTAGTTGTGATACCAGTCCCATTTGCAAATATCGATATACTAGTGGCTCAGACTCAACAAGCAGCTGAAGGTCTTGGATATTTCTTAATGTTGTTTGGTGGTTCATTAGATAACTTTTCTATAGTGGCTGTAGGTCTTGGACCTTTTATTAATGCATCTATTATTATACAGTTATTAACAGTAGTGATACCTCACTTCGAAGAACTACAAGAACTTGGTGAGCAATGATCTAAACAACTACAAGTCTATATGAGATATATTACATTCCCATTAGCATTTGTACAATCTATTGGTATGGTATTCTTTATTAATTCTCTTATTGGTGGATTGATAGATACATCTTCATGGACGACAGTGTTGTTTGCGGCATTTATTATGGCCGTGGGTTCTATGATTATCTTATTTCTCGCAGATTGGATTACAGAAAAATGACTAACAAACGGTACATCATTGATTATCTTCGCTAGTATAATTGCTGGAGTTACAACACAATTATTCTCTAGTTTCTCAGCTGTTACAGGTGTCTCTGGATTTGTATCAATGTTCTTATTTATCGCAATAATATTTGGGTTGTTAGTATTTCTTTCTATCTTTATACTAAAATCATTAAAAGAAATCCCAGTGATTTATGCTAGACAAGGTAAAATACAAGAGACATCAAAACTTCCTATCCCATTGAATCCTGTAGGAATGATACCAATTATCTTTGCTATGGCATTTATTAGTTTTCCTTATGTAGCATCACAATTGGTCACAAAATTTGGATATCCTTCTGACTTTGTTCGTTATTGGGCTGGTTGGATCGAGCTGAATCTCAATATCTACGTAGAAAAACCATCAATCTATGCTATTGTCTTATTCTTCTTGTTGGTAGTATTCTTTACGTATTTCTATACATTGATTACTTTTAATCCTGATAAGATAGCTGATAATATCCAAAAGAGAGGTGGATTTGTTCCTGGTACTAGACCTGGTAATGAAACAGCACAATACATCAAATGAGTGATTAACCATCTTAGTCTTTGGTGAGGTGCAGGATTATGATTATTAGGTATATTTACTTATATTCTTCATTATATTCCTCTTGTACAAGATTTTGCTACTCAGGTAGGTTCTATTCCAGTGATTATTACATGATCTGGTATTATTATCATCGTATGAGTCGTACAACAAGTGATGGATAAAATCCAGACTGAAGTACTTATGTCAAAATATGATACTAATGAATAGTTATATTATATAATTATAAGAGAAACACCGCAATATACCGTGGTGTTTTTTCTTTATATAAAAAGATTTGCACTCTGACAGGTATTTGTGTATGAATGATAATTCTTTACGTTTTTTCTTCTGTCAGATGATTTATTTTTTGATCTATCTATGAATCATATCATTAGCGACTTTTGCTGTTTTTGGGATAGATAAATATAAGGCGAAGAGATGATTGTGGAGATTAAGTGAAAACCAACTTTTGATCTTCGTAGGATTATGATGATGATTATGAGCATTGGCTGGGATGGAAGTGTTTCGTCATAAGACGATGAAGTGAGCGTTTCTGTGGAAGTTTTGGTTGATAATGTTATTGTGGGTTGTATTATTGTGATATATGATAATAAATAGTTAGCAGAGAAAGAGACATAAAACAAAGATTGGCTTGAAATCAAAAAAAAAGGATATATTGGACTGTTTTTTATTATATAATAGTATCGTCATGTTTCGTCGTAGTTTAATAATAGGAAGTTTAGCTCTCTTAAGTGTTGGGTTTTCATTTGCTGATTTTCAGAATCAAATAAATGATTGTCAGTTTAATGAAAGTTGTAGAGCTAAAGTAATGAAAAAGTATATGGTTTCTAAATCATCTGCATGTAAGATGAAAGATTGAAAATATGAGAAACCACTTCAAATATCTCGACCAAAAATGAAGATTAATAATACTTCTTTTCAAAAAAAAGAGAAGATGTTGTTTTATTCATTTGATTTGTATACAGGGACGTATGAACAATACATGAGTAAAAGTGATTTCTGACCACAGAACCAGAGATTCTTTTCTTATAATTGTGAAACAAAGAAACCGTTTAATATTACAGAAAAAGTAGCTAATAATAAAGAGAATGTAAGAAAGGGATTTGGTGTTATTAATAATGTTATTTGATTTAATAATGATTATCTATTTGTTCATTATTTTGTTTATGAAAGTGCAAATTATAGTTTAATAAACTTAAAGACAGGTAAAACAAATATTTTATGAGATGTAATTAATAAATCACAATGATTAGAAAAGTTATATGATAAGTATAAAGAATTATTTGATGAAAAAAAACAGATTCGATATGGTACAGAGTGATATGAAGGTATTTATCCTATAATAAATTCTATTAATAAGAAGATGATTCTTGATTTTGGTTTTAAAAGATCTTGATGACAGTGAGACGATATTACCATTGTGCCATCTATCAAAATAGATCTAGTGAATAATAAAATTCTTTCATTTAAATAATCGGAAGATTGAAAAGTTATTGGCCTGTCTATAGTGACAGGTTTTTTCTTTTAAAAAATTATAACATTATCCATATATCTCAATATAATAATAGATCAACATCGCTAATCCACCAAAAGAATATCTGTCTCCTTCGATGTTCATAAAAGATCATCCAATATCAGCATTGGCATGAGGTTCAGAGTATCATATATTGTACATAGTAGCTATTACACCAGGTTGGTTGCTTATATTATAACCTGCTTTCTTTCGTTCGGT
>JACCDH011245551.1_pt1 | contig 20090 bp, 19 predicted proteins | sample 7442481 | NCBI WGS metagenome assembly JACCDH01 (sample SAMN15323433, study PRJNA562643) | freshwater metagenome | isolation source: river surface water | place: USA:Blue River Watershed | collected 2017-08-15 | reverse complement strand
CAGTAGACACCTGGCAACTTCATGACGACCAGCTTCCAAAGCAAACGTCAGACAAGTATGGCCACGTGAATCTCTGACCGATGGGTTTGCGCCTTGATCGTGAAGTAGTTGCACCACCTCGAGATGCCCCCCGATGCATGCGCGCATCAGTGCTGTAGATCCAGCGTTGTCTGGCTCGTCTATCCTCGCACCCTTTCCCAGCAACCAGCGAACCACGTCTAGCTGGTTGCACAACGCAGCATACATCAGGGGGGAATATCCTCGTGAATTCTTCGCTGCGAGAGAAGCGCCTCGCTCCAGCAGCAACTTGATCACCTCGAGATGTCTACAGGCGCATGCAATCATCAGTGCTGTACATCCACCGTTGTCTGGCTCGTCTATCCTCGCGCCCTTTCCCAGCAGCCAGCGAATCATTTCAGGACGGTTATTTACCGCAGCGTGTATCACAACAGTCTGCCCATCCGACCCCTTACCGGCAAGATCTGCGCCCATGGACGCCAGACACTTGAGAGCTTCCAATTGATTTCCTTCGATGGCGACAAACAAAGCCGGAAAGTTATGCTGTGTCACGAAGACATTAGGATCCGCCCCCGCCAAGCCCAGGGTTTTCATTACCTCAATTTTCCCGGTGAACGCCGCATACGCCAGAGGCGTAACATTACTGCGCGATCGCGCATCGACCTGCGCGCCACTTTGCAACAACATGCTGACGATATCGCACTGTCCAAGTTTTGCAGCCCAGCACAGCGGGGTCTCGCCCTTATCGCCAGGCCGCATGGCGTCTCTCAACCCAGGGTACTGGCCCAGCAGTCGCTCTACCGCTCCCCGGTCGCCCACCTCGATCGCAGTAAACAATGCTTCTTGCGCATGATCGAATGACTCTGCAGCTGGTTCGATACGCGCCTGCTTCACCACCGGCTCACTGGAGGGCTCTAACTCAACGGCGTCTTCCTCCCGGGCGCGTTTCGTGCCGCGAGGGTCGTTGGGAGAAGGAACGTTGCGTAGCTGTGGCGGCGCAGGTATCGGGGCAGGCGCTGGTACGCCTGCTAAAGGTGGCTGAACGGCGGGTTGAACCAGAGGATGGGCGCCATGGCCCGTGGCAGGTGCTGAATTCATGCGGATGATCTCGGAGAGGATTGAACAATGCCCCGCCTTGATCAATTATTTCCCGGCAGTAGCGGCCGTTGGTGACGGCGCTGACGATCAGGTTCAGTCAAGCAATTCTGCAAATGAAAAACCGGCCGGGGATGTACCGCCGGCCGGTTTATCCAAGTCACGCTGAGTAATAATCGACCGTTATTTCACCGTCACTTCAATCGATTTCCGGTATTTCGCGCCATACGAACGATGTGCACCATCAGCGAATTGCATGGTCAGTCGGTGCTTGCCCGGAGGAAGCGTGATCTGCGTCTCGGTCTGTCCTTTACCGAAATGACGATGCTTGTCGTCCATCGGTATCACTGCATTCTCTTCGATGTCCGCAGTATCGATGAGTAGATGATGATGGCCGGTGCCCGCCGTCATATCGCCCGCCGGAGCGACGGTCATGCCATCGACCGCGAAGCGAACGGTAAAGGTCGAAGCCACCGTATCGCCATTCTTTGGCTCGACAAAATCCACGTACTGAGCAAAGGTAGCGCTGGCCGAGAGCATCATGGCCGCGCCGAAAATCAGAGAACGAAGTTTCATGCAGACTCCCTGTTGATGGTTGAAGCTTGCGTTTCCAAGCCCTGACGGGCTCGCGATGTTCGCATTATCGTTCACATCGATGTTCTCTGCAGCTGGCCTGCCGGATCAGGTCACCAGGTTCTGCGGTCTGCCAGCGATGCAGGCCTCGATGTTGTCGATCAGCTGGTCGGCGAGGAATTGCATCGCACCGTCGGAAGCCCAGGCCACATGCGGCGTGAGAATGAAGTTCGGCGTGCGCAGCTCCAGCAGCGGATTTCCCTCTTTCGGAGGCTCTTTCGTCAGCACATCGAAACCTGCGCCGGCGATCAGCCCTGTCTCCAGCGCCGTCTTGAGCGCCTGTTCATCGACCAGGCCACCGCGCGCGGTATTGATCAGGATGGCGCTGCGCTTCATCTTTTTGAACTGCTCGATACCGATGAAATTGCGCGAGGCCGGTGTCAGCGGACAGTGCAGCGAGATGATGTCCGATTCTGCAAAAACAGTATCAGAATCTGTGAATTCCACACCCGGCGCTTTAGGTGGCGCATGGTCTGCAAACAGCACGCGCATGCCCAGCGCGCGTGCGATCGCCGCGGTCGCCTGTCCCAGCGCTCCCTCGCCGAAAATACCCAGCGTGCTGCCATGCAGGTCTTGGATAGGATGATCGAAAAAGCAGAACTGATCCTGCGCCTGCCAGCGTCCACGCAGCACATCTTCACGATAAGCGATCAGGTTGCGGCGCAGGGCAAAGATCATCGCAAAGGTATGTTCTGGCACGGTGTGCACCGCGTAGTTGCGGATATTCGCTACCGCGATGCCGCGCTCGCGGCAGGCGTCGACATCGATCACGTCATAGCCGGTCGCCGCCACCGCAATCATCTTCAGCTGCGGTAGCTGCTCCAACGTGGCGCGGCGGATCGGCACCTTGTTGGTGATCGCGATCGTCGCGCCTGCCAACCGGCCAGCGACTTCTGACTCCAGCGTCTGCTCGTGTTCTTCCCACTGGTGTGGGAAGTCCGGGCGACGGACCTCAGCCTTTAACGACTGCCGATCGAGAAAGACTATGCGTTGCATGCGTGTCCTTGTGGTCGTTGGAAGTACCGCGGGCAAGCAGCCCGGACGGTGCAGCATGATGACGCCAGTACTCGCTGGCGGCAGCAACACCGCTGCCCGGCGTCACCTGAATGCCGCAATCGAGCATCGCCATCTCGGCACCAGCGATGGCAGCCATCAGGTGCACCTCGTTCATGTCACCGAGGTGACCGATACGGAACAGCTTGCCCGCCACCTTGGACAGACCAGCGCCCAGCGACACGTTGTAGCGATTGAACGCGCGCGCGATAACCTCTGCGCCATTCACGCCCTCCGGCACCATGACAGCGGACACCGTGTCGGAGTACCACTTGGCTTCCTTTGCGCAGAGCTTCAGTCCCCAGCCCTTGGTGACTGCCGCGCGAACGCCCTCCGCCAGATAGTGATGGCGGGCGATGATGTTATCGAGACCCTCTTCTTCGATCATCTTCAGTGATTCGACCAGGCCGTACATCAGCGACAGCGCCGGTGTGTAAGGGAAGTAGCCGGTCGCATTCGCGTTAAGCATGTCGCCCAGATCAAAGTAGCAGCGCTTGAGCTGTGCGGTGTGACGCATCTCGAGCGCCTTGGGGCTGGCGCACAGAATGCCCAGGCCTGCTGGCAGCATCAGACCTTTTTGTGAGCCGGACACTGCCATGTCCACGCCCCAGTCATCGAAACGGAAATCGATGGAGCCCAGTGATGACACGGCATCGACGAACAGCATCGCAGGATGCTTCGCCTCGTCGAGTGCCTCACGAACACCAGCGATGTCCGAGGTAACACCGGTTGCAGTCTCGTTGTGGCAAGCCAGTACCGCCTTGATGCGATGCTCGGTGTCAGCCTTCAGAATGTCTGCATACTGCTGCAACGGCACGCCAGTGCCCCACTCGCAATCGACAATCTGTACATCCAGACCCAGGCGTGTGCACATGTCAATCCACAGATGACTGAACTGGCCAAAGCGCGCGGCCAGCACGCGATCACCGGGCGACAGCGTATTCGTTACCGCTGCTTCCCAGCAGCCGGTGCCCGACGAGGGAAACACGAAAGGCGTGCCATGCTCGGTGCGGAAGATTTTCTTCAGGCCGGGCATGATCTCGCGCGTCAGCTCCGGGAATTTCGGCGAGCGATGATCTTCCATCGACACCATCATTGCGCGCAACACGCGGTCCGGTATGTTGGTCGGTCCGGGTACAAACAGGAAATTACGTCCAGCCATGAGGTTCTCCTTCCATCTCGATACGGGGTATGGGAATAATCGTGGCCGCCCCTTCTCCGGAGGCGTGGGGGAATGCCGCCGGTTTTAATTCGGGTAAACGGGGAAAGCATCGGTGAGCTTCTTCACCTCAGCTTTCACGCGCTCGATATTGGCCGCATCATGCGGGTTGTCCAGCACATCGGCGATCAGATGACCGACCTTCGCTGCTTCAGCTTCTTTGAAACCACGTGTCGTCATCGCCGGGCTGCCCAGACGAACGCCCGAGGTCACGAAAGGCTTCTCGGGGTCGTTCGGTATGCCGTTCTTGTTGCAGGTAATGTGCGCTGAACCCAGAATGGCCTCGGCCTCTTTACCGGTAAGCTTTTTAGGACGCAGATCAACCAGCATCACATGGGATTCGGTGCGACCAGACACGATCCGCAAGCCCCGTTCGATCAATGCCTTGGCCAGCGCATCGGCATTCTTCACCACCTGCTGCTGGTAGGCCTTGAATTCCGGCGTCAGCGCTTCCTTGAACGCGACGGCTTTCGCGGCAATCACATGCATCAGCGGACCGCCCTGCAGGCCGGGGAAAATCGCACTGTTGATCTTCTTGGCGATCTCTTCATCATTCATCAGGATGATGCCGCCCCGTGGGCCGCGCAGGCTCTTGTGCGTGGTAGAGGTCACGACATCCGCAAACGGCACCGGATTCGGATACACACCCCCGGCGATCAGCCCCGAGTAATGCGCCATGTCAACCAGAAACACCGCACCCACTTCTTTCGCCACTTTCGCAAAGCGCTCCCAGTCGATCTTCAGTGCATACGCGGATGCACCGGCGATGATGAGTTTCGGACGCTTTTCGCGCGCAGTGCGCTCCATCTGATCGTAATCGATCTCTTCCTTGTCGTTCAGACCGTAGGACACGACATTGAACCACTTGCCTGACATGTTCAGTGCCATGCCATGCGTGAGGTGGCCGCCCTCGGCCAGCGACATGCCCATGATGGTGTCGCCCGGCTGCAGGAAGGCGAGCATCACCGCCTGATTGGCCTGCGAACCGGAATTGGCCTGCACGTTGGCAAACTTCGCGCCATAGAGTTCTTTGAGCCGGTCGATCGCAAGCTGCTCAGCAATATCGACAAATTCACAACCACCGTAATAGCGCTTGCCCGGATAACCTTCGGCGTATTTGTTGGTCAGCTGCGAGCCCTGGGCTTCCATGACCGCAGGCGATGCATAGTTTTCGGATGCGATCAGCTCAATATGGTCTTGCTGGCGCTGGTTTTCTTTGCGAATAGCCGCCCACAATTCAGGATCGACCTGCTCTATCGTCTGGCTGAACGGGAATGCACCGGGCGCGGCTGCGACTTTCTGCAACATCAGTATTCTCCTGAGAGGACGGCAGAGGCTTGCCATCCGATTGATACGAATCAGGCTGGAACTGTACTGACGAGTTCATTAAGCAAAAATTCAGAATTTCTTACCAGCGGGGTAAGAGAAGCTTATCTATCAGCTTACTTATTAAAAAAAGAAAAGCGCGAGCCAGACGTCACGCAAATGCGTGGATTTGGATCGCGCTTATGAACAATGCAGCATATTTCGCGAACAGTGCATCGTCCGCGAAACTGCGATGAGCGTTATTCACCCATCATTCGCAAGGTCTTTAGTTGGCGTTGTCAGAACAGATCGGGATGGATCAGAACAGCCCGATGATACGACCCTCATCATCGATGTCGATCTTCTCGGCACTGGGCACCTTTGGCAATCCCGGCATCGTCATGATGTCGCCGCAGATCATCACGATGAACTGCGCACCTGCTGCCAGACGCACTTCGCGCACGTTCACCAAATGACCGCTGGGTGCGCCGCGCAGCGTCGCATCAGCACTGAAGGATGACTGAGTCTTGGCCACGCAGATCGGATAATGGCCATAGCCCGCCTCTTCCCAGACTTTCAGCTGTTGCTTCACTTTCGCTGGAGCGCTGACGTCAGCAGCACCATAGATTTTGGTGGCGACGGCTTTCATCTTGTCGAGCAATGAATCGCCATCCTGATAAACGAAATTCATCGTGCTGCTGCCCTCGGCAAGGCGCACGACCTCGTGTGCCAGCGCCTCAGCACCTGCACCGCCCTTCGCCCAGTGCTCGGCTAGCACCACGTTCACACCCAGCGCCTTCATGCGATCAGTGACCAGCTTGATCTCGGCATCGGTGTCTGCAGTAAACCGGTTGATCGATACGACACAGGGCAGACCGTAGTTCTTGGTGACGTTCGCTACATGGCGCTCAAGATTGACGAGTCCCTTTTCCAGAGCGGACAGGTCTTCGCCATTCAGCTCTTTCACATCCTTGCCGCCGTGGTACTTGAGTGCGCGAATGGTCGCCACCAGCACACAGGCCGAGGGCTTGAGTCCGGTCTTCCGGCATTTGATGTCGATGAATTTCTCTGCACCGAGATCCGCACCGAAGCCCGCCTCAGTCACCACATAGTCGCCCAGCTTCAGAGCACTCTGTGTCGCGATCACGGAATTACAGCCATGAGCAATGTTGGCGAACGGACCGCCGTGCACGAAGGCCGGGTTATTTTCCAGCGTCTGCACTAGATTCGGCTTGAGGGCTTCTTTCAGCAGCACGGTCATCGCGCCATGCGCATTCAGATCGCGTGCATGCACCGGCTTCTGGTCTCGGGTGTAACCGATCACGATATCGCCAAGGCGTTTTTTCAGATCTTTTACCGAGGTGGCGAGACAGAAGATCGCCATCACTTCGGAAGCGACAACGATATCGAAGCCGTCTTCGCGAACATAACCATTCGGTGTTCCACCCAGACCGACCACGATACTGCGCAGCGCGCGGTCATTCATGTCAACAACGCGCTTCCAGGTGATGCGGCGCGGATCGATGTCCAGCGCATTGCCATGATTGATGTGATTGTCGATCATCGCGGCCAGCAGGTTGTTCGCCAGCGCGATCGCAGAAAAATCACCGGTGAAATGCAGGTTGATATCTTCCATCGGCACGATCTGCGCATAACCGCCACCGGCTGCGCCACCCTTCACACCAAAGACCGGGCCCAGTGAAGGCTCGCGCAGACAGATCACGGTCTTCTTGCCGATGCGGTTCAGCGCATCACCGAGTCCCACGGTGGTGGTGGTCTTGCCCTCGCCGGCCGGCGTCGGGCTGATAGCCGTTACAAGAATTAGCTTGCCATCGGGCTTGCCTTTGAGAGAGTCTACGTAATCCAGCGAGACTTTCGCTTTGTAGTGGCCGTAAGGCTCAAGGTGCTCGTCGCCGATGCCGAGTTGTTGCGCGACGTCGGTGATGCGTTTCATCTTCGCCTGTTGTGCGATTTCGATATCGCTGGCCATAGTGTCTCCCCGGGATGAATTTTGAAAGCGCGCATTGTAAGGGAAGATGCGCGCGGATTGCTTCTCACCAATCCGATACCGCCCCAGATTGCAGGTCTGGCGTAGAAAATTGCCGATCGATCAACTCAAAGCGACGTGCTCAGACACTAAAAAACTCGCGTATCGCGGCCACGGCTGTGCGAATGCCCTCGGCATCCACATCCAGATGCGTGACCAGCCGCAGCCGGTAGAGGCCTATCGCCATCACACCGCGTGCCTTCAGATGATCGACCAGCGCCTGAGCACGATCACGCACCGTATCTTGGAGGTCAATGAAGAGAATATTAGTCTGGGGTGCTTCAATGCTGAGACCGGGGATGTCCTTGAGCGCTGCATACAGCTCGCGCATCAGCGCGTGGTCGTCAGCGAGACGGTCGATATGATGATCGAGCGCATACGAAGCTGCCGATGCCAGCACGCCAGCCTGTCGCATTCCGCCACCGGCCATCTTGCGCAAGCGACGCGCGCGATAGATCAGGTCTTTTGAGCCGCACAGTGCTGAGCCCACCGGTGCGCCAAGGCCTTTGCTGAAGCACACCGACACACTGTCGAAGCATTGCGCAATGCGCCGGGCTTCGTCGCGCGGATCCGTGCGCTGCGCTTCTGCCTGTGCCACCGCTGCATTGAACAGCCGAGCGCCATCCAGATGCGTCGCCAGTCCGCGCGAGCGTGCCAGTTGCGTTGCCTGCTGCAGATACTCCATGGGCATGCGCTTTCCGCCCAGCGTATTCTCCAGCGCCAGCAAACGAGAACGCGCAAAATGCGGATCGTCGATCTTGATCGCTGCCTCGATATCTTTCAGCGCCAGCGTGCCATCGGGCTGATGATTGATCGGCTGCGGCTGCACACTGCCCAGTACCGCCGCTCCGCCTGCTTCCCACAAATAAGTATGCGCATGATGGCCAACGATATATTCATCGCCTCGCTGACAATGCGCGAGAATGCCGCAAAGATTGCTCTGCGTGCCCGTAGGCATGAAGAGCGCCGCCTCGAAACCGAGCATGTCAGCGATTTTTTCCTGCAGCGTGTTGACGCTGGGGTCATCGCCAAATACATCATCACCCAGCGGCGCATTCATCATCGCAGCACGCATGCCCCGCGTGGGTCGGGTGACGGTATCGCTGCGCAGATCGACGATCTTGTCCATGGTTTTCCCTGCAAGTCTCTATTTCAGATAGGGCTTGATCCAACCCAGATTCTCGGAAGTACCCGCGCGCGGGTTGTATTCGCAACCCACATGACCTGCGTAGCCCAGCTCATCCAGCACACCAAACAGGTGAGGAAAATTCACTTCGCCAATATCAGGTTCGTTCCGCTTCGGTACACCAGCGATCTGCACATGCCCCACCGTGGCGAAGTGCTTGCGCAGACGCATTTCAATATCGCCCTCCATGATCTGCACATGATAAAAATCCATCTGCACTTTCAGGTTAGGCTCGCCGAGTTCGGCCACGATGTCGTGCGCATCCTGCTGATAGTTCAGAAAATAGCCGGGGATGTCGCGCGTGTTGATAGGCTCAATCAGCGTGGTTATGCCGTGCGCTGCGCAAGCCTGCGCGGCACGTTTCACATTCGACAGATAGGCTTTACGCATCGCTGCGCGATCAGCATCGCTGATGGTCACGCGCTGCTGTGCATCGATTGGCATACGCCCGGCCATCACATGCAGCCGCTTGCAGCCCGTGGCTTCTGCGTACTTGAGTGCCTTCTCCAGACCCTGCGCGAATTCGTTCTCGCGGCCGGGCAGCGCGGCGATGCCACGCTCGCCTTTGTCCCAGTTGCCGGGCGGCAGATTGAACAGTGATTGGGTAATACCAGCCGACTTCAAACGGGCAGCGATCTCGGCAGCATCAAAGTCATACGGGAACAGATATTCGACAAAACGGAAACCATCGCGCGCGGCGGCAGCGAAGCGATCAAGGAATTCATGCTCCTTGTACATCATGCTGAGGTTGGCGGAAAACACAGGCATCGTTGTCTTTCTGAATGAAGATAAACAAAAATCGGGATCAGTAACGTAGCTTGAAATTCTGCTTCAGCTCGGCGATGGCCTCTTCACTCAGCGGATCGACCACGCGGCCTGACAATAGCCAGAGTTTCGCTGTCTCTTCGAGTTCCTCGAGCGCAGCCATCGCAGCAGACAGCGAGCGATGCCAGACGTTTGGCCCAAGACGTTCGATCATCACTGCGCGCAAAGGCTTGTCGGCAGCGACACCCGCCGTAATCATTGCAGCAACGCGCTTGGCCACCTCGGGGTCGCCGGGGCGGTGATACGGCACCAGCGGCACATGACCGACCTTCATCACGTAGTAAGGCGTGATCGGAGGAATGATGTCTTCCGACTTCCATGCGCCCAGCAGGCTCAATGCAACCAGATGGGTTGAGTGCGTATGAATCACGCAGCGGGCCTCGGGATCAGAACGATAGATCGCCTGATGTAAAGACAAAGTCTTGCTGGCAGGCGCGCCGCTGGTCTGCTCGCCCTGAAAATTGACGAATGCGATCTGATCGGGCTCCATGAAACCCAGGCAGGCATCAGTGGGCGTGATCAGAAAGCCTTCATCAGTGTGCACGCTGATATTGCCTGCCGTCGAATGCGCATAGCCGCGATCAAAGAGAGATTTACCGATCCGGCAAATCTCGCGGCGATGCTGATCGAGTGTGGTGTCGCTCATGGTCATCGAGCGTTCTTCATCGCGAGTGCTTTGGCGAAAAAATCTTCAGTGCCAAAATTACCGGACTTCAGCGCCAGCAGTACCGGTGCCGGGGCATCAAGCAATGGCTTGCCGACCTGCCCCGAAGTCCACGGCACACCGGGATCAATCGTCTCACCAATCTTCAGCGACTGCACGCCCAGCGCATTTACCACCGCGCCGGAAGTTTCGCCACCAGCGACCACAAAACGGCGAACCTGTTGTGCGATCAGGCCTTTCGCAATCTCGGCAAAGCAATGCTCGATTTTTTCACCAAGTGAATTCGCACCAAATTCTTTTTGCAGCGCAGCGACTTCTTCCGGCGGCGAGGTGGCGTACATCAGGCAGGTATCCTTTTGCTGCGCATGCCAGTCAAGCACACGCTGAGCGACAGGCTGCCCACCTGCGATGTCACGCGCATCGATCTTCATCGCCGGCTTGCCAGACGAGATCCAGTGTTTGACCTGTGCATTGGTCGCCACCGAGCATGAACCCGAAATCACTGCGGCCTTGCCACCTGCCACGGGCAATTGTGCAGCATGGGCATCAGCCTTCACCAGTCCGCGCTCGATATAAGCAGCGGCAAGTCCCAGCGCAAGACCCGAGCCTGCAGTCACCAGCGGAACATCGGCCAGCGCATGACCGAGCACCATCAGATCGTCGTTCGTGATTGCATCAGCGATATCGATGACGCCCGGCGATTCTTTCTCTGCAGCCGCAATTTTTTGTGCCACCTCTTTTTTCAGCGATGCTGGGCCTTTTGCGACTTGCAGATGACTCAGCAAGCCGACCTTGCAGCGGCTTTGTGCCTGCAGCACACGCACCAGGTTGGCATCCGTCATTGGCGTTAACGGATGATTGCGCATGCCAGAGTCCGACAGCAGCACATCGCCGACGAACAAATGCCCTTTGAAGATCGTTCGCTGGTTCTCGGGGAATGCAGGACATGCAACCGAATAATGCGTACCCAGCGCCTGCATCAGCGCATCTGCAACTGGGCCGATATTGCCTTTGGCCGTGGAGTCAAAGGTCGAGCAGTACTTGAAATAAAAGCGCTTCACGCCGCGCTGCTGCAGCCAGCGCAATGCGGCCAGCGATTGTTCTATCGCTTCTGCCGGAGGTATCGTGCGCGACTTCAGTGCGATGACGACGGCATCAACCTCGCCGGCATCTGTCGCGTCGTTGGGCACGCCAATGATCTGTACGGTGCGCAAGCCAGAGCGCACCAGCATGCTGGCAACATCGGTTGCGCCGGTGTGATCGTCCGCAATGACGCCGAGGATCATGATTTCTCCTTCGCGGAAGGGAGATCAATGCCCGTCATTTGCGCATACAGTTTGATGACGGCGCTGTCATCCTCCTGACCGAAGCCCGCACCGGCGGCCCCCAGATAAAGCTGATGCGCTGACGAGGCCAACGGCAGTGCCATCGTGAGCTTTTGTGCGGCATCGAGCACGATGCCCAGGTCTTTGACAAAAATATTCACTGCAGATAGCGGCTTGTAGTCACCATCGAGAATGTGAGGTACACGGTTCTGGAACATCCAGCTCATTCCCGCCGAGTTGCAGATCACCTCATACAGCTGATGCGGGTCGGCACCCGCGCGAATGCCCAACGCCATCGCTTCGCAGGCGGCAGCGATATGAACACCAGCGAGATGCTGGTTCACCATCTTTACCGTTGAACCTGGCCCAGCCTTGTCGCCCAGCCGGTACACCTTGCCCGCGTAAGCAGCGAGCGCATCTTCAGCAACAGCGAAGGCGTCCGGTTTGCCTGAGGCCATCACGGTCATCTCGCCAGCCTCGGCCTTGACCGCACCACCGGACACGGGGCCATCAATAAAGTGAATGCCTTTCTCTGCCAGCCTTGCTTCCCAGACTGGCGGTAATGCAGGATCGACAGTTGCGGCCGCGATCACGACACTGCCCGGCTTCGCGTGATGGATGAGACCACTGTCGCCGAACAGCACCTGCTCGGTCTGTGCGGCATTCACGACCAGAATCAGGAAGGCATCGCATTGCGCTGCAATATCGGCGATATCCTTCGCCACTTTGCCGCCTGCTGCTTGAAATTTCTGGATATTGGCCGGGCTGATGTCGAGCCCGAGGGTGGTGAATTTGCGGCGCTGCGCACTGATCGCCGCGCCGTAACCCATGGTGCCCAGGCCGATGACACCCAGGCTGCGGGCCTTGCTGACTGGAGTATTCACTCTCAGTGTCTCCTCGTTATTATTGGCTTATTAATGTGTGGAGGCCGGAGCTGCGATGCATGAGAATCGCACATCAGCTCAGCGATACATTGTACCTCCTCGATCAAATCACCCACATCATCCGGTGTCGGCGATAATGTGCTCGGCCCTGTGGAATTCAACGCATGGCGAGATAAAAACAAACAACAACGACAAAAAATCAAACATGAACCAACTCGATATGCAGGGACGTCACGCGGTCGTGACGGGTGGCGCGAATGGGCTGGGCTTTGCGATCGTCACGCGCATGCTCGAATCCGGAGCGGGTGTCACCCTCTGGGACAGAGATGCAGATGCGCTGAACAAGGCAGCTAATGAATTGCGCACGCGCTTCGGCAGCGCAGTCATCAACACTGATGTCGTCGATGTCACCAATCATCCGGATGTGGCACGCGCCGCGAAAGCGCTGGCAACTACGGGGATCGATATCGCAGTCAGCTCCGCCGGCGTGGCAGGCCCGAACATGCCCTTGTGGGAATATCCGGTCGACGCCTGGCAGCAGGTCATGAGTGTGAACATCAACGGCACATTCAATGTCTGCCGCGAAGTCGTGCCGCTGATGAAACCAAAGAATTACGGTCGTATCGTGAATATTGCCTCCGTCGCTGGCAAAGAAGGCAATCCGAATGCCAGCGCTTACAGTGCAAGCAAGGCCGCGGTCATCGGGCTGACGAAATCACTCGGCAAGGAATTAGCCAGCTTAGGCATCGCAGTCAATTGCGTGACCCCTGCTGCGGTCAGAACCCCGATTTTTTCGCAAATGAGCCCCGAGCATATTCAGTTCATGCTCAGCAAAATTCCAATGGCGCGCTTTGGCTTGCCTGAGGAAATCGCGGCGATGGTGTGCTGGTTGTGCACCGAAGATTGCTCGTTCTCAACCGGTGCGGTATTTGATATGTCGGGCGGGCGAGCGACTTACTGATTGATCGCCTCCTCCACATAAAAAAACAGGCAAAAAAATGCCCGCTACATGAGCGGGCTAATCCCATATCCGAAAGACACGGGAGGAGACATCTTGGAGAGAAACAAATTCTTTCAGCAGTAGTGTGTCGCCACCAGATGCGCAGTCGTCCTCAGCGTTGATCTGAAATCCTTGCGCACTTCGGTCGGCGGTACCCAGCCGTATTTGCGCCATACGTCCTGCACATTGTCCATGTGCGAACGGCGCAGGTATTGACGAGTCTTGTCGAATACCGGTATTGCAAATTCAATAATTTCTTTGTCTTTTTCAGCCATGGCTAACTCCTTTACTGACAGGAAGCAATGCCATGAAATCAGCAATTAGCGTGCCTGAAAAAGCGTCGAAAATCCGTAATGATCCAGAATTGATAACTATATGGCGAAATCTCCCGCCATTGCTCGCTTTTCGGCCGTGCCGGTGCCGTTTGGTTCCCTCCTATGAACTGGCACGCTGCCTGCAACAGAAGATCTGACAGCCTGATCTGACCACGGCCAGATTCAAAAACTGTCGGAAAAACCGATATCTATTGCAGGAGAGCCGCCAGGGAGGAAAACCATGAGCATGGAACTCGGAATACGCATTAATCCGTCCGCCAGCGGACGTAACGGACATGAGCCTCAGGGCGGAAGCCGTCGGCAGCAGCATCAGCAAAAGCTGAAAGCGCTGATCGCCGCGCTGGACTCTGGGGACCTGATCGAGGCCAAAGTGAACTATCAGCTGCTGCTGGATTACAGTCCCGCGCTGGCACACAGCCATTTTGCACGGATTGGCGACGCACTGGCCGCCGCGAATCTGACCAAAGCAAAACGTGTGATCGAAGAGATTTACGGGCAAAGCCAGGCGATCTTCAGGCGTCCTGCCGCATCGACGGCGATGACGATGCCAGTTTCTTCGTCATCCCGGATTGGCGTGATGGTGGACTCGTCCGCCTGAAAGCGTGCTGGGAGGGTCAGCGAGCAATATCGCGTATTGGCGGCACGCCCCGCAGCGCCAGCCAAATTCGTCGTCCCAGCCTCAGCAGAGGGTAAATCAGCCGTGCAAGCCAGCGCCGGCGAAACACAACGGCATGACATCGCTCTGCCATGCTGCGGGCGGGCATCGTCAGCGCAAGCCAGTGCATGGCATCGGCACCTGCGTGGATTTCCAATGCGGTGACGATCAGCATGTCGTCATTCAGCTTGATACCCTGCTGCATGAAATGACGGACCCTTGGGTCGTCGGAGCGCGCGCTCAGTAATTCCACCGGCCCCACGGTTTCCTGCAAGCGCAGAAAATTCACATACGCGCGGCAAAAATAACAATCGCCGTCATAGATGATCAGCACCTGATGAAAGTCGGGCGCCGCGCTCATCTCAGGCCAGCGCTACGGATTTCACTTGCACCCATACCGCTTGCCCCGGCTTTAGCCCAAGATCAGCGACGGATCGCTGAGTCACTCTCGCAATCAGCGCCGCCTGTCCTACCTGGAGCCTCACCAATGCCTGCCCCTCTGTCCCATCGTTCACAAGGTCGACGATATTCGCGGGCAGCACGTTTTGTATCGTGCTCGGCGCAGGCCTCTCGCAAGCGATACTGACATCGCGCGCAAGCACTCTGACCCGCACCGCAGCGCCGGGCCTCAGCCCATGATCCCGGGTCCATAAGGATCCGCCATCGAATCTGAGCCTTGCAAGATTCCAGCGCTCGTCGATCTCTTCAACAGTCGTCTCAATCACTGCACCGAGATCGTCGCCCAGACGTATGGGAAGATCGATACGCGACGACATCTCGACCAGTGATCCGCTGGCCAGCGCCCTGCCATTTTCCAGCATCACCAAATGCTGAGCTAATCGTGTGACTTCGTCGGGGGCATGGGTCACATACAGTACGGGGATCTTCAAATCGCGCTGCAGACGTTCGAGGTAGGGCAATATCTCTTGCTTGCGGCGCACGTCGAGCGCTGCCAGTGGCTCATCCATCAGCAATAACTGCGGGTTTACTGCCAGCGCTCGCGCAATCGCCACTCGCTGTCGTTCGCCGCCAGAGAGTGATGCGGGCCGGCGATCCAGCAAGTGCGCAATACCAAGCAGATCAATCAGATGATCAAGATCACTCTGGCGGGTACCACCCGCACGCTGACGTCCATAGCCCAAATTGCCGCGTACGGACAAATGCGGAAAGAGACTCGCCTCCTGAAATACATAACCGATTTCGCGCTGATGTGGTGGCACCCATTGGTGCTCATCCTGCCAGACGAGACCATTCACGCTTACGCTGCCGCGTGATTCAGTTTCAAGCCCCGCAATGCTGCGCAGGATTGTCGTCTTGCCGCAGCCGGACGGACCGAACAGCGCGGTGATGCCCTCGCCGGGCAAATCGAGCTGAACATCGAGCCGGAAACCGGCGCGGTCCAGTGTCAGATGAGCGCGAATGCCAGTCATCTCAGGCCTCACGCTTCATGTCAGGACGCCACAAATACAGCGCCAGCAGCACAACGAAAGAAAACACCAGCATCACCGCAGACAGCGAATGCGCCTGCGCATACTGCATAGCCTCCACGTAATCGTAGATCTGCACCGACGCGACCCGGGTCTGTCCGGCGAGATTCCCGCCTATCATCAGCACGACACCGAATTCTCCGACGGTATGTGCGAAAGTCATCACCGATGCGGTGACAAAACCCGGCAGCGCCATCGGTACGGCAACGGTGAAAAAAGCATCGATCGGCGATGCGCGCAGCGTGGCTGCCACTTCCAGCGGTCGCTTGCCGATGGATTCGAACGCGTTCTGCAATGGCTGAACCATGAACGGCAGCGAATAAAACACCGAGGCGACCACGAGCCCCCAGAAAGTAAACGGCAACAGCCCGAGCCCCAGGGATTCAGTCAGTCTGCCCACAGGCCCGTTTGGCCCCATGGCCAGCAGCAGATAAAAGCCAAGCACCGAAGGCGGCAAAACCAGCGGCAGAGCGACAATGGCGCCGATGGGCACTTTCCAGCGGCTGGAGGATTGCGCAAGCCACCACGCGACCGGCGTGCCAATCGCGAGCAAGATCAGGGTCACGACGGCGGACAGCTTGATGGTCAGCCAGATCGCTTGCAGTGCTTCAGGGTCCAGCATCGGTCAGGGGTATCGCCGCAGCGGATAAAGACAGGTAAGATCGGAATTTACTGATGCTTATTTTGCCTGTCAATGCAAAACCCTGTGCAGCCCGGGCCCAAACAGCCTTCGTCACACCCACATCGCCACCAGAATCTTCAATCACCATGCCACGCAGCCCGAAGCACGCCGCGATCACCTACAGCCTTGATGCCGAATTACTGATCCGCGTCGGCGATGAACTGCTGGCCAACGCCAAACGCATCGAGCTGCTTCGACAGATACAGCAGCTGGAGAATCTGACCCGGGCAGCGAAGCTGGCGGGCTACAGCTACAAAGGCGCATGGGATGCGATCGACCAGATGGCGACCTTGTCGGGCGGTGAGCTGATCGAGCGCTTTGCCGGCGGCAAAGGCGGAGGCCGTACCAAACTGACCGAGCGCGGCAGCCAGCTGCTGCAGAATTTCACGCTGGTACAAGATGAACACCGGCGCTTCGTCGGTCGCCTGAATGCACTGGCCAACGGGCTCGCAGGAGACTACGCATCGCGCGCAGAGACCGCGATGAAGACCAGTGTGCGCAATCAGTTTGCCGGGATCATCGTCTCTATTGCCGAAGGACCGGCCAATGCGGAGATTGGCGTGATGGTGAATGGGATGCAGATCATCACCGCCTCGATCACACATGAGAGCTGCCGCGAACTAAAGCTGCAGGTGGGATCGAAGGTCTTCGCGCTGATTAAGGCCTCCTCGGTGATGCTGAGCGCCCGAGCACCGGCCGCCAGCCGCAACCGTTTCCCGTCAAGCGTGCTGGCAGTGACTCAGGGTGAACAGCGGTCTGAGGTCGTGGTGGAGGTGGCTGATGGTCTGTCGCTGGTCAGCACAGTCAGCAATGCCGACATTGAGCGACTTGGTCTGCGCGTTGGAGATTCCGCAATCGCCAGCTTTGAACCCTCCAGCGTGATCATCGGGATTGCGGCTTGAGCCAACACTGAGAAAGTGTTCAAGACTCGGATTTCGTCAGCGTCACTTGAACTGCAGTGTGCTAATCACGGCCTGCGGCGTGAAATTCGCCTGCGCCTGAGTGGCCTGCGTGGTGTTGCCAGCAATCTGCGTGCGCAGCATTGCACTGATCGCATTCACATACGCATTGCCCGACTGCTGCGTCGTTGAAGGCACGGCGCTCGCCTGGCGGGAGGAAAGCAGCTGCACTGCCGACGCCAGCTGCAGACCGGACGAACTCAGTCTGCTGTCGCTGTCGCTGATGGTCTTCATGGCGAAATCAATTGCATCATTCATCGATTTCGCCGCATCGACCGAGCCGATACCACCGCGCCGAAGCACTGAAGTAAATGGCGCATCCGGCTGAACTTCCAGTGCAGCCAGCTGGCTGACCGTCCCGGGTGTCTTCCAGGTCAGGGTCAGATAACCGGGCCTGTCCTGAGAGATGGTGAAGGGTGCAGCGTCATAGCGGGGATTGGCCTTGAGTGCATCGCTTAATTGCGTGAGCGATGCGTTGGTATCGAGTGTGCCGGAAAACAAAGCAAAGTCCCCAGCTCTCAGCAGTACATTTCGCCCTGCGATAGCGCTCCGACGCAACGCGATCTGCTGGACCTCGCGGGTGCCATCGCTAACGCTGGTGCTGCTGCCCGCGGTGGTTTCGGCAGCAGTCAGGATGGAGGAGCTCACGTTATCGATCATCGACAAAGACGCCAGCGCGTTTACCGCCGCCGGCGAATCCCAGCTGAGCGTGATCCCTGAAGCCAGGCCATTGGTCGTCTGCAAGCCGAGCGTGAAGCCGGCATTCTGGTAACTGGCATCCGATTGCAGAGCAGTCACCAGATCGGCAAGCGTAGCGCTACTGCCCATGGCGCCGGATGACAGCGTGAGGTTGTTCGCGGTGAGCGTGACTGTCTTGCTGCTGATGTCAGCGTCGGCAAGTGCAATGCGCTGTTCCTCGCGCAGACCGGCGGCGGCACCGGCAGCAACTTGTGCAGCGCTGAATACGCTGGTTGAGAAACCTGTCTGCGCTGCATCGGGCGAAGAAACTGCCAGCGATGCCAGTCCCGACTGAGCACCTGTGGAAGCCCATCGCAGCCTGAGTCCATTGGACTCTGCGGTAACGGAAAACGGCATGCCGGACGCGTAACTGCTGTTAAGCGCGTCGGCGAGCCCGCTGACAGTCGTGCCCGCACTGAACGCCAGCCCGAAACTGTTCTGCGAACCGCTGCCGTCATTCAGCATCACGGACACGGCGCTGGATAGATCGCTGTCGCTGATGCTGACGAACTGTTCTTCGCTGACCGCGGGCAGATCCGACGTCGATACGCCCGTCACATTGCGTGTCGCCGCCACCGTTTGCGCATTGGCCGTCAGCTGCAGCTGAGCCGTGTCGCTGACCTCGCCAGTGTTTTTCCAGTTGATGAGCAGCCCGTTAGCGCCGTTGTCTGCAAGCGTAAAGGCCGCATTCGCATAGCTGGCGTCGCCGGTCAGTCCGGCGACCAGATCGCCTGTAGATGCGCTGGCGCCGAGCGCGCCAGTATTCAGCGAAACATCGCCAACAGTTAGCGTGGCCGACGCATTGGCAAGCGCTGCGCCATCCAGACCGATGGTCTGCTGTTCCCGGGTGCCGGCACCAAGGCTGCCTTGCAGCGCGCGTACGCCCGAGGTGCGGATCGCGTCTGCCCGCAGGTTGGGCAGCGATATATCCACCTTGCCAGCACTGCCCGAACCCACATTGAAGCTCAAGACGCCATCGCGGCCACTTCCCGCCGAGCCATCGAACAGACGTGTGCCATTCCAGCTGGCGTTCTGGGCCGTCGACAGCAGGCTCTTGCGTATGCCCTCGAACTGCGACACTAGAAATGCACGCTCCGATTGCACGATCTTGTCGCTGGTGGCCTGCACCACCACCTTCTTCAAGTTCTGCAGCCGCCCCATGATCTGGGCGTTGTTCTTGCCCACCACCTCAAGCATCGCCTGCGCGGTGTAGGCACTGTCAAGCTGGCGCTGCAGATCCAGCTGCCGTGCTCCGGACTGGGTGAGGCTGATCGAGGATGTCGTGTTGGCCGCGTTGGCCGAGTAGGGATTTGCCGTACCCGTGGCGCCCAACACCGCATTTGTCGCTGGCACAGCAGTCGCCTGCCCCGCCGCACTGCTGGTGCCGAACTGGGCCAGCGCGAGCTTCAGAGAATTCAGACTGGATTCAAGGGATACGGTCATCGGTAACGCCGGCAATGCATGAGCGGCCGGACTGGCCGCGAGCTTCACAGAAAATACCTCTGGCGCACGATGCCCTCAAGAACTGCGTGTGTAAAGACGATTCACTTCTCAACGGCATGAGGCAAAGGTTACGCCAGATTGCCATTTTGAGAATGCGACGCTCCGTATCCGGCTTTGGGTCTGGCCTCAGCTCCTAAAGTTCCTCTACGGCACGTCGATTTATCTCTTACATTTTTCCGGGGCACTCGCCATGTTGATCGAGCGCGTTGAACTTAACAAAATCAAGCTACAGGACGATCTGGTCACGCTGGAGTTACTTCAGGTGGGCGAGAGCATCTTCTGCTCAGACTTCAAGAAGGCACAAAGTCTGCGCAGCCTCTCTTACTACCTGATCCGCTCCCGCAAACTGGAGCGGAAGTTCACCTTCCGCAAGATGGATCACGGCTGGCGGATTATCCGCATCAAGTGATCCGGCAGCCTGCCGACCTGTTCCTGTCAGTTTCCCTGAACGCTGCCTCCTGACGGGGGTGGCGCTTT